>JAABUQ010003322.1_pt1 | contig 29811 bp, 22 predicted proteins | sample 5560001 | NCBI WGS metagenome assembly JAABUQ01 (sample SAMN10711888, study PRJNA513371) | rock metagenome | isolation source: Antarctica rocks | place: Antarctica: Victoria Land, Finger Mt nord | collected 2015-12-18 | reverse complement strand
CACGTCGATGCCGCGTTCGGCGCCGCCGCCGCGCTCTCCCCCGCCTGGCGCCCGTTGCTGGCCGGGATCGAGGCGGCGGACTCGGTTGCCTTCGACTTCCATAAATGGATGCAGGTCCCGTACGACGCCGGCTGCGTCCTGGTGCGCGATCCGGCCATGCATCAGGCCGCCTTCGCGCAACAGGCCGCCTATCTCAGGCGCGAAGCGAGGGGGCTTGCCGGCGGCCATCCCTGGCCATGCGACCTCGGCCCCGACCTGTCGCGCGGCTTTCGGGCGCTCAAGGTCTGGATGACTTGGCGGGTCTACGGCACCGAGCGGCTGGGCGAGGTGGTGGCGCAGTGTTGCGCGGTGGCGCAGGCGCTGGCGGCGCGCGTGGACCGCGAGCCGGCGCTGGAGCGGCTGGCGCCGGTGCCGCTCAACATCGTCTGCTTCCGGGTGCGCGCCGGGGCAGGTGTCGATGTGGATGCGCTGAACCGGGAGATCGTGGCCGATCTGCAGGAGGCCGGGATTGCGGCGCCCTCGACCACCATGGTCGGAGGCTGCCTCGCCATTCGCGCCGCCATCGTCAATCACCGCACCGAAATCGCCGACGCCGATATTCTAGTCGATAACGTAATAAGAACGGGACGCCGCCGGTTGGCTAGTCTAGGGTCTTGAACAAGCCGCTCTCGATGGAGTGTCGACTTCGGTAAGCCGCAGTATGCCGAAGGGGGCAAAATGCCTGCTTTTGCCAAGATTTCTCTCGTAAGTGCCTCGTTTCATCCCTCCGACCTCGGTTTTGCGCAACTTTGGAGCCGTGCCGCTCCAGGCTTCGGCGGCTGGCGCCTTGACCTCACCGCCGCTGCCGGCGCGGCCCGCGTCCTGGTGATACCACCGGGGTCGCAGCGTCCGGCGTTCGTCATCCAGCGCGAGACGCGCGAGGTGTCGCTGGCGTGGCTGGTGGACGGCTTGCCGGATGAGGAGATCGGGAAGTTCGCCAACCTGCGGCTGGCGTTGCAGATGCTCTGTCCGCTGGATGGCGATCTGCTCGAAGAAATTCACGTGCAGATGGAGCGCGATTTCCCGCGGCCTGCACGCCAGGCGCACCGGAAGGCGGCGCGGCGCGAAGGATTGCACAAGTAGGCCACGAAACTGACCAAGCAGCCTTCCGGCGATCTAGGCCTACCCATCACCCGCGTGGAGCACCGCCGCGAGCAGGCCGGGAAAGCTGGTGCCGTCACAAGAAGTTCACGCTGAAGTCGGCGGAACACGACCCCGCGGTAGGCAACGCGGACGCCATCGCGTTCTGCGTCAAGTTCATCGCCAACCACGACCTGCCGGAACGCCTGCTGCTGCACGCGCCGCTCAACGAGGTCGACCTGGCGACCATGTACGGCGGCGGCACACATGGCTACACCGACTACCCGAGTCACAAGGCGCCCGCGGCCTGACCAGCACAGCCCTCTTCAGGCAGCGGGCTTGCCACGCGCATAAACCCGCCTTTGCCATGCAGCGCCTTGTTGCCTGCGGGGCCGGCAGCGGTTGACGGCTAAGACAGTTGAGAGGGTGGGCATCGACACTTGTTGCTGAAATGCGCCAGTGCCAAGATTTTCACTGGATTTGCCTCACGGTTGCCTGACACTGCTAACTAATGTAAATTAAGTCTTACCGTAGTAACGCCTTGTTGACGTGTCGCTTGACGGGTCGGGTGAGATTTTGCCGAAAGGCTGCGTTATGTTGTTGATTATCAGGTGTCGGAATCTGGATCACAGCATCCGGCCTTGAGGCTGAGCAGTTAGACAGTCACGGCTGGCTGGCTTATGGCTTGTCGCTGCGGATGCTTCCAAAAATCGTGCATTTCGAGCGTGACATCCGCCTGTAACAGTCACGGCTAAGCTTGGCGCAAAGGAGTTATTTAGCGATGCATATTCGGGACTTAGCCAATATGTCCGTCGAAGCTTCCGGCTTCAACGAACCTTTGCAGCTGTTGACGTTGACTGCCCCGAACTCGCCGATGGCTGCGATGTCGCACATGCTGCGGAAATTTGCGGTGACCGATGCGCCGGTGCTGATTACCGGAGAGAGCGGCACCGGCAAGGAGGTGTCCGCCCGTGCCATCCACGCCGCCTCGCGCCGCCGCGACAAGCCGCTCACCGCGCTCAACTGCGCCGCCTTGCCGTCCGAGCTGATTGCCTCCGAGTTGTTCGGCTACGAGAAGGGTGCGTTCACCGGTGCGGTGACGCGCAAGATCGGCCAGATCGAACATGCCAACGGCGGCACGCTGTTCCTGGACGAGATCGGCGACATGCCCATCGACCTGCAGACCCACCTGCTGCGCTTCCTGCAGGAGGGCTGCATCACCCGCGTCGGCGGCCGGGGTGAGGTGATCCGCGTCGATGTGCGCATCATCGCCGCCACCAACGTCGATCTTACGTCGGCCATGCGCGAGGGCCGTTTCCGCGAAGACCTGTTTTTTCGGTTGAACGTCCTGTCCCTGCACATGCCGCCGCTGCGCGAGCGGGTGGGCGATCTGGAGCAGCTGGCCTACCGCTTCCTAGCCGAGAGCGCCGAGCAGATTGGCTGCCGCGTCCACAGCCTCACGACACTGACCCGCGCCCCGCCGCCATCGTGGCCGGAATTGTCGGAGCCGGCGCGTGTGGTCGCGCCGATGCGCACTGGGCCGATCGGCCGCGAGGCGCTGCTGGCGGCGTTGGCGCGCAACCAGGAAAACATCTCGGCGACGGCCCAGGAACTACGGGTATCGCGGGTCACGCTGTATCGGATGTTGCGGCGCTTCGAGGTGGTGCTGCAACGCCCGGCCATGGACTTTCCGCGACGCGAGGCGGCCTAACCCGACGCGGCCTAATCGGGCGCGGTGACCTTCCCGTCGACCCGGCGCGAGATGCGCCACGGGTTGCTGTCCTGCAAGGCGGTCGGCAGCAGCGTTTCCGGGAAATCCTGGTAGCACACCGGGCGCAGGAAACGGGCGATGGCAAGGCTGCCCACAGAGGTGGAGCGTCCATCCGACGTCGCCGGATAGGGGCCGCCATGCACCATCGCGTGCCCGACCTCCACGCCGGTCGGCCAGCCGTTCACCAGCACCCGCCCGGCCCGCCGTTCAAGCGTCGGCAATAGCGTCCGGGCGTCGTTGGAGTCGGCATCCTCCATGTGCAGCGTGATGGTGAGCTGCCCCTCCAGATGCTCCAGAACCGCCCGCATCGCGGCGAGGTCGGGGCAGCGCACCAGCAACGACGAGGCGCCGAAAACCTCGCCGGAAAGGCTCTCGTCAGCCAGGAAGTGTGCCGCGTCGGTGGCAAACAGGGCGGATTGGCCCTGGTTGCCGCCGCTGGCGATCATGCCGCGTGCCAGGGCGGTGACGCCTGCCGTCGCCTGCAGCCGCTCGACGCCACGCTCGTAGGCCTGGAAGATGCCGGTCTGCAGCATGGTGGTCGGCGCGCTGGCGCCCAGCGCCTCGCGTGCCGCCGCCACGAAGGCGTCGAGGCCGGGTCCGTCCTGGGCCAGGATCAGCCCGGGGTTGGTGCAGAACTGCCCGGCCCCCATGGTGAGCGAGGCCACAAAGCCCTTGCCGATCGCGGCACCGCGCGCCGCCAGGGCGGCCGGCAGCAGGACAACCGGATTGATGCTGCTCATCTCGGCATAGACCGGGATCGGCTCGGCCCGCGCGGCGGCGATGCGAACCAGCGCCAGGCCGCCGGCGCGCGACCCGGTGAAGCCCACCGCCTTGATTCGGGGATCGGCGGCCAGCGCCCCGCCCAGCCAGTTGCCGGCGCCGAACAGCAGTGAGAACACGCCATCGGGCATGTCGCACGCCATGGCCGCCTGCCGGATCGCCTGGCCCACCATCTCCGAGGTGCCGGGGTGGGCGGGGTGCGCCTTGACCACCACCGGGCAGCCGGCCGCCAGCGCCGCCGCGGTGTCGCCGCCGGCCACCGAGAAGGCGAGCGGGAAGTTGCTGGCGCCGAACACCGCGACCGGACCCAGCGGGACATGGCGCAGGCGCAGGTCGACGCGGGCCAGCGGCTTGCGGTCCGGCAGCGCCGGGTCGATGCGCGCATCGAGCCAGCCGCCATCGCGCACCGTCGCCGCAAACAGCTTCAACTGGCCCACCGTGCGGCCACGCTCGCCCTCGATGCGCGCTTTCGGCAGGCCGGTTTCGGCGCACGCGCGCTGCACCAACTCATCGCCAAGTGCCGCGATATGGTCGGCGATGGCCTCCAGGAACTGCGCCCGTTGCTGCAGGCTGGTCTCGCGGTAGCGGTCGAACGCCGCCCATGCCAGGGCGCAGGCGCGCTCCACCTCGGCAGCCCCCGCGCCAGCATACGCCGGCGCCAACGTGTCGCCGGTGGCCGGGTTGACGCCGTGAACCGCCGCTTCGTTGCCTCGGACGGCTTCGCGGCCGATCAGCATGTCACCAGTGAGGACCATGGGCACGGCTCCTTCTGTCTCGGCGTGGCTATCTCGGCGTGGGCTACTTGCCCCAGCGCAGGACCATCGGGTCGAGCCGCCGGGCGGTTTCGATCAGCCCGGCGTGCGTCGCCGGATGCAGCGGCGATATCGGCGCCCGCGGGGCCTCGCAGGCGATGATGCCACCTTCCTGCATCAACGCCTTGCACGCCAGCAGGCCGCACTGCCGGTTCTCGTAGTTAATCAGGGGCAGCCAGCGTTCGTAGCCGATCCGCGCTGCCTCGCGCCGCCCGGCCCGGTAATCGGCGACGATCGGCCCGATGCCGTCGGGGAAGCCGCCGCCAGTCATGCTGCCGGTGGCGCCGGCTTCGAGGTCGGGGAACAGGGTGATGGCTTCCTCGCCGTCCCACGGTCCCTCCACCGCATCGCCGCCGAGCCGGATCAGCTCGCGCAGCTTGGCCGCGGCGCCCGCCGTCTCGATCTTGAAGTAGGCGACATGCTCGATCTCGGTCGCCAGCTTGGCCAGGAACGGCGCCGACAGCGGGGTGCCGGCGACCGGCGCGTCCTGGACCATGATCGGGATGTCCACCGCATCGGACAGCGTGCGGAAGAAGCCCTCGATGCCAAGCTCGGGCACCCGCATGGTGGCGCCGTGGTAGGGCGGCATCACCATCACCATCGCCGCTCCCTGGCCCTGGGCGCGGCGGCTGCGCTCAGCGCAGATGCGCGAGCTGAAATGCGTGGTGGTGACGATGACTGGCACCCGGCCGGCGACGTGCTTCAGGATCACCGTCGTGAGCGTCTCGCGCTCCTCGTCCGACAGCACGAACTGCTCGGAGAAATTGGCCAGGATCGACAGCCCGTCGGACCCTGCGTCGACCATGAAGTCGAGGCAGCGGCGCTGGCCGTCGAGGTCGAGGTCGCCTTGGGCGGTAAAGATCGTCGGGACCACCGGGAACACGCCGCCGAACCGCTTGCCGCCGTGCGTCGCTGAAGCCATGTCGTTCATCCCAAGCGCGGACCTCCTTTAAGGCCAGACACGGCGGCCTGCGCAACCCCGGACGACGTCATCGCGCCGCATAGGATATCCAAGTCATGGCGCAACCCCGGGGCCGGCATGGACCGGCGGCCGGGTGGCCTGGCCTTCGAGGTGATGCCAGGCGAGCAGGCTTGGCAGCCCCAGCGCCACTTCCCGGATGCGTTTCATCAACGACAGCGCGATTGCCAGTTCCGGGGTAAGGCCGAATGCGTGGCAGATGACGATGTAGCCGCCTTCCTGGACGCCCAGCGCGCCGGGCACTGCGAAACCGGCGGCCTTCAAGGCCTGGCCGAGGCTTTCTATGACCAGCCCAGGCCCGATGCCGATGTCCTGCCCCAGGAAATGCAGGGCCAGGCATACCTCGATGCCGCCGAGCAGCCAGGAAACCGTGTGCCACAGCGTCGCCATGACAACCCGGCGCGGCGAGCGGTAGCAGCCGATCAACGCCTTGTGCAGGCCCTCGACGTTGCTGGTTCCCGCCCATCCCAGCGATCGGCCGAGCCGCATCAGCCCTTTCTCGATCGCCCCAGCCAACCCGAGCCACTGCGCGCCGAGGAAGCCGGCCGCCAGCAGGGTGGCGGTGACCAATCCGCCGATGACGTAGCCGGCGATGCCGCCATCGCCGACGCTGCGCAACAGCAGGACCAGTCCGAGCAGCGTGAAAGCAATCTGGGTCAACATCTCGACCGTCATGTCGGCCACAGTCCCGGCAATGGCGGGTGCGAGCTTCAGGCCACGCCGCTGCAACAGGCGAGAGGCGACAAACGACCCGCCGACCTGCGCCACCGGCAGCAGGTTGTTCACACCCTCCCGGACCCAGCGCATCACGATGTAGAAGCGCAGGCTGGGTTGCGGCACGGTCGGGCCGGCGATGACGCGCCATCCCAGGGCCGAGAACGCCATCTGCACCAGGTGGAACGCGATGATCGCCAGAATGCCGAACCAGCCCGCATGTCCCAGCAGATGTAGAATCCGCCCGATCCCGTAGCTCGCCAACAGCCACGCCGACAGGCCAAGCCCGACAGCGGCACCGATCATGGCGCCGACCTTCATGGATGAACCTGTCCGTGGTTAATTCGAGCCTTCAAGATACCGCTACCAATCTCTTGCGTGGGATGAGTGGACCGTTGTCGCCAGGCTAACGCGCCAAGACCTATTTCTCCAGGCTGGCCGACTTCTCCAGGCTGCTGCCATGGGACAGTTCCCGTTTCCCGACGCGCCGCCAGTTGACGGATTGCTTGGGATGGTGCCTGTAAACTTATTGGTTCGTGGCGCATCACGTTCCGGGAGCATGAGCAATGTCGGCAACCGTCTCCACCGCCGGGCAGACCCACGCCCTGATCCTGGCCGCCGGGCTTGGCCGTCGCCTGGGCGATGTCGGCCCCGGTCCCCTGCGCCAGCCGAAGGCGATGCTCGACTTCGGCGGCAGCAGCCTGCTGGCCCGGCACTTTGCGATCCTGCGCGATGCCGGGGTGGCGCGGATCACCGTCGTGATCGGCTTCGCCGCCGACCAGGTCCGCGCCGCCGTGGCGCAACTGGACGCCGGCCCGCTCGTGTCGTTGATCGAGAACCCGGCGTTCGAGGAGGGCAGCGTGGTGTCGCTCTGGGCCGGCCGCGAGGTGCTGCGCAGCGGCGCGCAACTGCTGCTCATGGATGCCGACGTGCTGTATGACGGCCGTCTGATGGCGCGGCTGCTGCACAGCGCGAAGCCCGACTGCCTGCTGCTGGACCGCGACATCGAGCCGGGCGACGAGCCGGTGAAGCTGTGCATCCAGGACGGCCAGATCGTCGACTTCCACAAGCGGCCGAGCGCGCCGCACCAGTGGCACGGCGAGTCGGTGGGCTTCTTCCGTTTCTCGCCGCAGACTGCCGCGGAGCTGGCCGGCCGCGCCGAGGATTACGTGGCGTCCAGCCGCCGCGGCATGGAATACGAGGAGCCGATTCGCGACATGATCGTGGCCGGGCCGCCCGGCCGCTTCGGCTTCGAGGACATCAGCGGCCTGCCGTGGACCGAGATCGACTTCCCGGAAGATATCCGCAAGGCGGACGCTATCCTGCAGCAGTTGGCGGCGTGAACGCGATGCCGCAACCCGGTCCGGCGAGCCGCCGCGAGCCTTCCGGGGCCGAGCGGGCGAACATGGCGCGCGACGGCTACCTGGTGGTGCCGGGCTTCTTCGACGCGCCCGCGACCGGCGAGCTGCTGCGCTGGACGGAAGAACTGGAGCGCGCGCCCGACCAGCCGGGCCGCCACTGGGTCTACCGCGAAGACAGCCTGACCGAGCCTGGCCGCCGGGTGATCCAGCGGATCGAGAACTTCTGTCCCAGCCATCCCGGCTTCGATGGCCTTATCCGCCGGGGTGCCTTGGCCCGCTGGACCGCGGCGTTGATGGGCGGCCCGGTGGCGCTGTTCAAGGAAAAGATCAACTTCAAGATGCCGGGAGCGCCGGGCTTCAAGGCGCACCAGGATCAGCAGGCCGGGTGGGGCCGCTATGCCCCGCTGTTCGTGACGGCGCTGGTCACGCTCGACCCGGCGACGCTGGACAACGGCTGCTTGGAGATGGTGCCGGGACGACATCGCGAGGGGCTGATCGGCGAGGAGTGGAACCCGCTCGACGAGACCGGCTTGGCGTTGCGGCCGGTGCCGACGCGACCGGGGGACGTGATCTTCTTCGACAGCTTCGCGCCGCACGCCTCCAAGCCCAACTTCACCGACAGCCCGCGGCGAATCCTGTACCTCACCTATAACCTCGCCAGCGCGGGCGACCATCGAGCGCGCTACCATGACGAGAAGCACGCCGCCTTTCCGCCCGACATCGAACGCGACGGCAGCAAGAGCTACGTCTTCCGCGTCTGACCAAGACTCCGGTTTCTTGACACGGGTATGAGACAAGGGAAAGCTGCGTCGGAGCTGTCTTAAGAACAAAAGCAAGAGGAAACGAATTATATGCGAACAGCAACGGTTGTCGCGGGAGGACTCGGCCTCCTGCTTTCCACTTTCGGGGCGGCCCAAGCCCAGACGGTGCTCACCATCGCCACCGTCAACAACCCCGACATGATAACCATGCAACGGCTGTCGGCGAAGTTCGAGAGCGAGAACCCGGATGTCAAGCTGCACTGGGTGACGCTGGAGGAGAACGTGCTGCGGCAGCGCATCACCACCGATGTCGCGACCAAGGCCGGCCAGATGGATATCGTGACCGTCGGCGTCTACGAAGTTCCAATGTGGGCCAAGCGCGGCTGGCTGGCCCCGTTGACCAACCTTCCCGCCAGCTACGACATCGACGACGTGCTGCCGCCGTTGCGCTCCGCGCTGTCGGTGTCCGGCAAGCTGTATGCGCTGCCGTTCTACGCCGAAAGCCAGATGACGCTGTATCGCACGGACGTACTGGCAAAGGCCGGGCTCACCATGCCGGCGCAGCCGACCTGGCAGCAGGTGGCTGACATCGCCGACAAGGTGAACGACCCGGCGCACGGCATGTATGGCATCTGCCTGCGCGGCAAGGCCGGCTGGGGCGAGAACATGGGGCAGATCACCGCCGTGGTGAACAGCTACGGCGGGCGCTGGTTCGACATGGCGTGGAAGCCGCAGCTGACCAGCCCGGAGTGGGAGAAAGGCGCCAGCTTCTACGTCGACCTGCTGCGCCGCGACGGCCCGCCCGGCGCGGTTTCCAACGGCTACAACGAGACCTTGGCGCTGTTCGCCGCCGGCAAGTGCGCGATATGGGACGATGCGACCGTGTCCGCCGGGTTCCTGGCCAATCCCAAGGACAGTCAGGTCGTGGGTAAGGTCGGCTATGCGGCGCCGCCGTACGCCACCACCAAAATCGGCTCGCATTATCTATGGTCCTGGACACTGGCGGTGCCCGCGACCTCGCACAAGCTGGCGGCTGCGACAAAGTTCATGACCTGGGCCACGTCGAAGGATTACATCGCCATGGTGGCCAAGGATGAGGGCTGGTCGAGCGTGCCGCCGGGCACCCGGCTGTCTACCTACGAGAACCCGGAATACCAGAAGGCCGCGCCGTTCGCGCCGGTGGTGCTGGACGCGATCAAGTCGGCGGACCTGAACCATCCGACGTTGCAGCCGGTGCCTTATACCGGCATCTCCTACGTGGGCATTCCCGAGTACCAATCGATCGGCACCGAGGCGGGACAGCAACTGGCCTCCGCCATCGCCGGCAAGCAGACCGTGCGGCAGGCGTTGCAGACCTCGCAGGTTGCGGCGGAACGGGCCATGCAGCGCGCCGGCTACTACAAGAAGTGAGCATGTCGGCCGAGGCGGCATGGATTTTCGTGTGACGGCTGCGTCCGAGGCGGCGTTGCCGCTCACGACGCCGCTTCAGGCGCGGCTCCGCGTCAAGGCGGAGCGGCGGACGGCGAGGGTGCTGGTGGCGCCTTCGGTGTTCGTGCTGTTCCTGTGGATGGTCGTCCCGCTCGGCATGACCATCTGGTTCTCGCTGCTGCACTACAATCTGCTTGAGGAAGGTTCGAGCTTCGTCGGCCTGGAGAACTTCGCCTATCTGCTGCATGATCCGTCGCTGGCGACGGCTATTCTCAACACCGTTCTGCTGGTGGGGGGAGTGCTGCTGGCGACGGTGGTGCTCGGCACGCTGATCGCGATTGTCGTCAACCAGCCGCTGTATGGCCGCGGCGTGTTGCGGCTGCTGATTATTGCCCCGTTCTTCATCATGCCGACGGTCAGCGCGTTGATCTGGAAAAACCTGCTGATGAATCCAGTGACGGGCCTGTTTGCCTGGATTTTCCAGTCGGTCGGGTTGCAACCAGTCGATTGGTTCGCCGATGTGCCGTTGCTGGCAATCGGCATCATCGTGGCCTGGCAGTGGGTGCCGTTCGCGACCTTGATCCTGCTGACCTCGCTGCAGTCGCTCGACCAGGAACAGATGGAGGCGGCGCAACTGGACGGGGCAGGGCCGGTGTCGCTGTTTGTCTACATCGTGGCGCCGCATCTGGCGCGGCCGGTGTCGGTCGTGGTGATGATCGAGACAATTTTCCTGCTGTCCGTGTTCGCCGAGATCCTGGTGACCACCGGCGGCGGCCCTGGCGAGGCATCGACCAACCTGCCATACCTGATCTACAAGACCGCGTTGCTCGACTTCGACATCGGCGGCGCTTCGGCAGGCGGCTTGGTGGCGGTCGTGCTCGCCAACATCGTGGCGTTCTTCCTGGTCCGCACCGCCGCGCGGAACCTCGACCGATGAATGCCAGGGTGTCGGCGCGCCAGCGTCGCAAGCTGATCTACACCGCACTCGGCTGGTCGATCGGCGCGGTGCTGTTCTTTCCGATCTTCTGGATGGGCCTCACCTCGCTCAAGACTGAGGCGCAGGCGGTGGCGTCGCCGCCGCTGCTGCTGTTCAAGCCGACGCTGGACAGCTTTGCCCGCGTCCTGTCGCAGACCGATTATTTGCACTTCGCCGGCAACAGCGTGGTCGTAGCGCTCGGCTCCACGCTGATCGCGGTGCTGTTCGCGTTGCCGGCGGCCTATGCGATGGTGTTCCACCCGTCGCGCTACACCAAGGACTTGCTGCTCTGGATGCTGTCGACGAAGATGATGCCGGCGGTTGGCGTGCTGGTGCCGATCTATTTGCTGTTCCGCGCCACCGGCCTGCTCGACACCCGCGCGGGGCTGCTCGGCATCTACACGTTGATGAACCTGCCGATCGTGATGTGGATGCTCTACTCGTTCTTCCGCGATGTTCCGGCGGAGATATTCGAGGCGGCGCGGATCGACGGCGCCGGCATCTGGCAGGAGATGTTCGTCCTGCTGGTGCCTCTCGCGGCGCCTGGGATCGCCTCGACGATCCTGCTCAACACCGTGCTGTCGTGGAACGAGGCGTTCTGGAGTATCAACCTCACGGCCGCCGACGCCGCCCCACTGACCGCTTTCATCGCCACCTTCTCCAGTCCCGAGGGGTTGTTCTGGGCCAAGCTCTCGGCGGCGTCGGTGCTGGCCGTGGTGCCGATCATGTGCGTGGGCTGGACGACGCAGCGGCAACTGGTCAGCGGCCTGACGTTTGGCGCGGTCAAGTAACTCATTTGGAGCAGGCAATGTACTTCGACAAGTATCGTCTCGAAGGCAAGACGGCCTTCGTGACCGGCGGCGGGCGCGGGATCGGCTTGGCCAGTGCCGAGGCGTTGGCCGAAGCCGGCGCGCGCGTCGTCATCTCGGACCGCGACGAGGCGGTGTTGCGCGCGGGGCAGGGCGCGTTACGGGAGAAGGGCTACGAGGCGGAGGCGGTGTTGCTGGACGTCACCCGCTCCGCCGACGTCACCGCCGTCGCCCAAGAGCTGAACGGGCGGCTTGGCGCGGTCGACATACTCGTGGCCAACGCCGGCATCGCCTGGCCCGACACCGGCGGCGAGGACATGTCGGACGAGGTCTGGCTCAAGGTGGTCGATGTCAACCTGAATGGCGTGTTCTGGTGCTGCCGGGCGTTCGGCAAGCACATGCTCGGCAGGCAAACGGGCGCGATCGTGACGGTTGGCTCGATGTCGGGCCTTATTTCCAACCGGCCGCAACGCCAGGCGCACTACAACGCCTCGAAAGCCGCGGTCCACCATCTCACGCGCTCGCTGGCGGGCGAGTGGGGGTTGCGCGGTGTGCGGGTCAATGCAGTGGCGCCCACCTACGTTGACACGGCCATGTCGGGCGACGGCTTGCGCACCCCGGAGCTGAACCGGATCTGGATGGAGAACACGCCCACCGGACGCGCCGTCATGGCGGACGAGATCGCCTCCGTGGTGCTGTTCCTGGCAACCGGTGCATCCAGCTCGCTCACCGGCGCGGTGGTGGTCGCGGACGCCGGATATACCATCTGGTAGCCGGTCACGGCGCCAGCCAGCGCAACAGCATCGTGTAGGAGACGGCGAGAACCGCCGCGCCCACGAAGACGCCGATGAATCCGAAGGCGAGCAGGCCGCCCAGCACTCCCACGAAGATCAGCAGCATTGGCAGTCCGGTGCCGCGGCTGATGAAGAACGGGCGGCCGAATATCTCGACAGGCAGGACAAGCGCCAAGTGCCACGCAAGGATGAAGATCGCCCAACCGGTGTCGCCCCGCCACCACATCCACGCCGCTGCCGGCACGAAGACGAACCCGGGTCCGGCCTGCAGCAGGCAGAGCAGAAATGTGGCACAGCCCAGCAGGATGGCGCCCTGGCGGCCCGCGATGGTGAACCCGATCCCCGAGACAACGCCTTCCACCAGGGACGTACCCACGACACCGAACGACACCGCGCGGATGGTGTGCTCGACCAGCGGCAGAAGGTCGAGCGCTTCCTGGCCGCCGACCCGCGCCGCAAACGCCCTCAGCAGCGCGAGCGCTCGCTCGGTTCTTGCCAGGAGCAGGGCGGCGATGACGATGGCCAGGGCAAATTGCAGCACCGTCAACCCGAACGAGCCGGCACGGCGCAACAGCCAGCGGGCGGTGGCGTTGATTTCCGTCCTGTATTGGGCGAGCACTTCGCTGCCCTGTTGCGACACCTCGCTCCAGAAAGCGTAGAGGCGTGGGCCGACGAGCGGCAGATGGACGATTGCCTCTGGTGGCCCCGGCACGCCGTTCTGCTCGATATACTCGATGCCTTGCGTCACGTCCGGCGCCCGGCGCGCCGCCGACATCCCGACCAGGACGAGCGGCAGGATAAGGACGACGATGCCGGCGACCACGAAGATGACCGCCGCCAACCGCCGTCGGTTGCCCAGCGCCAGCTTTAGTCGAACAAAGCCCGGCCAGACCGAGATCGCGAGTATTACCGCCCAGGTCACGGCGACCAGGAACGGCTCCGCGATGAAGAAGCAGGCCGTGGCCAGCACCGCGACGGCCAGGATATGCCACAGCCGTTGCGTGGAACGTCCGGAAGGCGGCAGAACCTTGACGCCCGGATGCTGGTCCATGCTGCCCGCTACAATCGGCGCGAAAGCTGCTTCGAGCGATGCAGGCGGATGGCGGTGATGACCATGATGACGGTGGTGCCGACCGACGAACCGAGCAGAACAGGGACGAGCCAGCCTAGCCAGGCCAGCGGCGCCATCAGATAGAGCGCATCATCCGGGTGAAAGCCCCATCGGCCCGAGTAGGCACGGGTGCCGGGCGGACTACGCTGTTCCAGCCACACCGAAAAAAGGCTGGCCAGCAGCAAGGCCGTCCCGCTTAGGAGTCCGAGCGGGATAGCGTAGGGTCCAAGCCACGAATGCCGCAGGCCGACACCGATTGCGACGAAGAACAGTGCATTGACCGCGAAATCGGAGTAGTAATCATAGATATGCCCCCCCACGCTCGTGAGCTTGCCAAGCCGTGCCAGTTCCCCGTCGACGCGGTCGAGGAACATGGACACCAGCCAAAACCCGCCGCCCCAACCCATGCCGCTTGGCGTTCCCAACGCCAGGCACGCGCAGGCCGCCAGTCCGAATAATAGGCGCAGCGTGGTAAGATGGTTCGGCCGTATCCAGGTGCCGATCATCGGGCGCACCAGTGGCCGCGCCATCAAATGTGTCCAAGAGTCGCCGCTCATTACGAGGCCGTCACTTAGGTTTGCCTTAGGTTACCGAGCCGGCCGGGTACTCCCCACAAGCAGCCGAGTAAAGACCGCAATCGTACAACGGTTGCGGTCGCCGATTGGAAAGGCCAAATACCGCCTTGTGTCCAAACATTGTCTTAGCCGCGAAGTGTTAGACCGTAAACAATCCGCTGTGATTCACCGCCGCCGTGCTCGCATATCGTTTTGGGTTGTTACTTTCTTACTGCAACCTTACTTCAATACGCCGCATTGACATTTACAACACAATCAACGCGCTGTGATCTCGATGCAGGACGCCGCCTTGAGTTTCTGCACCTTTTCGTGCAAAGAGAATCACAAGTTGCTTCGTTTAGAAAGAGTGCGACCCTATGTCATCCCTGAACCACCGAACGCGGGTCGAGGCTCTGAACGTCGCCGTTGTAGGAGCCGCTTGCCGACTGCCCGGTGCTTATGGTGAGGCCGAGTTCTGGCGTTTGCTGGACGAGGGGCGCTGTGCCGTCGGTGCGTTGCCGAACGATCGGTGGCACGCCGAGCGCTATTTCCATCCGAGGAAGTCCGAACCTGGATTCAGTTATTCATTCGCAGGCGGCTACATTGCCGATCCGCTGAGCTTCGACCCCCTCGTGTTCGGTATCTCGCCACGCGAGGCGGCAGAGATGGACCCGCAGCAAAGGCTGCTGCTCGAAGTCGTCTGGGCGGCGTTGGAAGATGCCGGCATTCCGCCCAGTGACTTGGCTGGAGCCAATGTCGGCGTCTATGTCGGCGCATCGAGCCTCGATTACGGCAATTTGCACACCGCCGATCCGGCCGCCATCGAGAGCCACTTCATGACCGGGAACACGCTTTCGGTCTTGTCGAACCGCATTTCGTATATCTTCGATTTGCGTGGTCCGAGTTTTACCGTCGACACCGCATGTTCGTCGTCGCTGGTGGCCTTCGCCGAAGCCCAGGCGGCGATCGCTTCCGGCCGGATCGACATGGCAATCGTGGCCGGCGTCAACCTGCTGTTGTCGCCGACCTCCTTTATCGGTTTTTCCCGCGCTTCCATGCTGTCGCCGACCGGGCTTTGCCGGCCCTTTTCGGCCGAGGCCGATGGCTATGTCCGCGGCGAGGGCGTGGTGGCGATGGTGCTCGCGCGGTTGGAGACGGCGGTCGAGCGTTGCTATCCCGTGCGTACGGTGGCCCTGGCGTCGGGCATCAACTCCGACGGCCGCACCAACGGCATCTCCCTGCCGGCGATCGAGGGGCAGCGGGAGTTGTTGAACCGGCTTTATGGCGAAGGAAGGATCGACCCGAACCGGCTCGCCTTCGTCGAGGCGCATGGCACCGGGACCCGCGTGGGCGACCCCGCGGAGGCCACCGCCATCGGTGAGGCCCTCGGTCAGCGACGCGACGCGCCGCTGCCGATCGGCTCGGTCAAGTCCAACATCGGCCATCTGGAACCGGCGTCCGGGTTGGCTGGACTGTACAAGGCGATCCTGGCGTTGGAGCACCGCAGGCTGCCGGCCTCGCTCCATCTAAGCGCCGTCAACCCGGCAATCGATTTCGCCGAGCTGAACCTGACCCTCGCGACCGAGGCGGTGGAGTTGCCGCAAACTGGCACCTGGCTGGCCGGGGTTTCATCGTTCGGGTTTGGTGGGACCAACGCCCACGTCGTCATCCGCCAGCCCAAGCCCGCCGAGCTGCCGAAGGCGCACACCAACGGAAGTGCTGGGCGGCATCCGGAAATGCTCGTCCTCTCCGCCTATTCCCGCCAGGCATTGAGCGAAACCGCCAACCGCTACGCTGAAATGATCGAGGCGGGAAGCGATGCCGCTCATCTCGCCGCCGCGGTGGCGTGGCAGCGTGACCTCGCCGGGCATCGTGTCGCCCTGCTGCTGGCGGAGCCGGCGGCCATGGCGGCATCGCTGCGTGGCTTCGTCCAGACCGGCAGCGTGGCCGGCGGCGCGACCGGCCTAGCGCCGTCCAGCCCGCCCAAGGTATGTTTCGTCTACTCCGGAAACGGCTGCCAGTGGGCCGGGATGGGCCGGATCGCCTTCGACCGCAACGCAGTCTTCAGGCGTCACTTCCACACCGTCGACGCGCTGTTCGGGGAGCTCGGCGATTGGTCGCTGGTCAATGCGCTGCATGATCCCGGCCTTGCCGATCTCCTGAAGCAGACCCGGATCGCGCAACCGCTGCTGTTCGCCATACAGTCGGCACTGACCGCGAGCTTGACGGAACTGGGGCTGCGGCCCGACATGGTGCTGGGGCATAGCGTGGGCGAGGTCGCGGCGGCGGAAGCCTCCGGCGCGATCAGCCTGGCCGAGGCCGTCCGCGTCATCTTCCATCGCAGCGAGCACCAGGAGGCGGCGCACGGCCTGGGCGGCATGGCGGCGGTGAACCTTTCGCACCACGAGGCCGAGGCGCTGATCCTGGGCAGTGGCGAGGAGGGCCTGGAAATCGCCGCGACCAACAGCCCGGGTTCGGTGACGATCTCCGGTCCGGCGAAGGCGATCCACGCCTTCTCGCGCATCGCGCGTCGCGGCCGGGTTGCGGTCCGGGTGCTCGATCTCGCCTATCCGTTTCACTCGGGTCTGCTGGAGGCGCTGCGTCTGCCGCTGTTGGAATCGCTGGGTGATGTCGCGGCCAACGCCGGCACCACGCCCTTTATCTCCACCGTTACCGGCGATGTCCTGGCGGGTGAGGCGCTCGACGGCGAGTATTGGTGGCGCAATGTGCGCGAGCCGGTACGGTTCCGCGATGCGATCGAGGCGGCGGGACGCCAGGGGGCGACCTTGTTCGTAGAGATCGGGCCTCGCCCCATCCTGAGCAACAACATCGCCGACACGCTGAGCGAAGCCGGCCTCGATGGTTCGGTCATTCCGAGCCTGGTCGAGAAAGCCGATCAGTCCGACCCGCTGCCCATGGTGGCGGCGCGCGCCTTGGTCCTGGGCTGCCGGCTCGATGTCGAGCGGCTGTTCGGCTCGCGTCCGGCGGAGCGGGCGTCTTTGCCGGCCTATGCCTGGCAGCGCAAACTGTTCCAGCAGCCGCGCAGCAGCGAGGCGCTCGATCTGTTCGGCGACGCGCCGCGTCATCCGCTGATCGGCGCGAGGCTGATGTCCGGTACGCCGGAGTGGCGCAACCTGATCGACTCGACCGTGGTGCCGTACCTGGCGGATCACCGAATTGATGACGAGATCGTAGTGCCTGGCTCGGCTTTTGCGGAAATGGCGTTGGCGGTGGCGCGCGAGACGTTCCCTGAAGGTCCGATCGGGCTGGAGGATTTCGACCTGCTGCAATGGCTGCCGCTGCAACCGGATGCGATGCGCGAACTGTCGGTGCGGCTAAATGGCGATACCCATATGGTCGAGATCTGGAGCCGTCCCCGCTTCGGCGCCGACGAGTGGATTCTTCACGCGCGTGGCCGCGTCACGCAGATTGCCTCACCTGCTCCGGCCTTCCTGCCCAGGCAGGCGCTGCCGCATCAGCTGACGGCGGATCAGGTCTACGACAGTGCCAGCGCCATCGGCGTGACGTATGGGCCGTCGTTCCGCCGCGTGCTCCGGGGCGAGCGCAACGACACGCTGATCGAGGTCGAGCTGTCGCCCTTCGAGGAGGGCACGGGGTTGGCGGGGCGCAAGCAGATCCTGCACCCGATTGCGTTGGACTCGGCCTTCCACGCGATGTTCGAGAACATCAAGCCGCGCGTGGGCGAGCGTTACGCCTATTTGCCGATCCGGTTCGCCGGGCTGCGGGTCGAGCGCGACCACGCGGTTCCGGCACGCGCGCGGATCATGGTCGACCGCGAAACCGACCAGTCGATCTCGATCTCCGCGACCCTCTACGACGCGGACGGCCGGCTCATCGCCGAACTGACCGGCGGGCTGTTCCGTGCGGTGGTGCTCGACCGCTATCTGCCACCCAGCGTGTTCTTCCAGCAGAACCAGATCCGGCTGCTGCGGCAGGGCAGCGACGACGCGCGCGCGGCCGCCACGGCGGCGCTCACTCGCGCAACGCCGCAGGTTCAGCCGGAGTCCTGGCTTATCCTCGAAGCGTTCGCACGGTCACTGGCCTATCGGTGCCTGCACGCATTGTTTGGCGATGCGCCGGTCACGCCCGAATCCCTGGCGAGCGATGGCGCGGCCGCCGGCCTATCGCTGCCGTTGGTCCTGACACTGTTCGAGCAGATGCGCGGCGCTGGCTTGGCGTCCGAAACCGCCGTGGGATGGGTGTTGGCGGCGCATAGCGACCTGCCGGACGCCGACGATATCCTGCAGACTTTCATCGCCGAACATTCCGGCGCGGCGGCGGAGATCGTTCTCGCGGCGCAGGCGCTGGCCGGACTTGAGCGGGCTCTGCGGACCGGGCAGCCGATGCAAATCCGCACCGTCATCCAGGAGCAGTTCGAAAGCGGCTCGATCCTGTTCGCGCCCGTCCTACAATCGGCCGTCGCCATGTGCGAGGCGTTGCAGGCTCATATCGCGCCCGAACCCTTGCGGGTGCTGGTTGCCGAGCCGTTCTGCCTTGGCGTGCTGCAGAGCCTAGCGCCGCTGCTGTGCGATGGCCGCGTGGCGGTTACCGTGATCGGGGTCGATGCCAGGCGCCTCAACCACACGGCGGCACGCTACGGGACCGCCAAGGGCGTGACCTTCCTCGCCACAGAGAGCGATGCGGATCTGTCGTACGAGGTCGCGTTCGACCTGGCGGTCGGCTTTGCCTTTGGCCCGCTGTTCGAGGGTGATGCGATGCTGGGCCGGGCCATCGCCCGGCGTTTGTCGCCGAACGGCTTGCTGTGCATCCTGCAGCCGCCCGACAACCCGATCTTCGACCTGTTGTGGGGAACCACGGACGGCTGGTTCGCGAACTCCATCCATCCGCATTTCCCGGTTGGGCGCGTGGCGGCGGCGCAAGACGGCAGCCGTTTCGTGGTCACCTCGGGTTTCGGCGCCATCGAGACTCATGCGTTGGGCGCCAACATGGGCAGCGTCCTGGTGGCGGAACCCGACGCGCAAGCGAGCGGGATGTCGGCGTCGTCCGCGCCGGTGGTGTTGATCGACGACGGATCGCCGTTGCTGTCCGATGTGGCACGGATGCTGCGCGTCGATGGGCGTTCCGTGCTGACGCACACTCCGGCGGAACTGGCTGTGGCGTGGCAGGGCTTGGCGGCGTTGCTGGCGCCGGGCGAGGTGGTCGATCTCGTCTGTCCGGCATCCACCACTGAGGCTGGCGGCTTGGATCGCTCCATCGCGCAACTCGCGGCGATCCTGGACGTGGTGCAGGCGGGGCAATGCCGGCTTTGGATCGTGGTGCGTGGGCTGCAGTCCGCGTCGGCGGAGGGCATCGATCCGACCGCCGAAGCTGTCTGGTGCTTTGGCCGGGTCGCGATGAACGAGTATCCGACGGTGGCGCTGAAGCTGGTCGACGTGGCGTTGGACCTGCACGCGGAATTGGCGGCCCGGCGACTTGCCGAGGTGATCGCATCGCCCGTCGCAGAAGCGGAACTGCTGGTCGACGCGGCCGGCGTTGCGGCGACCCGGACGATTGCCGGCCTGGCTGGCTCGATGACGGAGGCCGTGCCGGCGGTGCGGCTGCAACTGGTCTCGAAGGGCGCGAAAGCCGATTTCGACTGGGTGGAGACTGCTCGGCGGGAGCCAGGACCCGGCGAGGTCGAAATCGAGGTCGTGGCGTCCGGGCTCAACTTCCGCGATGTCATGCTGGCGACCGGGTTGCTCGACGACGATGTGCTGGACGACGGATTGGCCGGGGCGGTGTTCGGGTTCGAGTGCGCCGGCCGCGTGGTCCGGCTCGGGTCCGGCGTGACCCATCTCCAGCTCGGCGACGCGGTCATGGGGTTTGGGCGCGAGAGCTTTGCCACCTACAGCACCGCCGATGCGCGGGTGTTTACGGCGGTGCCGGACGGCTTGCCGGTCGAGGCGGCGGCGACCATCCCGGTGGCTTTCCTGACCGCCTGGTATTCGCTGGTGCATCTGGCGCAGATCCAGCCCGGCGAGTGGGTGCTCATCCATGGCGCGGCTGGCGGCGTCGGCTTGGCGGCCATGCAGATCGCCCGGATGCGCGGCGCGCATGTGGTCGCGACCGTCAGCTCGCCGGACAAGCGGGCGCTGGTCGAGTTGTTCGGCGCCAAGAAGGTCTACAACTCGCGCAGCACCGCCTTCGCCGATGAGGTCCGCGCGGACTTGGGCGGCGTCGATGTCGTGCTGAACTCGCTGGCTGGCGATGCGATGCAGGCCAGCATCAAATGCCTCAAGCCGTTTGGCCGCTTCGTGGAGTTGGGCAAGCGGGACTATGTCCTGAACACCGCCGTGGGCTTGCGGCCATTCCGTCGCAACCTGACCTACTACGGCGTCGACCTCGACCAACTTCTCGCGGCCAACCTGCCTCTAGCCAACCGGATGATGGCCGAGTTGGCGCAGCATTTCGAGAGCGGGGCTTTCTTCCCGCTGCCGTATCGGGCCTTCGATTGGTACGAGGTCGACAGAGCCTTCCAGTTGATGCATGGCGCGGGGCACGTCGGCAAGCTGGTGGTGCGTCCGGCTGCCCGCCCGATTGCGACCAGCGTGGCGCATGTGCCGTTCCAGCCTGGGAGCGGCGTGCATCTGGTCGTGGGCGGCGGCGGCTTTGGCTTCGAGGCTGCGTCGTGGCTGGCAGAATTGGGGGCCGGCACCGTCGTCATCGCCTCGCGCCGTGGCAGCATCGAGCCGCAGTTGCAGGCGCGGGCCGCTGAGATCCGCGCTGCCGGCACGGTCCTGATCGTCGAGACGCTTGACGTGACGGACGCCGAGGCCGTGGTGGCGTTGGTCGAGCGGCTGACCAGGATCCATGGGCGTCTCGCTGGCGTGATCCATACCGCCATGGTCCTGGACGACGGCCTGATCGCCGGCCTTGCGCCCATGCGGACGCGCGCGGTGCTGGCGCCGAAGGTCGATGGCGCGGCCAACCTCGACCGCGCGACCCGGACGGCGGCGCTCGACTACTTCGTGGCGTTCTCATCGGCGACCACCATGGTCGGCAATCCCGGACAGGGCGCCTATGTCGCCGCCAACGGCTATCTGCAAGGCCTGATGCGTCGCCGCCGGGCGGAGGGGCTGCCAGGACTCGCCGTGGGCTGGGGCGCCATCGCCGATATCGGCATCCTGGCGCGCGACCTGGATGTCGCGGGCAAGCTGGAGCGGATGAGCGGCATCGTCGCCATGCAATCCAAGGAGGCGCTGTCCTACCTGGGTCAGTTGCTGTCCCGGCCGCAGGATGCCGCGGCCACCGTGTATTGCGCCAACTTCCGGCCGGGCGCGACGTTGCAGGGTTTGAAGCTGCTGCAGACACCGGCCTTCGCACAGCTGTTTGCCGCGGCGGAGGGGATTGCCCAGGCTGCGGCCATCGATCTCGCGACGCAGATCGCCGGCAAGAGCGAGGGCGACGCGCGCACCATCGTCGCCGGCCTGGTGGCGTCCGAAGTGGCGCGCATCCTGCGGCTGTCCGCCGACGAGATCGAAGTGGGCCGCCCTCTCGATGAACTTGGAATGGATTCGATGATGAGCTTGGATTTGCGCATGGGTATCGAGAAGCGGTTTGGCGTCGAATTGCCGATTGTGGCGATTGGTGTTGGTGTCAGCGTGAACGACCTCGCCTCCCGGCTGATCGCCGGGACACGCCTCGGTGCCGGCGACAGGGCGGGCGGCAAGTCGGATGGCGAGGCCGAACTGCGGCTGCTCCAGAAGCACGGATCGGACGACTCCGGTTTGAGCGCGTTGATGGCATTGACCGATGCGATCAGGGAACGGGATGCCGCGGTGGCCCTGCTATGACCGCCGAACTCTCTGCCGGCCGTCTCACGCGCGGCATCAAGGCGGCCTTGCTGGACACCATGCGCAAGGCGCCGGTTGCCGACAGGCCGGTCCATGCCGCAGCCCCGGCACGGCGCGGCCAGCGCGACATGTCGTTCGAGAGCCTGCCGGCCTACCAGCAACTGCGTAGCCAGCGCGCGCTGGCCGATGCGCTCGAAATCGACTTTCCGTTCTATCGCACGCATGGCGTCCGCGCCGGCGCGCGCAGCGTCATCGGCAACAACGCAGTCGTCAACTTCGCCTCCTACGACTATCTCGGCCTCAACGGCCATCCAGAGATAACCCGGGCGGTCGCCGCGGCGACCGAGGAATGGGGGACCAGCGTCTCCGCCAGCCGCATCACCGCCGGCGAGCGCGACTTCCACCGCGACCTGGAACGGGCGCTGGCTGACATCTACGAGGCGGAGGCGTCGCTGGTGTTCGTCAGCGGCCATGCCACGGCGATCTCGACCATTGCCGCCCTGCTGGGTCCCAAGGACCTGATCCTGCACGACACGCTGATCCACAACTGCGTCGTCGTCGGCGCGCAGCTGTGCGGGGCGACGCGGCGCTCGTTCGCCCACAACGACATGGGCAACCTTGCCGAAATCCTGGCCGCCACGCGCGACCGCTTCGAGCGGGTGATGATCGTGTCCGAAGGTCTCTACTCCATGGATGGCGACGGGCCGGACCTAGGCCGGCTGGTCGACATCAAGGAGCAGTTCGATTGCTGGCTGATGGTCGACGACGCCCATGCGCTCGGCATCCTCGGCAAAACCGGCAGGGGCATTTTCGAGATGGCCAACGTCGATCCGAAGCGGGTCGACATCTGGCTGGGCACCTTGTCCAAGAGCCTGGTCAGTTGCGGCGGCTATGTCGCCGGCAGCCGCGCGTTGATCGACTACCTGAAGCTCACCGCACCCGGAATGGTCTACAGCGTCGGCCTCCCGGCGCCGGCCGCCATTGCAGCACTCACCGCCATCCGGCTGATGCAGCGCGAGCCGGAGCGGGTGGAGCGGTTGCAGGCCAATGGCCAATTGTTCCTGCGCCGCGCGCGCGAGGCTGGGCTCGATGTCGGCACAAGCTGGGGATATGCGGTCGTCCCCATCATCCTGGGCGACTCGCTGCGCACCATCATGCTCGCCGACCGCCTGCTGAAGCACGGCTACAATGCGTTCCCGATCGTCCCGCCGGGTGTGCCCGAGCAATCGGCCCGGCTGCGGTTCTTCATCTCCTCCGAACACACCGCCGAGAACATCGAGGGCGCGGTGACGGCGACGCGCGAGGAGCTGACCAAGCTCGAGCGCGAGGGCAGCACGTTGGGCACCATGGCGAAACTGATGATGGCCAAAGTCCGGTCCTAGCCGGCCATGGCGACCAACCCGGCGTTCCAGGCCATCGTCATCACCGGCGCTTCAAGCGGCATCGGTGCGGCGCTCGCACGGTTGTATGCGCGGCCCGGCGTCAGCCTGGGGTTGATCGGCCGTGACCCTGGTCGGTTGGGCGCCGTCGCCGCGGAGGTTCGCACGGCGGGGGCAACGGTGCAGGAAGGGCTGCTCGATCTGTGCGACCGCCCCGCCCTGGGCGCTTTCGTGACCGATTTCGAATCACGCCACCCAATCGACCTGCTGATTCTCAATGCCGGCGTGCTCGACGGCCGCCGGGCTGACGGCACCATCGAGAATGCGGATACGGCGAGGCGGGTGATCGAGATCAACCTGCTGGGCGCCATCGACACGCTGCATCTCGCCTTACCCGGTATGCGCCGGCGTGGCCGAGGGCATATCGTGCTGGTCAGCTCGTTGGCGGCGCTGTCCCCCGTGACCGACGCCCCGGCCTATAGCGCCAGCAAGGCCGGGCTGCTGTCCTATGGTCGCGCGTTGCGTGCGGCTTTGGTGGGTGAGCAGGTTCGCGTGTCGGTCGTGTGTCCCGGCTACGTGACCACGGCGATGACCGAAACCCACATCGGCAAGCATCCGGGCGAGATCAGTGCGGCGGCGGCGGCCCGCCTGATCGCTGCCGGCATCGACCGCAACAAAGCGGTCATCGGCTTTCCTCGCCTGCTTTACATGCTGTCGCTGGTGACGCCGTTTGTTCCCGAAGCCATCAATAGAATTGCGACAAAAGGCATTCGCTTCCACGTCGTGCCGCGGACCTGAATACGCGGCTATGTGTTTTTGCCATGTTGAGAAACGCACGCGGACATTGCCGCAACTCGGCACAGACTCTTCATGTGGTTTCCGATCGTGCCATGTGCGGTCCGATTACGAAGTGGTCAGGAGCAAGGGCAAGTCTTCAACAGAGATCGATGCTTGACGGTGTGAGTTCGGCCATTGGCTTGGTTCGCATACAGCGGTGCCGCAGCCGGATGGCGTTGTGGGTGTGGGTGGCTTTAAGAACGATGATCGCAGCAGAGAAATCACACGTGTCGAACCTGGCCGCCCTTTTCACCCTGGCCTTTGCGGCACTGCTTGAAGCTGGTGGCGACGCCTTCGTCAGGAACGGCTTTCACTCGCATTCCGCAAAACGGATTGTCCTGATTGTCCTGGGCGGGTTTGTGCTCACCGCGTATGGCGTCGTCGTCAACATACCAAGCTGGGACTTCGGCCGGCTGCTCGGAGTTTATGTCGTCCTGTTTTTCGTGGCGGCACAGGTCATCAACTTGCTCGCTTTCCATGTTCGGCCGGAAGCGCCTGTGCTAGTTGGTGGCGCTCTGATCGTCGCAGGCGGGTTGTTGATGACGTTCTGGCACTGACGCCGGGCTTGGCGGGAGCAGGGGGCCTCGCCATCCACGATGTCGAGAGGCGCATTGTGCGGGCACCCGGCGATGCTAAAATCATTCTCGTCGACGTTGCCTAACCTTCCACAATCAGGAGCGGCTCACATGGCTAAGGTTCTCGTGTTGTACTACTCGACCTACGGCCACATCGAGCAGATGGCGAACGCCGTTGCCGCCGGCGCGCGAGAGGCAGGCGCTACGGTGGACGTGAAGCGCGTACCGGAAACGGTGCCGGAAGAGGTGGCGCGCGGTGGCCACTTCAAGCTCGACCAGGCGGCCCCGGTCGCGACGGTTGCCGAGTTGGAGAGCTATGACGCCATCATCATCGGCTCACCCACGCGCTACGGCCGCATGGCGTCGCAGATGGCCAGCTTCCTGGACCAGACCGGCGGGCTTTGGATGCGCGGCGCGCTGAACGGCAAGGTCGGCTCGGCATTCGCCTCCACCGCCAGCCAGCATGGCGGACAAGAGACAACGCTGTTCTCCACCATCACCAACCTGCTGCATCTGGGCTTGGTCATCGTGGGTCTTCCATACTCCTTCCAAGGTCAGCTGAAGCTGGATGAGGTCACAGGCGGCAGCCCCTATGGCGCCACGACGATCGCCGCCGGCGACGGCTCGCGGCAGCCGAGCGAGAACGAACTGGCGGGCGCGCGTTTCCAGGGTGGCCATGTGGCGGCAGTCGCGGCGAAGCTGTTCGGCTAAAGAAAAGGCCGGGATTGCTCAGTAGTCCCGGCCTTTTTCTCAGGCGACGATCGCCCTGAGCGCGTTCCGGTTTTTACGCACAGCATTCTCCGGGTTCGTAGCCGCCACATCCGACTCTTCTTCCAGCACCAGCCAGCCGTTGAAGTTGGGTCCCGACGCCACCAGCGACACTACGGCGGGCGTGTCGCATCGGCCGTCGCCGAGCATCCGCCAATGGCCCTCCGCGTCGACGTCCTTCAAATGTAAATAGCGAACACGGTCCAGGTGGGCGCCGATGGTCTCAAGCAGGTTCTGCCCGCCGCGCAGGATATGGCCGGTGTCGGGCACCCATCCGACCAGCGCGGGATCGGTCAGGCCCATGATCCGGTCGTACTCGGCGCGGGTGCCCAGCAGCGTGTCGTGATGCGAGCTGGGGTGCATGGCGACCGTCACGCCGGCCCGCCGCCCGCGCTCGCCGGCCGCATTGTAGAATGACGCCGCGACCCGGAACTTCTCGTCGATGCTGCCGGGCGACACCGACGTGGCGCTGCCAAGCGACAGCAGTGCCTGCGGAAACGCTGCGGTGAACTCAAGCGCCCGGTCGACCGCCTTCAGATCGTCCACCACTGCCGAAGGCTCGGTGAACCCGCTGGCGCTGCCGCAGGCGAAGGCGACCAATTGCAACCCATGCGCCTGCAACGCGGCCGCAAACGCTTCGGGCCGGTTGGCGTAGGAGCCGATCATCGTGTCGGTGATCTCGATACCCGAGTACCCGGCAGCCGAGATGGCCGCAAGCAAATCGTCGGCGTCTCCGGTCCAGCGCTGCTTCAGCATCTCCCAGGTGTAGGTCTGGCATCCCGCTTTCAAAACGGCCTTTTCGCGAGATACGCTCATTCTTTCACGGCTCCTTGGGTAAGACCGTCGATGATGTGGCGCTGGAAGATCAGCACCAGGGCCACCAGCGGGACGGTGACGATGACCGAAGCGGCCGAAATGTCGCCCCACGGCACGAAGTAGAGGTTGGTGAAATTGGCAATGCCGACCGGAATGGTCTGGTGGGCGATGCTGGAGGTGAAGGCGAGGGCGAACATGAACTCGTTCCAGGCGGCGATGAACGCCAGCAGGCCGGTGGTCACCAGGCTCGGCAACGACATCGGCAGGATGATGCGCACCAGCAAGCCGACCGTCCCAACCCCGTCGATGCGGGCGGACTCGTCGATCTCGCGCGGCAGCGTCTCGAAGTAGCCGAACAACACCCAGGTCACCAGCGGCAGGCCCAGCGCCATATAAGTGATAACAAGGCCGGTGTAGGTGTCCAGCAAGCCGAGGTCGGCGGCGATCAGGTACAGCGGGCCGACAATCGCTATCTGCGGGAACATCGATACCGCGAGGATGACCCCGAGTTTGCCGAAGCGGTGCGCGACCTTGAGCCGGGCCAGCGCGAATGCCGCCAGCGAACCGACGATAAGGCAGAACAGCGTGGTCAACCCGGCGACGATCAGCGAGTTCAGCACGTAGTATTGGAATTGCTTGACGAGGAACACGTTCCAGTAGTGTTCGAGCGTCGCCGGGTGCGGCCACAGCGAAGGCGTCGGCGCGGTCAACGCCTTGTCCTCCTGGAACGACGTGGAAAACTGCCACACGAACGGCCCCGCCGACCACAGCAGGATCGCCGCTGCTCCAAGATAGGTCGCGCCGAGGCGAGCGGCCTGGGCGCGGCGGATCATTGCTGCGCCTTCATGCTGTGGCGGATGAAGATGCCGAAACCGACCGCCAGCGCGGCCTCGGTGACGAACATGGCCGTGGAGAGCGTCGAGCCGTAGCCGAACTGCAGCGTCGAGAACAGCACCTTGTAACTGAGCGTCGACAGCGTCTCGGTCGAGTCCGCCGGGCCGCCCCCGGTCAGCACGTAGACGAGGTCGAACACCCTGAAGGCGTCGAGCGCGCGGAACAGGCCGGCAATCAGCAAGGTCGAGAGCAGCAGCGGCAGGCGGACGTAATAGAAGTTCTGCCAGGCGGTGCTGCCGTCCATGCGCGCCGCCTCCATCAGTGACTTCGGCACCGTCTGCAGGCCGGCCAGCAACAGCAGCGCCATGAACGGCGTGGTCTTCCCCACGTCGGCGATGATGATGGTGTCCAGCGCGTGGTCCGCCGAGCCATACCAGTTGATGTTCTGGCGGATCAGGCCGGCCGAGCGCAGCAGCCAGTTGATCACGCCGTTCTGGCCGTCAAACAACCAGCCGAACATCTTCGACGTCACCACGGTCGGCATCGCCCACGGCACCAGCATGGTCGCCCTGACCGCCGAACGCCCCACGAAGTCCTCGCACAGCAGCAACGCCATACCGAGCCCGATCACCGTCTCCAGCCAGGCGTTCCAGAACAGGTCGTCGCCCAGCAGCAAGCGGTAGTTCTTCAGTCCGACGAAGCTGTCCTCCTGGGTCGCCAGCGACGTGTTGGTCAGCGACAGCCACAAGCCGTTCAGGATCGGATAGACGGAGACCAGGCACAGTGCGAGGAAGACCGGCACCAGCAGCAGCGCCGGCGTGCCGATAGGCAGCCGCCAGCCCCCGGTTGCGGGAGCCGGCTTGGCCAGGCTGGCAAGGCGTGCCGACATCAACCGCCGACGATGGCGTTGATGCGGGTGGCGGCGGCGTCGAGTTCGGTCTTGACCTGGCCGCTGACCAGCGCCCGCGACACGCCGGACTGGATGGCCAAGGTCACCTGCGCGTATTTCGGCGTCACCGGGCGAGGCGTCGCGCCGGCGAACACGCCCTTGAGCTGGCGCATGAACGGCTGCTCCTTGCCGAGCTGCGCCTCGTCGAACACCGCCGGGCGCGACGGCGCGAAACCGCCCTTCAAGGCAAAATGCAGCTGCATGGCGGGCGACGACATCCAGGTCAGGAAGTCCACCGCCGCTTCACGGTTCTTGGTGGCGGCGTTGATGCCGTATTGGTAGCCGCCAAGGCACGCGGCGCTGTGCCCGCCGGTGAAATGCGGCAATGGAACCACGCCGACCTTGTCCACGACCGACGAGTTCTTGGGGTCTTGGGCAATCGCGTAGGCATACGACCAGTTGCGCAGGAACGCGCCCTGGCCGGAGGTGAACGGCCGCCGCGACGGCTCCTCGTCCCAGCTCAACACGTCCGATGGGCTGATCTTGCTGCTGTTGATGGTGTCGTAGAGGAACTGCACAGCGGCCACCCCGGCGGGATCGTTGAGCCGGTAGGACTTGCCATCCTCGGACAGGATGGCCCCCTGGTTGGACGCCACGACCTCGACGAGATCGCATACCAGCACCTCGGCCTGCTTGCCCTGCCAGAGATAGCCGAACTTCACCTTGCCGGATTTCTGCAGCGCCTGCGCGGTGGCGGTCATTTCGTCCCATGTCTTGGGCGCCTCCGCGTTGATCGCGGCGAGCAGATCCTTGCGGTAGTAGAGCATCCCGGAGTCGACGTACCACGGCAGCGCGGTCAGCTTGTTGCGGAAGGTGCAGGCGCTCACCACGCCGGGGAAGAACTGCCTGGTGATATCGGCATTGAAGTACTGATCGAGCGGCAACGCCCAGCCGGCGCCGGCAAACTCGGCGATCCAGACGACATCCTGGGTGAACACGTCGGGCGTGCCGTTGCGCCGCGCCAGTTGCTGCACCAACCCCTGATGCACTTCAGTCGATGCACTGGGGGAGGGCAGCTCGATGTAGGTGACATGCACCTTGCCTTGCGACTGGTTATACATTTCGCAGACATCGCCGAGCGTCTCCTGGCCGAAGAACTTGGCGCTGGCGAAGGTGATCTCGACCCGGTCGGCGGCGCAGGCGCGGCGTGGTGCGCCGGCTGCCAGAGCCCCTGCGGCCATGCCGATTCCGGCCATGCCAAGGTTGGCCAGCAACGGCCGGCGGCCCACCAATCTGTCTGACATCCGACTCATCTCCCAGAAGCCAGCGATGCGTCGCTGGTCGTTTTATAGCTTGCCAAACTTCGTCATTTTGCGTCATGGGTGTCAAGCTGAAACGGTCATTTGCGGTCGCAGCTTTGCATCCGGCCGGCGGCGAGTGGAGGACGGCTGGCGTGGGTACCCTTGGCATAGGCGTGATCGGCTGCGGCAATATCGCGGCGACCTACCTGCAGAATGCGGCATTGTTCCCCGGCGTTGCGTTGCGTGCCTGTGCCGATTTGCTGCCCCAGGCCGCGAAAATCCGCGCCGAACAGTTCGGCATTCGGGCACTCACCGTCGACCGTCTGCTGGCCGCCGACGACATCGATTTGGTGCTTAATTTGACCCTTCCGAACGCCCATTTTGATGTCACCATGGCTGCGTTGACGGCGGGCAAGCACGTTTTCACCGAAAAGCCGCTGGCAACCAGCGCGGCTCAAGGACGCCGGTTGGTGGACGAGGCGCGTCACCGCGGCCTGTCGCTCGGCTCGGCTCCCGACACCTTCCTTGGCGCAGCCGGCCGGCTGGCTCGCCGGCTGGTTGACGATGGTGCGATCGGCACGCCGGGGACCGGTACGGCGTTCATGATGGGCCGTGGCATGGAGCACTGG
>JAABUQ010003321.1_pt1 | contig 29812 bp, 27 predicted proteins | sample 5560001 | NCBI WGS metagenome assembly JAABUQ01 (sample SAMN10711888, study PRJNA513371) | rock metagenome | isolation source: Antarctica rocks | place: Antarctica: Victoria Land, Finger Mt nord | collected 2015-12-18 | reverse complement strand
CCACTAGTGCTTGCTCAGAGGAGGTCGTCGGGATTGCTGTAAGGTGTACCCTCCTCACCGCAATCGTCTCAACAGATGCGGACTCATTTTGCCAATCACGAAGAGGTCTCCTGATTATGCACTAGGTAGAGCGCGCACGACCACGCCCCTTCGTGGCGATCCGAGAGGAAAACACTCTCTCCCATAGATAGCGATTTTCAACAGCGAGTCTCCCTTCGAGATGTTCATGAGGGACTTCGTCTGCGACGCATCTCACCCGCTGGAGATCTTGAAGGATCTCACAAACCGGCTGAGGATCATTCCCCTGCTTGGGTCACGCAACTCCGCTCCCCGGATGCCGGTCGAATGTGGTCGCTATGCTGGGCGTAATCTGTGGGATGACTTCCGACGCAAGCCTTCTCATGATACCGATGGGGACGGGTGGACGCAAATCCATAATGATGTGCGTCGCGCCGCCATCCACGAACGCTTGTACGATCTGTACCGTCGAATCCAGATCGTCATAGTTAACGGGTGTTTGCATCGAGAGTTCGATCGCCTCCGGATCCCTACCGACCGTTGCGCAGTGCTCGCGGAGGACGCCGATCTTGTGTCGGAAGGTCCCAACCGTCTCCAGCGTGGCGCCCGCGAAGTTCCAGATATCCGCGTACTTGGCGACGACTTTCAGGGTCAACTGCTCGCCGCTGCCGCCGATGACGATCGGCGGATAGGGCTTCTGCACCGGCTTCGGCTCATTGCGCGCCTCTTTGAGCTGATAGTACCGACCGTCGAAGTCGGTGAGGTGCTCGGTGCAGAGCGACTTGTAGATCCGGCACGCCTCATCGAGCCGCCGGATGCGCTCGCCGGTCGCGAAGAGCGGTATGCCCATGCTCGCGTGCTCATACTCATTCCATCCCGCACCGATGCCGAAATCCAGCCGACCCTTGGAGATGACATCCACCGTCGTGGCGATTTTCGTCAGCACGGCGGGATTGCGATAAGTATTCCCCGTGACCATCAAACCTAGACGCAGGCGCTTCGTGACGGCGGCAAACGCGGCGAGCGTCGACCACCCTTCGAGGCACGGGCCGTTGACCTCGCTGTGGATTGGCGCCATGTGGTCAAAGAGCCATGCATGCTCAATGACCGGGATGTCATCCGCTTCCTGCCACACCGTCAGCATGTCTTCGTAAGTCGTGTGCTGCGGTGCTGTCCTAAATCCGAACCTCAATGATCGCATGGTGTTCCTCCGTTCCTGCCTTCAAAGACCACTGAGCTTTGCCGTGACGGTCGCGTGTGGCTCGTCCGCGAAGAAGCGGCATAGCATTCCAACTTCCGAATCCTTCTCCCCGATGCGGACCGTCGTACTCTCTGACGCGTGGGCATGTCTGCACACCCCTGAGGTGTCTCCTGTCCAAGTGCCTTACACTGAAGAGGTCGACCGCTCATACGCATGCGTCACGCCGCAGCGGGGTGTGGTCGGCCTGTCACCTTGACAGGGCATTTCCAGCATTATACACTCCCAATGCAATCGATTGCATTCAACGAAAAGGGGCGTAACCTCTTGAAAGCACGGCAGCCGGTCATTGCTGATGTCGCGAGGGCGGCGGCGGTCTCCACCGCGACAGTCTCGCGCGCCCTCAACGGCAGCTCCCTCGTCAGTCCCGAGATGCGCGCGCGCGTTCAGCGCGTCGCACGGGAACTGAACTACCAGATGCATTCGGGCGCGCGCAATCTTCGACGTCAGCGAACCGAGATCGTGGCTTTGGTCATCCGCTCACCATGGTGGAGCATCTCGGACCCATTTCTCAGCCAGTTCGCAGCGGAGATCAGCATTGTGCTCAAGGAACATGGCTACGATTTGCTCATCGCACATCATGATCAGCCGGACGAGCGTTGGATCGACCGGCTGGTCCGCGGCCGCAGGGTCGACGGCCTCATCCTCATCGATCGGGCAGAGATCGATCCGGAGCTTACCGTGCTCACTGAAACTGGCATCCCCTTCGTTGTGCTCGGCCGCCATCTCGCAGGGCACACATATCACACCACCGGCCTCGACAACAATGAGGGTGGCTATCTCGCGGGTCGGCACCTCGTTGAACTCGGGCATCGTCGCATCGCGACGATCACGGGGCCGCTGGACCAGGTAGCGGCGCGCGATCGCTTCGACGGATTCCGGCGTGCGCTCGCGGAGTCGGGCGTGTGTCTTCCGAACGAAGCAGTTATCCAGACGGATTACCGGTCCGAAACGGCCCGGGCCGCGATGGCGCAGCTCCTCGATCAGACGCTGCAGTACACGGCGGTCTTCATCTTCAGCGATTTCATGTCGATCGCCGCGCTCGACGTCATCCACCAACGCGGCCTGGTGGTTCCTAAGGACCTCTCGATCGTCAGTTTCGACGATATTCCGCTCGCCACCTACGTGTCTCCACCGCTCACAACGGTGCGCTCGGAGATGAAGCAATTTGGTCATTGCATCGCGACGCAGTTGCTGGAGATCATCGAGGAACGGGATGTTGAGGACATCCTCGTGCCGGTGTCGCTCATTGTGCGCGGCTCAGCAGCGCACCCGCCGGAGGATCAATGACGTGGGCCATCGGCCCATGAGACGGGAGGTAAGCGACGTAGCGTGTACTGAACTCGATGGGATCCGGCCGTGTAGGAGGGCTATCGGAGCGCACACGCAGAGAAACGGCAAGGCCTGTGTGACCACCCCGGTGCGACACAGTCGCGGGATACCACGGTTACATTATCGGTAGTAAGGGAGAAGACCAATGCAACCGACATCAACTGGGATCAATCGCCGAACCTTCTTGGCGGGGATCGCCACAGCCGCCGTCACATCCATCTTAGCGGCCTGCGGTGGCAGTTCAACCTCCACGGACACACCCGCCGCAGCCACGAAGGCGAGCGGAGCGGCGGGCGCCCCCACATCTGCAAGCACGACGGCACCTGTTATTCCCGGTGGGATCGCGACAACCGGGAGTGCAAGCACCTCAGCGGGAAATGCACCACCACAGGTCAAACTCAAGGCCGTCAAACTCCGCATTGCGCAGTTTGGACCCGCCGACACGGCCCAGGCGACGCAGAAGGTCATGGAGGGCTTCAAGCAGATCCAGCCCGATGTGACGGTGGAAGTTTTCCCGGTCCAGACACCCGATTGGGACGGCTACGCCGCCAAGCTGCTCACGCAGATCGCCGGGGGCGACACACCCGATATCATCTACCTCGCGACCGAGGGGTTGCAGCTCTTCGCGGCGAAGGGCATCACCACGTCGCTCGATGAGTATGTCATGCGCGATAAGGAGCAATTGAAGGAGTTCTTCGCCGACGTCCATCCCTCGCTGGTTGAGTCCATGATGTACGATGGCCACCTCTACTCTCTGCCGGAATACTTCAATTGCAACAACATCATCTATTCGAAAGGGGCGTTCGACAAGCGGGGCATTCCCTATCCCACCGAGGAGTGGACGCAGGATGACTTCGCCAACCTGATGCCGAAGTTGACGACGCAGAGCGGCGGCAAGACGACCGAGTACGCCTTCTTCTGGACGAACCGCTTGTGGGCGGGCGCGCTCTCGTGGATATTCATCAATGGCTCCAACATCCTCTCCGAGGAGAAGTTCGCGGGCGGCGACGCGCTCTGGAGCACCTTCTATCCGAATGACCCCGCCGCAAAGGGGCGACAAGGCGGCACCAAGTGGGCGAACGCAACGGCGAATGTCCCTGCGAATATCGAGGCCGTGCAATTCCTCGCCGACCTGACCCAGAAACTCAAGGCCGCGCCGACGCCCGTCGAGGCGGACGCATTCCAGGCGCAAGTGACGACGACGTTCGCGAATAAACAACTCGCGATGTACCTGAGTGGCGGGAACGGGGCGCGCACACTCAATGCGGCGGGTGTCAAACCGGACGAATACGGCATCACCTTCATGCCGAAATGGAAGAGTCGGCGGCACCATCAAGGCACATTGGGGTATGCCATGGCGGCAAAATCACCGAACAAGGACGCGGCGTTCGAGCTGCTGAAGTGGCGCGTCCAGAAGGAAACGATGTCCTCCAACTTCAAGGTCACCTCGAGTACCCGCTCACGGCGCTCGATCAACCAAGCGCTCTATGAGGGGGCATACGGCATCAAGGGATGGAAGATCTTCTATGACACCATCGACAAGTACCCCGACACCGCACCGATCCCGCAGCCGCCGCAGGCGAATCAGGTGCAGCAGATCTTCACCAAGTACATCGGTCTCGCCGTGACGGGCGATCAGCCCGTACAGACAGCGATGGACAGCATGCAGAAGGAGCTGACCGACGCTCTGGCGAAGCCAGCATAGCGAGCGGTGGCAGTCGGTAGCCGGTGATCAGCGAGTGCGATCTGCTCTGATCACTGGCTACTTTCGAAAGAGGCGACGATGCGCACGAAGACGATCGAACATCGGGCGAGGCTCACCGCCGCGCCCACCGAGCACCGCATGACGCGAACGCTCCGTTCGCAGCGGCGCAGTGAGACGCGGGCGGCCTATCTGTTCCTCCTGCCTACATTGCTCGGCTTTCTGCTCTTCGTTGCTGGACCGCTCATTGCCGCCCTTGCGCTCAGCTTCACGAAGTACGACGTTGTGACCGCGCCGGTTGGCGTCGGGCTGGGAAACTACCGCGAGATCGCGAAGGACAACCACGTCCTTGTCTCGTTCCGCAACACGATCATCTTCGTCTTGATCGCCACAGCCCTTCAGGTCACGATCGCTCTGCTCCTCGCGGTGGGCGTACAGCGCAAGATGCCCAGTTACCTGCGCTACTTCTTCCGTACCGCATTCTTCTTTCCCGTCATCACCTCTGCAGCCTCCATCTCCATCGTCTTCGTCTACATGTTCAACAAGGAGTTCGGCGTTATCAACTACTACCTCGGCAAGCTCGGATTCGCCGATGTGCCGTGGCTCGTCTCCACCCGCTGGTCGCTCTTCTCTATCTGTCTCGCCTACGTCTGGCAGCATCTCGGCTTCACCTTCATCCTGTTCTCGGCCGGACTGCAGAACATCTCGCGCGAGATCTATGAAGCTGCGGACATTGACGGTGTGAATGGCACCACCAAGTTTTTTCGTATCACGCTCCCACTCCTCAGCCCGACAATCCTGTTCACGACGGTGATCGGCATGATCAACGCGCTACAGGTCTTCGACCAGGCGACGATCATGACCAGAGGCGGCCCCGGGGATTCGAGCCGCACGGCGGTGATGGCGATCTACGAAGCGGCCTTTCAGGACCTCCGGTTCGGCTACGGCTCGGCTATCGCCGTGCTGCTCTTCGCGGTCGTGCTCGGATTTACCCTGCTGCAGTTCGCCCTGAGTAAGCGGTTCGTCTTTTACAAGTAGCGGAAAGCCGACGGCCGGCACGGAGGGATCCATGACGATCACGCAGAACCCGACCCGCCCGAGGACGCGCAGGCATGCAGTGGGCAACCCGGAACGGCTCGGGAAGTATCTCATGAACAGCATCGCCTTCACGCTGTTGATCGCGGTGAGTGTGCTGATGCTCGCACCGATCCTCTGGGCGTTGTCAACGTCGCTGCGCATCCCGCGGGAATCCTTCACCTTGCCGCCGAAGTGGCTGCCGACGGACTTCCGCATCGGGAACTACGGTGCGGTCTTCGACCAGGTGCCGTTCTTCCGTTATGTACTCAACAGTTTCCTTGTCGCGGGCACGGTGGTGCTGGGGCAACTCGTCACCGGCTCGATGGCAGCGTACGCCTTCGCGCGTCTACGCTTCCCCGGCCGGAGCATGCTCTTCACAATCATCCTCTCCGCACTGATGGTCCCGATCCAGGCGACGATCATCCCGATCTTCGTGGAGATCAAGTATCTCCATCTGAACGGCTCGCTGTGGGCCCTAATTTTACCGGGTGTGACGTCCGCGTTCGGCGTCTTTCTCCTGCGCCAGTATTTCCTCACCATCCCGACCGAGCTCGAGGATGCCGCGCGCCTCGACGGTGCGAACCAGTGGCAGATCTTCTCGCGGGTTATGCTGCCCTTGGTGACGCCGGCACTCGCGGTGCTGGCGATCCTCACCTTTAACAACTACTGGAACGAGTACTTCCGCCCGCTGATTTTCCTCTCCAATCGCAACACCTTCACGCTGCCGGTCGCGCTCGTCACCCTGCGCGGTGATTTCGGCAGCGGGAGCATCGCGGTTGTCCTCGCGGGGGTAATACTTTCCCTCGTGCCCGTATTGTTACTTTATCTCGTCGCTCAGAAATACCTGATCGAAGGGATCACGCTCGGCGGCGTCAAGGGATAAGGAGCGGCAATGACCTAAGAATCGACAGGACGTCCATTCCGGTTCGTCACAAGGCCACATGGCATAACGGCGGGAGGCAAGCAAATGGAGACATTCACCGGTATCGGGCACTGGGCAATCCGCGCGCGCAATATCGATACAGTCTTGGATTTCTACACGAATAAACTCGGCTTCGCGGAGATGTTCCGTCTCTTCGATGACAATGGTGCTCTCTGGATCGTCTATTTGCGCGTCACGGACACGCAGTTCCTCGAACTTTTCCCGAATGGTGTCGGAGAGCGTGCTCTGCCACGCGAGGCGGTCGGACTCAACCACATCTGCTTGACCGTCGCGAATATCGACGAAGCCATTGCCCGACTGACGGAGCGCGGCATCCCCCTCACACGCCCGCTGATCACGCAGGTCGATGGCAATCGACAGGCGTGGATTGAGGACCCCGACGGGAACCGCATCGAACTGATGGAGATGGCCCCGGACGGCATGCAGGCACAGGCGATCGCGCGGCTGCGGCAAGAAATGGTTACGACAGCATCCAATTCAACCCGCTAGGATGTCTTGTGCGGCGCATGGGTGACTCAACGGAGGGGGATGTCGGATGAATAAAGCGTTGATGACATGGGGCGGGTGGCCGGGGCACGAGCCCGAACAGTGCGTGCAGGTATTCGCTCCATACCTCCGTGAACAGGGCTACAACGTCACCATCTCCGACACCCTCGATACGTATCTGGATAAGCCGTTCATGCGCTCCCTCGATTTGGTCGTACCCGTCTGGACGCAGAGTGCGATCACCAAGGAACAACTCGCGGGGCTGATGAACGCGGTTGAGGACGGTGTAGGCCTGGCCGGCTGGCACGGTGGAATGGCGGACTCCTTCCGTGACAGCGTGGATTACCAGTTCATGATCGGCGGGCAGTGGGTGGCGCATCCCGGGAGGATTATCGACTACATCGTCAACATCACGAATCACACCGACCCGATCACAGCGGGGCTGGCGGATTTCACCATGCACTCCGAGCAATACTATCTGCACGTCGATCCATCGAATGAGGTGCTGGCGACGACGACCTTCGATGGTGCCATCCTCCCGTGGATCGCGGGGACGGTGATGCCGGTGGTATGGAAGCGGCGGTGGGGAGCTGGGCGGATCTTCTACAGTTCGTTGGGCCACGTAGCAAAGGATTTTGACGTTCCGGAGGCATGCACGATCGTCGAACGCGGGATGCTCTGGGCCAGCAAACCCTCTCGTTCATCGGCACGTTGAGAAAGGCGTGGCTGAGGATGTTTCTTGGGAGTGGGGGTGAATTCCCCGCACCAGAGATATAGACAGATGCTCTACCGTGCGCATACCGCACACCCTAGTGCATAATCAGGAGACCTCTTCGTGATTGGCAAAATGAGTCCGCATCTGTTGAGACGATTGCGGTGAGGAGGGTACACCTTACAGCAATCCCGACGACCTCCTCTGAGCAAGCACTAGGAGGCATTACATGGCTCGTCTACGGTCCGCGATCGCATGGTGGTGTTTTATTCGAGGAGGAATGGCACCGGAAACGCTCGTGCGCGCCGCCGCCGAGATTGGGTATGAAGGGATAGAGCTCGCGGAGGAAGAGTATTGGTCCTTAATCACAGCGCACGGGCTGAAAATCGCGTCAGCTCGCGCGCACACCTCGCAAGATGATGCCCTGAACCGGCGCGAGAATCACGCGAGGATCGAGCGTGAGGTGCAGGCGAACATCGCGCTCGCAAGGCGGTGGGGCGTCACGACGCTCATCTGTTTCAGCGGTAACCGCAACGGACTGGATGATCGGACAGGGGCCGAGATCACCGCCGAGGGACTGCGCCGTGTGGCGAAGCAAGCCGAGGATGCTGGTGTCTGCCTCGTCCTCGAGCTATTAAACAGCAAGGTAAACCACCCCGACTACCAGTGTGATCGCACGGATTGGGGCATCGAGGTGTGCCGGATGGTCGATTCGCCCAACATCAAGCTTCTGTACGACATTTACCACATGCAAGTGATGGAAGGGGATGTTATTCGGACCATCCAAGACAATCACCGGTACTTCGGCCACTACCACGTTGCCGGAAATCCCGGTCGGAATGAGCCGGATGAAACCCAGGAACTCAACTATCCGGCAATCCTGGCCGCCATCCGCGCGTCCGGGTACGACGGGTTCGTTGGCATGGAGTTTTTGCCGAAGGGTGAACCGGTCGCGGCGCTCACTGCGGCCTTCGAACTGTACCGGATGAAATCGTAGCGAATGTGCGCGTCGGAGCGCGTCTGGGATCAAGGCTTTTGCGTGCTTTCTCTAGGGCCTTCTTGGATGGATGGATACCCGCTGAGATCAGCCCCCCACTTCGGCGTGTCGAGGTGTTGAGCCATCGAGTCCGCCTCCAAGTAGGAGACCAGGACAAACCGGGGGCTACGCGGCCTGCTGAACGTCGCGATCTTCTGAGGCCATCGCCGGATACCAGCGACGAAACACCCCACGCAGTGCGCCATCCAGCACCCGCGTCCGCACCTGCAGGAGCCGGTGTGCTCCGCGCCGCGTCCATCGCATCTGTTGCCTCTTCGCCATCCGTTTGCTCATCACCTGATTTACCGTTGATTCGACGAACGCCGTCGAGATCGTCTCGCCATACCGGTACCGTTTGTATTCGGCACCGAGAAGTGGGCTCTTCGACAGCCTTGGTGACGCCCGCCTGCGCGCCGTCCGCCCGCTCCCGAGACACGCTCGCAGGCCACGCTCCCTGGCATCGCCAGTCGCGTCACCGTTCGCCCCGCCCGATGCGGACTTTCTCAGCAGCTCTCCGCGAGCAGGAATCGTTGCCGCAGCAACGGGAATCCCGCTCGCCCATACATGCTTCGTTTCACCAGCTTCAACCGCGTGACCTGTCCCTCGACCTGCCCGCTGCTCCATGGGGAGGTGACTGCCGCCTCCACCGCAGGATAGTCGCGTCGTATCCCCGCCGCAAAGTCGCGAAACTCCCGCAACTCGCTCGTCTCTGCTGCGATCAGCCAGTCGGTCAGCGCCTGCTCATCGTGGGTGCGCATCATCTGTTGGAACGCTTCTACCAACGGTAGTGCGGTCGCGACATCGGGACAGCAGTCGAGGAGTTCCGCCCGATAGGCGCGCTGCCCTTCAGTCAGGTCGGCCTCCTCGCGCAGGAAGAGCCAGACCGCTTGGCGCGGCGACAAGACCCGGACTGGTAGGGGCATAGCTGGTGCGCTACGCAGCGTACCGCTCGTCGTCCGCGCGGGTTTGCCTGGCTGCCCGGGAGCGGTCCGCCAGCGCCGGACCTGCTGCCGTACGAAGCTTTCCGTGCCCGTGAAGCCCTGCGCGCGTAGTTCGCGCCAGAGCGCCGCCGCATTCTGACATCCGGCTTCCCACCGCACCCGCAAGTAAGGCTCGTAGGGTGTCAACACCGTTCGACGTGGGCGGTTGGGTGCGCGCTCGGGGAAGGAGGGCGCGGCGAGATACTGCCGGACGACGCGCCGACCGATGCGTAGCTGGCGCGCGATCGCCCGCACCCCGAGCCTCTGCCGATGCAGGTCCAGCACCGCCTCGTAGCGCGCGAGGCGGCGATCCCGCCGGTGTTGCTGATCCTGCTGCGTCTGGGTCGGATGGCGCGGGGACCTTTCTGTGGGCAATGACGGCAGCGGCGGCGTATCTGCACCATTGGCCTCGATTGCTTGCAGCGCAGCGGCCCGCGCACGCTCGGTCAACGTGAACGCCGTCTCGGTGAGCGCCGCGTGATGTCGCTGCAGGAGCCGTTCCAGCGCTTCACCGAGATTCTTCAGTAGATGCCAGCGATCGGCGACTTGCATGGCCTCCGGGGCTCCCTGGCGCGCGCCGTCCGCGTACGCACCAGCGCGGTCCCGACAGATGGTATCCACGCCGGGGTGATCGCCAAGCCACCGGGCGAGTGGTGCGGCCTCGCGCCCCATCAAGAGATCGATTGGACGATGTTCTTCCATGTCCACGAGGATCGTCCCGTAAGTCCGGCCTTTGCGCCGGCACCAGTCGTCTACCCCGAGGACGTGCGGCGCGGTGGAGTCTGGCAGGGTCGTCGCCATCACCGCGCGCACGAGGGTGACGCCGTTGATCGGGATGCCGAGCGCGGCGAGCAGTCGCGCGCCGGGCGCACCGCCGACGGCGACGCCGAAGATCAGCACGATGGTCGCAAGCCGTGTTGTGCGCTGGCTGAACGGGGCGGCGACCGTGGGCAGGCGTTCGGTGAAGATCCGGCGTGGGCAGCACGGATTGTCACAAAACCAGCGGCGCGTATGCAGTTCCATGCGCACGGTAAGTCCTTGCCAGGGTAGGTCGCCCAAGGAGCGGCTGTACCAGCTATGGACACGCGTGGCGGATTGCCCACAGAGGGGACAGGGAACGGCAGACCGCCGCGTGCGGGCGACGCGCACGATGTCGGAGTCGTCGGGGACGATCCGCTCGATGGTGATGACGCTGGGATCGGGGATGAGGGTCTTGGAGCGCATGACAACACTCTCTCCGGCGGGGCTGATGATCGAAGGGGATTATTGTCGCATAGCGGCGCGTGGACGAGCGTCACCAAGGCTGTCGAAGAGCCGAGAAGTGAGCCCATCTGAGAACAAACGGCGCTGAGAAATGAGCCCACCGGAGCGACACCCGCTACCCTTGCCGCGCGTGCAGCGAGCGGAAGCGGGAGGAAGGAATGCTGACGGTGGAAGATGTCGAAGCAATTCGTCGCGCCTACTACCATGAACACAAGAGCGTGCGCGCCATCGCGCGCGAACAGCGCCATTGGCGGCGGGCCGTCCGGGAAGCGATCGCCGGCGCCACACCGACGCCGCGCCGCTACCGCCTGGTCAGGCAAAAACCGCGCCCGGTGCTCGATCCCATGGTGGGGATCATCGATACGTGGCTGACGGCGGATCAGGCGGCACCGCCCAAGCAGCGGCACACCGCCAAGCGTATCTTCGACCGGCTCGTCGTCGAGCATGGCTACACCGGCGGCGAGCGGATCATCCGCCAGTATGTGCGCACCTGGAAGCAGGCGCACGCAACGAACACCCGGGCCTTCTTTCCGCTCGCGCATGCGCTGGGGCAGGAGGCGCAATGCGACTGGGGCGAGGCGGTGGTGCGGGTCGCCGGGAGGGAGCAGACCGCCAATCTCTTCTGTTTCCGGCTCAGCTCCTCACTCAAGCCCTTCGTCTGCGCCTTCCCGACGGCGCGCCAGGAGTGCTTCTTCGCCGGGCATGTCGATGCCTTCGCCGCGCTCGGCGGCGTGCCGCACCGGATCGTCTACGACAATCTCGGCACGGCAGTCAGCAAGGTGCTCCAAGGCCGCAGTCGTATCGAGCAGGAGGCGTTCGTCGCCTTCCGTGGCCATTATCTCTTCGCGAGCCACTTCTGCCTACCCGGCCTTGAAGGGGCGCACGAGAAGCCGCTGGTGGAGAGTCTCGTCGGCTACGCGCGGCGCAACTTCCTCGTCCCCATCCCGGACGTCCCATCCTGGGAGGCGCTCAATGCGCTGCTCGCCGAACGGTGCGCCGCCGAGGATCGGCGGACCGTCGTCGGGCGGGACCGCACCATCGGTGACCTCTGGCAGGAGGAACAGGCGCACCTGCTCCCGTTGCAGCGCCATCCCTTCCCCTGCTGCCGCACGGTGGCGGTCCGCGCTACCCGGCAGGCGCTCGTCACCTTCGAACGCAATCGCTACAGTGTGCCGACGCGCTATGCCGGCGAGCGGTTGCTGCTGCGGTCGTACGCCTGGACCGTGGAGATCTCCGATGGTCGGACGACCGTCGCACGTCACCCGCGCCTCTATGGTCACGATGGCGAGCAGTTGGACCCGCTCCACTACCTTGCACTGCTGGAACGCAAGCCGGGCGCCTTCGACTACGCCCGCCCGATGCAGCGGTGGGCGCGCACCTGGCCGCCGATCTATGAGCGCTATCTGGCCCGGTGTTACGGAACGTGTCACCAGCCGCAATCTGGCGACCCCTCCAACTGCTCTCACGCGGTTTTTCCGTCGTTTGACGTGCCACTGCCGCTCGGAAAGGGCCGAATCTCTTCACATCTACGGCACTTGCCTGCCTTTTCTCCGGATTGAACGCGCCTTTGCTCGTCCGTACGCTCTCCACAGCTCCACCAAGTGCCGACTCTGGTCCTTCTCGGCACTTTCTCATCGCTCAGGGCGCCGACGTACCGTCCGATTGCGGTCATTGCATCGCAGAAGAGCCTCGTAGATTGCGGCTCATAGCAGCTTCCGTAACACCGGGCCAAGATGGAGATGACGAAGGGTCTCTGCGCTGTATACGCGACTGAGAAATGAACCCAAGAGGCACTGGCCAGCAGCCCAACCCAGTTAGCGCCTGCCTCCGATGCGGTACCCCCGACGTATTTGTGTTCTCCTGCCATGCGTTGGTGCCTGTTGCCTCCTTATCGCTGCCGGAATTTCTGAATTCTCCCCCCGATGACATCCGCAACGTAGACGCTCCCGTGATCATCCACGGCGATGCCGCTCGGGTAGATGAACTGGCCATCGCCCGTGCCGGTACTTCCCCATGTACCCAAGGATCGTCCGTCCTGATCGAACTTCTCAATGTGATCGCTGTTGTTCCGCACGACGTAAATATTCCCTTGGCGGTCAACCGCTACCCCGGGCTGGCATTCGGATTGAACGGCGCTGGCGCTCGGGTTTCCCCATGCGGCGAGGAAGTGCCCGGTGTCGTCGAAGATCTGCTTGCGACTATTGTCGGCGTCGCCGACGATGATCTGATTGTGCCGGTTGACGGCGATACCGCTCGGGCACATGAATGCTGCGTCGCCACTGCCTTGGCGACCCCATTGCAGGAGGAAATGACCGTAGCGGTCGAATTTCTGGATGCGATGATTGCCGGCGTCGCCGACATACACCATGCCCTGTCCGTCGACTGCCATTCCGGTCGGGAAGTCGAATTGCCCGTCGCCGGTGCCATGATTGCCCCATTGGAGCAGGAAGCGTCCGGTGCTGTCGAATGCCTGGACACGGTCGTAGTAATCCGAGATGTAGACCGTTCCTCGTTCGTCAACCGCGATACCGCCGGGGATTGGTCCACTGATCCTGAAGACGAACTGCCCATTACCATCGCCGACGTCGCCCCACATCGTGAGGAACTGGCCGCGACTGTCAAACTTTTGCACGCGTTGATTGCCTGCATCGATCGCATAGACATTCCCTTGCCGATCCGTTGCGAGCGCCGTGGGATACCGCAGATCGTGGTCAGTGCGCGACACGAATTCGATGGGAAGTCGAGCGGGCGATGACACCGGTATCCGCGACGGGATCGGGGTTACAATGGCGATCGTGCGCGTCGCAGCGGCGGTCGGGGTATTTACCCGCTGCTCCTGGCCGCATGCTGCGAGGAGCGCCCCAACCGTCATTGCCGCGGAACCACGGAGGATTTCACGGCGGCTGCGGCGAGATACACATCCGCTGACCGGCGCACGTTCGCCGCTGACATGTTGGCAATCGAAGATCAATTGTGTGCTCAATCCTGGTGCAAATGCCATCTTACGATTCGAGCGCCGCGACGACATCGGCGACACGCGGCGGCAGGCCGGATTGACGCTGCGAGCGGATCAACGCGCCGTTCAGGAAGAGCGCGAACTCCTCCTCCGTGACCGGCGCGAGCGTCAACGACTCGATCCGCTCGTCGAAGCGGGCGAAGAGACGGCGGGCCAGCGCCAGCGCCGCGTCTTCGTATTCGATCCGCTCGAAATAGATCGCGATGTTGAGCGGCGCCATTCAGTCGAGCACCACCGTCACGTCGCCGTCTACGATCTCGATGGGGTAGGTCGTGACGCGCACCTTCGGATCGAAGACCGATTCCCCCGTCTTGATGTCGTACTCCCACTCGTGCCATGGGCAGCGCAGGATCTCCCCCTCGCGCCCGTAGCGATATTCATAGACATCGGACGGCAGCGCCGTGCCGACGATTTTCCCGAGGCAGACCCGCGAGCCCTGGTGGGCGCAGGTGTTCTTCAGGGCGTAGAAGGTCCCTTGGAGGTTGAAAATGCCGATCTCCCCCCGCCCCACTACCCGCACGATCTTCCGCCCCCCCGGCGGTATCTCCTCCGTCCGCGCCACGACATGCCGCGTCATACTCACCCCCAAATGCGAGCGCAAAGATCGCGGAGGACACAGAGAAGAGGAAGCGTTTTCTTTTCTTATCTCTGTGTCCTCTGCGTCTCTGCAGTTCAATCGGTTTCGTCTCTATCCCAGCAGCCGGTCGCCGTAGAGGGCGAGGGCGTTCTCGACCATCACGCGGCGGCGCAGGGCCTCCGGCAGGTCCGCGACCATCGCGAAGGGGTCGCCCAAGAGCCAGTTGGGATAGTTGCTCGAAAACAGCAGCGTCCGCTCCGCCTCGACCATCGCCAGCACCTGCCCCAGTTCCGTCGCCCCCGACGCCTCCAGCGGATAGGTCGTCGAGTGGAAGTGCCGCAGGATGTAGGCGCTCGGCGGCTCCTTCACCCACGGCGTCTCCGAGCGCTGCGCCTTCCAGTTCTTGTCGAAGCGCCACATCAGGTGCGGCAGCCAGAAGACGCCCCCCTCGCAGAGCATGACTTTGAGCGTCGGGAACTTCTCGAAGACGCCCTCCGTCACCATGCTGACGATGTGCGCCATGTAGTTCTGCGGGATCGACCCGTACCACTCGAAGTACGTGCTCGGGTGGCCGACAGCGGTGGAGGGCGGCGACATCCCCGCCCCCTCCCCGCCGAGATGCAGGGCGAGCGGCAGGCCGTGGCGCGCGCACGCCTCGTAGATCGGGTGGTACTGGCGGCGGCCGAGGGGCGACTCGGACGCGCTGCCCATCAGCACCTGCACCATGCCGGGGTCGTGCGCCAGGCGCTCGATCTCCGCCACCGCCTGCGCCGGGTCCTGCGGGGCGACGAGGATCGAGCCTTTGTAGCAGTAATACGGACGCACCCACGTCTCCAGCAGCCAGTCGTTGACGCCGCGCGCGACCGCCGCGGCCATGTCCGCGTTGGGCTGCACCGTAAGGCTGGTCAAGTTCCCAGTCAGGATGGCGAGGTCCACGCCGCGCGCATCGAGATACTGTTCCTTCACCCATACCGGATCGGCGGCCGGATGCGGCTGCGTGGCGTCGTTCGCGGGTGGCTTCGGTACATCCCCGAACGGATCGCCGACGACCTTAAAGCCGTTGCGCGCCATCGGTGGCCCACCCCGGCGTGTGAACCGGTGTCGCAGCCCCTCCGGGACGAACGGCGCGACCGCACTCCAGTCCGTGATTTGTGGATGCACATCCACATCGATGGCGCGCAGCTGTGCCGGGTCGCGCATGCGCTCCTGTGCGATGGTCGGGGCCATCATCAGTGGCCCCGGTGCGACGCAAGCAGACGAGGGCCGTACATCTCCACGGCGTTGTCGACGAAGATGCGGCGTTTGAGGTCCGCCGGGAAGAACTTGAACGCCGTGAGCGGGTTGTCGAAGTCCCAGTGCGGATAGTCGCTGGCGAAGACGACGGTCTTCTCCGCGTGCATCATCGCGAGCAACTGCTGGAGCTGTTCGGCGTTGTCCGGCTCCTCGATCGGCTGTGTGCTCCAGTAACAATTATCGAGGATATACTCGCTCGGCATCTTTTTCAGGTGCGGCACTTCCGCCTTCAGCGCCGGATAGAGCCGGTCGAGCCGCCCCATCACGTACGGCGCCCAGCAGACGCCCCCCTCGATGAAGGCGAACTTCAGCGTCGGGAACTCGTCGAACACCCCCTCGGCGACCATCGAGACGCAGTGCGCCATCATCGTTTGGGAATGATCGGTGTGGAATTCGAGATAGGTCGTCGGGTAGCCGACGCCCGTCGGGGCGTTCGCGATCCCCGTCCCCTCGGAGCCGACGTGGATGGCGACGGGCAGGTCGTGCTCGACCGCCGCGCGATAGATCGGCCAGTAGTGGGGGTTGCCGTAGGGGAGTCGCGCCGCGCTCGGCATCAGCACTTGCACCATGCCGGGGTGGTTGCCGAGGCGGTGGATCTCGCGCACCGAGCCTTCCGCCTCCTGTGCGGCGACGGCGATCGAGCCCTTGTAGCAGTCGTATGGGAGCACCCACTTGGCGAGTGTCCAGTCGTTGTAGGCGCTGACGAGCGCGGCCTGGAAGCGCCAGTCGTGCTGGATGGCGACGCCGATGATCGATCCGGTGAGGACGCCGAGATCGATGCGGTACTTCGTCATCAGTTGCTGGACGACCCAGTCCGGATCGCCCGCAGCGAGGCCATCCTCCTCGCGCACCGAGTCGTCCATCCGCCCGGAGCCCATGTTCGCGTAGTAGCGCCCCGCCGTGCCGGGGCCGCCGTTGTCGAGCCAGGCGTGCCACTCCGAGGCGAGGAACGGCTTTAATTCCTGCATACTCGGCAGATCGTTGTGGATATCGGTGTCAATCAGACGCAGCGCCGTCGCCTTGTCGGCAGCGGTCTCGGAACGAGGCTTCGTCGCGATTGCCATGCTCAGGCCCTCCTTACAGGAACATTCATCACGCCGTTATCGTCGGTACCGTCGCGTATCACGAGTGTCATCGGACGCTCAACCATCTGCGGCGGCTTCGTCCTGCGGCGACCCGGTTGGGGTGCCGGCAAAGACGCTCGTCAAATCCTCCGGCGCGATCGCCGGGGCGTCACGGTAAAGGTAACACGCGGAGACCCGCCGGGGATCGGTGCGGAAGAGCGGCGGATGTTTCTCGATACAGATCGGCATCGCGTACGGGCAGCGATCGGTGAATTTGCAACTCTCGGCCGTCGCCGTGCCGATCCCGGCAGATGCCTTCGCCGCCGCCCAGGGATGATGCGGGTCCGGGAGGGGGATCGAGCCGACGAGCAGCTGCGTGTACGGGTGCTGGGGGTCCTGCACGATCCGCTCGACATCCCCCCCCTCCACGACCGCGCCGCGATACAGGACGATGATGTTCTCGCTCACCTGATACGCGGTCGTCAGATCGTGCGTGATATAAATGAACGAGATACCGAACTGCTGATTGAGGTTTGCAAGGCTCTTCAAGATCGTGGCGCGCAGCGAGGCGTCAACCATCGAGACCGGCTCGTCGGCGATGATGATCCGTGGTCGGAGCAGCAAGGCGCGCGCGACCATGATGCGCTGACGCTGGCCGCCGCTCAATTGATGCGGGAAACGCCCCAATGTCTCTTCCGGTCGGAGACCGACGGCCTGTAGCGCTTCCTCGATCAGCGCCCGGCGCTCCTTGTGCGAACGGGCAAGGCCGAATTTGGTGATCGGCGTCTCCAGGACGTGGTCGACATTATAGAACGGGTTGTACACCTCGTACGGGTCCTGAAAGACCACCTGCACCTCGCGCAGAAACGTCCGATGCTCCGCGCGGGACATGCGACGGACGTCCCTCCCCTGATAGAGTATTTCGCCGCTGGTCGGCGCGATGAGGCCGAGCAGGAGGCGCGCGAGCGTCGTCTTCCCGCTGCCACTTTCGCCGACGACCGCCGTGAATGAGGGGGGACTACCGTCGATGGCGAGCGAAAAACTCTCTAGCGCGACGTTCCGCTTTTTGCTGAACATCCCCTCACCGAAGACTTTCGTGACGTTCCGGGCCTCAAGTAGCGCAGTCATCGATGCTCTTCGCTCCTTAATACAGATGGCAGGCGGCCCAATGGCCGGGACGGATTTCCCGGAGCAGTGGCTCTTCGACGACACAGCGCTCGAACGCATGCGGACAGCGGGTCCGGAAGGGGCAGCCCGATGGCCGATCCAGCAGTGAGGGCGGGACACCGGGGATACCCTCGAAGTGGCCTTTGCGTTCGAGTGACGGGAGGCTACCGATCAGGAGCTGCGCGTATGGGTGGAGCGGTTCGTCGAAGAGGTCTTCGACGCTGCCGAGTTCTGCGAGTTTTCCCGCATACATCACGCCCAGCCGGGTCACGAACTGCGCCATCAGCCCCATATCATGGCCGATCAGGATGACGGAGGCGCCGAGATCGTCCTGGACGTCGCGCAACGTTTCCATGATCTGGCGCTGCACGACGACATCCAAGGCGCTCGTCGGCTCGTCGGCGACGATCACCTTCGGGCGCATGCTGATGGCGATGGCGATCACGACGCGCTGCTTCATGCCCCCCGAGAGTTCGTGCGGGAACATGGTCGCGATCTCCGGCTTGAGGCCCACGCGCCGGAGGAGTTCGCCGGTCCGCGTGTCGAGTTCCTGGCGGGAAAGCCGCTCGTCATGATCAGCCAACGCGTCGACGATTTGATCGCGGACCCGCTTAACCGGGTTGAGCGAGTTCATCGCGCCCTGCGAGACCATGGCGATGTCGGCGAGACGCAGCCGACGCATCTGCTCGTCCGAGAGCGCGAGCACATCCGTGTCGCCGAGCATGATGCGCCCGCCCTCAATCTTGCCCGGTGGCTTGATCAGGCGCATGAGCGCCAGGGCGATCGTCGTCTTGCCCGAGCCGGATTCCCCGACGAAGCCGAGCCGCTCGTGCGACCGCAGCGCGAAACTGACGCCGTCCACCGCCCGCACCGCACCGCGCGGCGTATGGTAATACACGCGCAGATCCTCGACCTGCAGCGTTGTATCAGTTTGCGGTGTCGTGGTCGCCGGGAGTGTATCTGCTGTCACGCCGTCCTCCTCAAGCGTGGATTCGCGATCTCATCCAGCCCGATCGTGAGCAGGAGCAAGCCGAAGAAAAGTGTCGCCAGCAAAACGATCGGCGGGGCCCACCACCACCACATGCCGCGCAGGAGCGCATTGAACCGGATGCACCAGTAGATCGTCATCCCGAGCGTCGGTTGATTCTGAGGACCGAGACCGAGCGCTTCGAGGCCGATGGAGAAGAGGATCGCACCGAAGACGGCGGAGACGAAACTCGCCGCGAGAAACGGGAAGAGATTCGGCAAGATTTCCCGAACGATGATCTCCGCTGTACTCATCCCGGAGCGCCGCGCCACCTGCACATACGCCCGCTCGCGCATCGTCAGCACCTGCGAGCGGATCACCCGCGTCGGTTGTCGCCAGGCGAGCGAGGCGATCACGAGCGCCATGATATTGACGCTGATGAAGGTCTTGATCGAGGCGGCGATCGTGATCAGGATGAGGAGGCCGGGGACGGTAAGGAGCGTATCCACGGCGATCCTGATGACGGTATCCACCCAGCCACCGAGGTAGCCGGAGAGGAAGCCAAGAATAATACCGAGGCCGAGGCCGATCCCGCCGGCCAGGAAGCCGATCCGCATCGTTGCCGGTAGGCCCGCGATCATCACGGCGAGCAGATTACGCCCCTGATCGTCCGTGCCGAGCGGATATTGCCGCGAGGGCGGTTGCGCCGGCAGCGCGCTCAGGGGATCGGCGAGCTGGGTATTGATGAGGAGTGGTCCGATCAGCCCGATCAGAATCAGCGTCAGCACCATGCCGAAGCCAACAACGACGTGCGGGTTGCGCCGACAGTAGGCAAGGATCGCCTCGGCGGGCGTCCGGTCGCGGAAGGTTTCGCGCTCCGGCAGGGCGATCGCGGGGGCGGCGGCCAGATCAATCGGTGTCTCGGCCATGTCACGTCCTCCTGTATGAGATGCGCGGATCGAGGATCGGGTAGAGGAAATCGACGAGGAGCGTCGCGATGGCGATGGCGAGCACCGTGAAGAAGACGATCCCGTAGATGAGGAAGTAGTCGGAGCCGGTGATCGCCGTGTAGAGGAGCGAGCCCATCCCCGGATAGCCGAAAATCACCTCAACGACCACCACGCCCGAGATCACCGTGCCGAGATTGATGGCGAAATTCGTCACCTGCGGGAGGATCGCGTTGCGAATCGCGTACGAGTAGAAGATGCGCCGGTCCTTGAGCCCCTTCGCCTCGGCAAAGTTGATGTAATCCTCGCCTTTCGTCGTGATCATCATCCCGCGCATGCCGAGCGCCCAGAAGCCGATGCCCGCGAACACGATGGAGAGACCGGGCAGGAATGAGTGGCGGACGATATCGAGCATGAAGGAAAGGCTGAAGTGCGGGATCACGCCGATCGAGTAGCCGCCGGACAGCGGGAAGATGGGGAACAGAATGGCGAAGAGATAGACGAGGACGAGCCCAAGCAGATAGTAGGGGATCGCCGAGAGCGCCATCGCCGGGCCGATCAGGACCCGGCAGACCTTCGGCGCGCCCGGCCAGGTGACGAGCGCCCCGAGGACGGTGCCGAGCGTGAAGGCGATGACCGACGAGACGAGTAGCAGGCCGATGGTCCACGGCAAGGCATGGCGGATTAGCCCGACCACCTTATTCGGGTAGTTCGCGATCGAGTATCCGAAATCCAGCGTGGCGGTGTGCTTGAGATAGAGGCCGTACTGGACATAGAGTGGCTTGTCCAGCCCGAATTCCTTGTTGTAGGAACGCACCATCTGCTCGATGCCCTCCTGCAGCGGCCCGCCCTGCGATGCCTGACTGACGAGGCGATCCCGAACGGGATTGCCGGGCGCCAGCCGTGGCAAAATGAAGTTGATCGTCGCCGCCGCCCAGAGGACGATGAGGAACTGGAGGACTCTCCGTACGACATACCCGGCATTCATCCGCGCTTACTCCTTTGTCGCGTGACCCCGGCACACCCCACGCGAATGCCGTGGGGCGTGTGCCCACCTCCCGCGCCGCGCTACGCCGGTTTCAGACTGCCGATGAACAGCCCGGCGGCGCCGCGGTGCCACGAGGCGGGTGTCGTATACGGGCTTTCTACGTTCGGCCACCCCTTCCAGTACTGGGTATTGACCGGGCAAATTTGATACCACTGCACGTTCGGGATGGTCGGCAGGTTCGGGATCCAGATCTCCATCGCCTTGTGCCACAGGTCCATGAACTGCGGCGTGGCGGGCGCGAGCGTCGCCATCTGGTCGAGGATCCTGTCGTAGTCGGCGTTCTTCCACCGATACGGATAGAGCGCGGACTGGCCGATTGGGAGCGCGTAGCGGCTGTGGTATTGCCGCATACTGAGATACGGGTCCCGCACCGACGCCGACTGACCGTCAATGAAAACTTCGATGTCTCCCGTCGCCTGGAGCGTGGCCGCATTCGTTGGGAACTTGAACGACGCATCGAAGCCCGCCTGCTTGAATTGCTGGGCGACGACGGGCGCGAAGGTCTCGAAGAAGCCTGGCGCGCAGCTCATGACGAACGAGAAGCGGTTGCTGTCCTTCGTCCAGATGCCGTCCGAACCCTTCGTGTACCCCTTGCGCTGCATAATCTCGGCCGACTTCTTCGGATCATAGGCGTCGATCGGGTACTTCTGCAGGATGTCCTGCACCGCGTCGAAGTACGGCTTCATTACCGGGTAGGCCGGGAGCGGCAGCACGGTGAGATCCCCTGAGCCCGCGAAGCCGACGTCAATGATCTGCTTGCGGTTGATAGCGTAGTTGAGCGCCCAACGGATTTCGGGGTCGTCGTAGGGCGGCTTCGCGCAGTTGATCTTGATACAGTTCGTCCAGCCGTCAATCGCGCCGTAGGGCGGTTTCTTATCCAGTTGGAAGACATCCAGCTTCGCGTTGCGCGCCAGGGCGGTCTTGGTGTCCGCCGGCAACAGGTTGTGCGAGGAATCAATCTCACCGGCAGCGAGCAGTTGGGTCAGCTTCGGGTCCTCGTAGCGAGGCAGAATGATGACGCGCTTCATCGCGGGCAATGGTCGGAAGCCAGTCTTGGCGCCCCACCAGTCATCGCGGCGGTCCCAGATCTTCTGCGTCGGCGACGAGAAGACCAGTTTCCACGGGCCGGTGACGACGGGCCAACCCTTCGAGATATCGTGATTGGTGAACTTTGTGAGATCCGGCTGCCCCTTGAAGATATGCTCCGGCACGATCGGGAACCCCTGGTCCTGCACCCACTGGAAATACTGGAGCATGAAGTTCGGATTCGGTGAGTTGAGCGTGAACTTCACATTGAGCGGGTCAATCGCCACAATATCCTTCACCGCGTTCTTCATGTCGAAGGCGAAGTTGAGGGTGGACGCGCTCGCGCCGTTGTCGCGCAGCATGTTGATCGTGAAGACGACATCGCCGCTCGTGAACGGTATGCCGTCGCTCCAGGTGATGTTCGGCCGCAGCTTGACAGTCAGTTCGGTGTAGTCCGCGTTGAAGGCGTAGCTCTCCGCCTGATAGGGGATCTCGCCTTTGCTGCCGGTCAGCCCCGGCGGGGCGCTCACCTTCTCGTTCCAGACCGAGTCGTAGTAATACAAAGGCTCAAAGGCGAAATGCCAACCCGTGCGTTGCGCGACGGTCGGGAGGAAGGGATTGTGGATCTCCGCATCGTTCATCTGATCGACCGAGTCCGAGACGCTCATGATCAGCGTCTGGTTGCGCGGCACCTGCGGGATACCGGACGGGGCGGCTGCGGGCGACGCCTGGCCGACGGCAGCGGGCGAACTAGCCGCCGACTGCCCGGTCGTCGCGGGCGCGGACCCGCCGGGCGCGGGCGTCTTGGTTGGCAGGATCACTTCCTGGCTATTGCCACCCCCACACGCCGCCAGAAGGCTCGCGGCGACGGCGGCGCTCGCGGCGGCAAGGAACTCACGACGATGCAAACGGCGCGTTGTCATGGTGCTCAATCCTCCCCTAACACTCCGGTACCCCACAAACATCACGCGCGGCCCGCAAGCGCTGCGCGACAGTACCCGACCGCGTAGGCCATGGCGATCTCGTTCTTCCGCTCGCCGAAAACGTTTGGCAGGTGTTCCGGCGCGATGGCGCCGCGATAGCCGAGTTCGTGGAGAAGCGCGATGGCGGTGTCCGGCCGCACCTCGCCGTCGCCCGGAAACACCTCGTCCACTCGACCATCGGCGTGGATAACGACGTCGCGCACATGGACCATGAAGGTACGATTGATGAAGCGGGGGAGCACCGCACGCACATCGTCGCCGCGCATCGCCATGCAGCCGAAGCAAAAGATCATCCCATTCTCGGGGGTGGGTACGGCATCGAAGAGCGAGTCGTACTCCCGGGCGCCCCAGAGACCCTTCGCAGGCGGCCACGGCGAGTGCGTCGCCAGTTTCGTCCCGGCTTGCTGCGCACGCTCGGACGCCCGCTCATAGAACGCGCAGTTGCGCGCGAACTGATCGGCCTCCTCCTCCGGCGATACCGCGCCATCGAGCGGCGGGTGGAGCGTGACGCATGGGATGCCGGCCTCGCCCGCAGCATCGAGGTGGCGAGCGAAGACGGCAAAACACTCCTCGCCTACCGCAGCGTTGTCGGCCCACTCGCGCACCGGTTCCTTGACCGGTTCGAGGCCGACGATCTCGATGTCGGCGTCGTCGAATTGCTTGCGGTACGCCCGCAATTCGGTCGCCGTGGGCCAGCCCCGTTCGACGGCGCTGGCGATGGATTTCGCCGATTCCTGCACCGCCTTGATCCCGAGTTGGCGACAGTAGTCAACGCGCACGGCGGGATCGTCCGAGACCATGTGGGTGCGTAGACAGATGTTCATCGCGCCGCACCTGCGCGCTCGGGTATCATCGCCGGCTGGAGCGGCAGGCGCACCGCACGGCTTTCGGCGATCGCTCGGTAGGCCGCCTCGACCAATTCCAATGAAGCGCGTGCGTCCTCCCCGTGCGTGAGTGGTCGTGTGCCGTTCAGGACGCAATCGAGCAGGTGCTCGATCGCACCGGCCATCCCCTCCTCCGGCAAACCCGGCGCACCGACGGCCGGCCGCGTCTGGCTCTGAAAGACGCCGGGCCCCACATCGCCCGCGATCCTCCCGGAGGAGACCGTGATGACGTCGTGTTCGTCCATCCGAATGGAGCCGTCCCGACCGTAGATTTCGATCGGCATGACATCCCAACTCGCACCCAGGTGTGGGTGTTTCAGGACGTAGGAGACGGCCACCTCGCCGATGCAGCCGTTCGCGAACTTGAGCAGGACGATGCCGCTATCCTCCGTCCGGCGCGCGGGGTCGATCATGTCGCTGGTCGAGGCGACCGCCTGCACCTCGGCAACCTCACCGATCAGCCAGCGCAGCAGGTCGAGCGCGTGGATGCCGATGCCGGAGATAACGCCATCGTGCTTCCAATAGCCCTGCAGGCGTGCCGACTCCATGTGCCGCCACGCATACGTGATGTCCTGCAAATACGCACCGCGCACGAGGATCGGATCGCCGACGTATCCGGCGTCCAGCAGTTCTTTAAGTTTGCGGTGGCGATTCTGATAGCGCTTCGTCTGATCCACCATGAGGAGCACATTGTTCTCGTGACAGGCGGCGATCATCGCGTCCGCTTCTTCCAGCGTGTTCGCGATCGGCTTCTCGACAAAGACGTGCTTGCCCGCCTTGGCGGCCTCGATCGCGACGGGCGCATGGAGGTGGTGAGGAAGGCAGAGGTCGGCGATCCGTACGTCGGGGTCCGCGAGCGCCTCGGCCGTGGACGTATACCAGCGTTCGGCACCCCACTTCTCCGCCGCTGCCGCCGCAAGTTCGGGTCGGACATCGACCGCCGCAACAAGTCGCGCCCTCGGGCTCGCCGCATACGCACTGAAGTGCCCGGCGGAGACACCACCACAACCGATCAGCGCAATACCGAGTGGTTCTGCCATCGCCATCGCTCTCCTTCATGGATCGTGAGCGCCGACACATCTCGATGTCACAGGGACGGGGACATCCTTTTCGGCGACGGTTCCCGCCGGGAAGAGAGGGAGAGAGCGGATGCGCTTGGAGTGTTCAAACGCCCAAAGGCGGCCCACTATTGTTGTCGAAATCACCTTATGGGAACGATAACATTCGCTCTTGGGATTGTCAAGGAAATGAATGGGTTCAGTACGTCCGCTACGCATGAATGCCGAACTGCTCGGCGAGGAACGCGACCGGGGTGCGCATCCCGAGGCTCTGGTGCGGTCGAATCGCATTGTACACCGCTTCCCCCTCGCGTCCCGCTTCCTGCATCATCAGCAGTTCGACCTCCCCGTCGTAACACTCCCACCATTCCTCCCGGAACGTTCGGTTCATCCGTTCCACATGCCCATTGAGTTTCGGACTATGCGGCGGCAAGACCCAGAGCGGAATCTGCCGCGCCTGACACTCCGCCTCGAACTCCGCCATGAACTCGCTGCCGCCGTCGATCTGGATCGCCTTGATGGGAAACGGAGAGCGGGCGCGCACGTCGGCGAGGAACTCTTTCGCGGTTCCCGCCGTGGCCGTGCCGCGTACGCCGACGACAGCGAAACGCGAGACGACATCGACGGCAGAGAAGTGGTAGCGGACGACGCCCGGCAAGGGGGAGAGGCGCATTGTGTCGATCTGCAGCAGATCGCCCGGCGTTTCTCTCGGGATCGGCACCCCCTTCGGCTTGCGCTGGGCATGGGGACGGGCATGGCGAGACCGGGGCGTCGCACCTACTGACCGGGGTTCGACAAGCAGGCGACGCTGGCGCAGATGCCCGAGGATACGCCCGACCATCGAGACCGAGAGGAGGAGACCCTGCCGGGCGAGGAGGACGACGAGTTTCGCTTTGCCCCAGCGGGGATACCGCATACGGAGGGCGAGGACTGCCGCGACTTCCTGCGCTCCCCACGTTCGCTGTCGCACGGTGTGGGGCTGCGAGGAACGATCTTCGAGGGTGCTCAGGTCATGCGGATCGAACCGTTTCGTCCAGCGATTGAGCGTCGAACGCGGGATGTCGAAATGTCTGCATGTCTGCGCGACGCAGTGCGTCTTTCGATAGTCGAGCCACTTGAGTCGGCGTTTCGCCGCTTTGCTGAGCCGGTGGGCGTGGGGCAGCTGCCCCACGCCCACCGGCAGGGCCGAGAAGAGCGTGATGCTACTACCGCTGCCGACCACTTTGAGCGCGACACGCGAGGATCGGGTAGACTGGGACATGACGGGAACCTCCTGAATGATTGGCGTGAGCACCTAATCACCTTCAGGATACGTTCCCGTTCTTCCTTCCTCCACCCGTTGCGCACCTATCTGAACCTACACAGGAAAATCTGTGCAATCGTCGGTAGTGGGGCGAACAGTTATCCCGGTGAGGTGCGGACTGGGTGTATCTGTGGCTGTGGGGGTGTTTGGCTCGCCGGCCGGTCGGGGAGCGCACAATTCGGGAGGATAATCTCTTCCGGCGTGTCGTGCTTGCGCGCGATCCGCTCGAGTAGCCGCCGCACGCCGAGGCGACCGATGTCATATGCTGGCTGTATGATCGCAGTGATGAAGGGAGAATAGTCGTCGAGTGCGGGGATATCGTAGAACGAGGCGACGGCGATATCATGCTGCAGACGGAGTCCCGCCGCAGCGAGGGCGCGGAGCCCACCGATCGCGAGGCGGCTGTTGGCGATAAAGACTGCGGCCGGGCGAGGCGTTTCGGCCAATAATTGTTCGACGAATGTATAGCCGTTTTCTTGTCCGACCGGGCCGAGCTTCACGAGTTTGGGGTCAACGGACACACCTGCCCGTCTCATCGCATCCTGGTAACCCGAGAAGCGTTCGTGTCCGGTAAATGCTGTGAGCGGGGCGCCGATGTAGGCGATCCGACGCCACCCCGCATCGAGCAGCTGGCTCGTTAGAAAAAGCGCACCGCCGTAGCCGTCCCCGCGAACGATGTCGCTCTCGATGCCCTCGACGCTGCGGTGGATCTGGACGAACGCCATCTCGTGATGCTGGAGACGGCGAAGTGCGGGACCGCTGCCCACGGTCGGCACGACGACGAGACCGCCCACCCGATGGCGCAGCAACGCCTCGAGATATCGCGCCTCCTTGGCGATCTCATCATCCGTGTTGCAGAGAAAGAGACTGTATCCGCAGGACTCCGCCTCATCCTCGGCACCGCGCGCGATCGTCGTCCAGAACGCGTTCGTGATCGTCGGCAGGAGCAGCGCGAGCGTGTTGGTCTGGCGCGAGCGCAGGTTGCTCGCCATCTGATTCGGGATGTACTGGAGTGCCTCGATCGCGGCAAGCACCTTCGCTCGCGTGTCCGCATGCACGCTGCCCGTTTCGTTGATGACGCGCGAAACCGTAATGAGCGATACCCCCGCCCTTCGTGCGACATCCTTCATCGTGGCGGACATGAAGCAAACTCCCCGCGTTGAGACGAATGGGCGAGCATCGGGGGCTGAGCTTGCGCAGGCGAACCCCTCTCCGCGTCCGCGCCCCCAATTATCGCACGAAAGTTGCACTCGCATGACCGAGGCCAGAGCCCCGGCCGTGCCTCAGTACGGCAGCCATGTATCCGGCTGCTCGCGCAGGGAGTATGCCACGTCGACCGCCAGGTTTTCCTGCAACTGCAGGGTTAACCCGCCGTCCACCGCCGGCGACTGCCCGACGATGAACGACGCCTCCTCCGAGCAGAGGAAGGAGATCGCGTTAGCAATATCCTCCGGCACGTCGGTCCGGCGCACTGGATATTGCCGAGCGAAGCAGCGCAGCCCGTCCGGGGGTGTGTCCCACTGCGGCGCGATCCGCTCCGTCACGATGTGGCCGGGACAGGTCGCGTTCACCCGGATGCCGAGCGGCCCGAAGTCGATCGCCATCTGCCGGGTCATCCCGATCACCGCCGACTTCCTCCCCGCCTCGTGGACGAGCTTGCGCGGCGCCATCAGTAGACCGTGCACCGACGACAGGTTGACGATCGTCCCGCCAGCCTCTCACAGCCTCTTCTGACGGCACGAGCGGCGCAACCTCCTTGGCGAGAATGGGCCAAATGGTGCGGGGGATTGGTCCTCCCTTCGCGTGTAATGTCGGATAAGGCCGGTTATCCGACTGATACGGGCAACTGTTCGGTTCGCTGTCGCTGCCGCACGCTGACTGAGCTTGTAGGCGATTCGTATTTCTCAGCACATATCCCTTCAGACATACACAACTGCGCTTTTCGAGGGAGGTCATGTGTTATAAGATGTCGGTAGATAGTAATAAGTGCCGACGCTTTATAACACATGGAGGCACCATGCTCTCGACAAGGACCGACGAAGTCGTCGTGCTGACGCGGCGGCAGGGAATCGTCACCGCGCGCGCGCTGCGCGAACAGGGGATCGCCCCCGCCTATCTCCAGCGGCTCACCGCGCGCGGGGTCCTCACGCGCGTCGCCCGGGGCATCTACGAACTCGCGGACGGCGCGGAGGGCGCCGACATCACCGCGATGCACACACTCGTCGAGGCGTGCCTGCGCGTGCCATCCGGCGTCGTCTGCCTCCTGTCGGCGCTGCGCTTCCACAATCTGACGACGCAGGCGCCGCGCGCGGTCTGGATGGCGATCGATCCGAAGGCCCGCCTGCCGAAGATCCCGTACCCGCCGCTCCGGATTGTCCGCTTCGGCGGCACCGCGCGCACGACGGGGGTGGAGAAACATCTCGTCGAAGGCCAGGAAGTGCAGGTGTACAGCGTCGCCAAGACGGTGGCGGACTGCTTCAAGTACCGCCACAAGATTGGCCTCGATGTGGCGATCGAGGCCCTCAACGATGCGTGGCGCGGCAGGCGCGCGACGGCCGACGAGCTCTGGCGCGCGGCGCAGGTGGACCGCGTCGCAAATGTGATGCGCCCCTATCTCGAGGCGGTGCAAGCGTGACCGCGAACATGGCGCAGTCGGTGCGCGACCGGCTCCTGCGGCGCGCACGCGAGCGCGGCGAGGATTTCAACTTCCTGCTCAACCGCTTCGCCGTCGAGCGCTTCCTCTACCGGCTCTCCGTTTCCCCACACCGCGACCGTTTCGTCCTGAAGGGCGCGTCGCTCTTCGCCATCTGGGCGGTGCAATCCTACCGCGCGACGCGGGATATCGATCTCGCAGGCTTCGGCCCGAACGACCCAGATGCCGTCGGCGCCATCATGCGGGAGGTGTGCGCCGTCGCCGTCGATGACGACGGGCTGACCCTGCTCCCCGATGCCGCCACGGCGGCGACGATCCGCGACGAGGAGCAATACGGCGGCGTCCGCATCCGCATTCCCGCCCGCCTCGGCAACGCCCATACCGACGTGCAGATCGACGTCGGCTTCGGCGACGCGATCACGCCGCCCGCTGCGGAGGTGGACTATCCCACGCTCCTGCCGTTCCCCGCGCCGCGCCTACGCGCATACCCCCGGGAGACCGTCGTCGCGGAGAAGTGGGAGGCGATGGTCACGCTCGGTATCGGCAACAGCCGGATGAAGGATTTCTTCGACGCGTGGATCCTCGCGCGCGACTTCACCTTCGATGGGGCCACCCTCGCGGCGGCGATCGGCGCGACGTTCGCGCGGCGGAGCACGACCCTGCCCGCCGATCCACCGACCGCGCTCACCGCCGCGTTCGTCGAGGACCCGGCGAAGCAGCGTCAGTGGCAGGCGTTCCTCCGCCGCGGCGGGGCGGCGGGCGCACCGGCCACCCTCGCGGAGATGGTCGCCGCGCTCGGCCCGTTCCTTATGCCTCCGACCCACGCGCTCATTGCGGGGAGGCAATTCACGCAACAGTGGTTACCCGGAGGACCGTGGCACGCGTAATGATGGCATCGCTACTACCCATTGCGGAAATGGCGCATAAGGTTTCTTAACCGACAATTGATGCTGGCGGAGAATCCCCCGCCCCCGAGCGACCGGTGTTGGAGACTGCGCGGCTACCTTTTCTTGTCTCCG
>JAABUQ010003320.1_pt1 | contig 29815 bp, 41 predicted proteins | sample 5560001 | NCBI WGS metagenome assembly JAABUQ01 (sample SAMN10711888, study PRJNA513371) | rock metagenome | isolation source: Antarctica rocks | place: Antarctica: Victoria Land, Finger Mt nord | collected 2015-12-18 | reverse complement strand
CTCACAGCACTGCACTCCCTCCCCCCCTCCCTCCACCTCCTCCCCTTCATCTTGCACCAGCACGATGTCCATCCTCCTCACCCCTTTCCTCCTTCCCGCCCCCCCTTTCCTCTACATAGGCCTAAAAAACCTCCCCCCAATCCTCCCTCTCGCAATCATAGCCATCGGGCTCTAGCTCATCGCACCAAGAGCCAGACCCCGGAGCGCGCTCGCACCGCTCGCCGCACCTCCTACCCAGTATGACGGCATCAGTACCCTGCCGCCGCATGGCGCTATGGAGAACACGCTCAGCGGCATCACTGGCATTTCACAAACAAAGGAGGCCCGCCCCTTCGTCGGCAACGACGACAAGGACTTCCTCCGCCTGTGCGCCTCGTTCCAAACTCTACGTATCTCCCCCGCGAGCTGCGTGCCGATGCTGGCGAACCGGACGGCCCCATGGGCGCGACATGAAAGGAAAGCGGAGCGCTGGCGCGAGGGCGGGGACGAGGTCCGCCTGGTTGAGAATCGGATCGTGCACGGGTACCGCACCCACGCGTCCGTCACGGGGCATATTTGCTGGGACCACCAGGGTCAGAGCTTTGATGTCGAGCGTTTGATCGTGCCGTGCGGGGTCTCGCAGCTCCATTTCCCGAGGACGAAGTGGGTTGGTGGGGACTCTGAGAGAGGGCTTGATAAGGATTCTGATGGTGACATTGGGATGGGAGGGCTTGATTGAGGTGTGCTGTGCCGGTCTGTGGAGTCTGAGGGAGTTACCGCTCTGAAGAAGGGTACAGGCGTGCGATCGGTGGGGTCCTCTGCACCATGCTGTTGTTCAATTGAATGCTGTTTTGAAAAAAAGGAAAAGGGTTTACCAGCCCACCCAAAGAATTTGAAGAGCCCAGGTGGCATAAGATCAAAAAAAAAAATCGATTCGTTGGCGGTGTAGATTAGAGTGGTTATCCTTTTTCTTTGGTTCATTTCGATAGCTATCTCAGCGTTCCAAGCTGGGATTCGAGCTTGAAGATGAGTATCGTTGAACGAGGAACCGATGCTGCTAATCGTTGGAGTCTCACAGGGACGCCCTGCGTTAGTCACAATTGCCGAACGAGGTCACCTACACCTTTTTTCATCGTGGCTTTCAGCTTGTTCAGAAGCTTTGGAGAAGAAGACATGGGATCTGGGGGGCTTGCCAGGAGGGTAGGTTAGCTCTCGCGTTATAGAAGGGTCGGTGAGATAGGTTATGGAGAGATCGGTGGGCTTGGGTCCAGGTGAATAGTAAGTCAGTAGGCAAGGATTGGGCTGAATGGCTGTCCTCTAATCACGATTTGCACCAGGGCTGTATCCACCAGGGCTGTATCTGATGTATAGTATCCAGTCGCCCCAATGCTCAACCATAATTTCCCTCTTGCGCCTAAACCGTCCAAGACCCCATGGGTCATTGCCTGACTTGCGATGTAGAATGGCAAAAGCTTCAATCAGGGACTCATGAGGCTAGGGGCCGATATGTCGTCTCAACGTGATGGTTAACCTGATAATTGCTGTGTGCATGGGCATAGGCGAAGGCGAGTGGGAGTTGCTGGAAATTGACAAGGACGAACACCCAACAGATGAGAGGCACTGAAACTTCTGTGAGCTATCAAGCATTCAAACATCTCATTGCAAACGGAGCAGTGAATGATGAGAATACTCATATCAGATCCATTAAAACATTAGCTTTTCGCCTTAACCTCCTCCATTAGCCCTCACAGCCTCCTCTATCGCCTCTGCCCTCCCCCTTTCCATCTCTACCCCTTCATCTTCCCTTCCCGCCTCCTCCAATCCTTCTAGAGTGCTCCTCTTCCTCTTTTTGATTAGGCCCACCCCGTCTAGCCCCACCTTCCTCGCAAGCCAATTCCTGCTCCATATAAGACACCAAACAAGCCCGAATATCACACATGCAGCCGCTAGTATCCCAAAACAATATCCCGCGACGCGATTCCCGTGACCGCTAGATGGGTCGAGGAATGTATATGGGTAGAAGCCCTGCGTGGCGTGCGTTATGTAGGCCAGAGATAGGTAGAGGGCAAGGAGGAGGATTAAAATGGGGAGGTGCAATAATGGTGGAGGAGAAGTGCGTGGGAGGAGGATTTCAAGGAGAGCGAAGAGGGTGTTCAGGGCGTGCTGGGATATCTGGATAAGTGGTCAGATCGGATTTCCGGCGGGCGACGCAGGGGAACTGAACGTACATTCGACCACCCCAGAATCTCCTGTTTGAACCAAGTGCCACTGTACAGGACCCCCCAAAATACGATCGTCACCAAGAGCGGAAACGTCACAATACTCGTATATAGCACCGCGTGCGCTGCCTGCAACGGCCTTGGCCAAGCCTGTAACCACGACCGTTCTCTTCGAGCGAACGAGAGCGTGTGTAGCCCGCTGAACAAGAGGTAAAACGCCAGACCCCAATATGTCAAGACTGTGAAATAGGAGAAGGAGTGCTGCGCTTCAAGGGATTGGTTGTGCGTGGAGTCATAAATTAAGATTACGAAGATTGTGGTGAAGGCGTAGACAGAGAAGATGAGGCGGAGAACGGCGAGAGGTAGGGGCGAGAGGAGAGGGGAGGTTGTATAGCGGTTCGTTGGGTCGAAGGGCTTGGTTACGCCAAGGAGGGAGTATAAGTCGGGCATTCCGAATTGTGGGCGAGGCAGTTCGAGGAAGGGCGCGTCCGTTTGGCGGAGTTCGGGTTCAACAGCATAGGTTTAATTCTTCATGATGGATGGGAGTATGTGAAAAGAAAGGTGAAGAGGACACGACATAGATTCAACAGGTCGAAAATGGAGAAAAGGATGAAGAGAGGAAGGCTGGAGACGAAGGGGTGGTAACTCGGTCCGAGATATCTTGAAATCAGGGCATAGCCTGGCTGACTGAGTAGACTTCAGTGCTTGGCAAAGTTAGGTGTATGACGGCAGGATCCAAACGCTTGCTATTTGTGTTTCACACCACATGTCTTTGCTATTGGGGGTTGCAAAGGAGGGCTGTGGCATGGTTGGTGCTGATGGGAGGGGCTGCGGGCGGAAAGGTCAACTTTGCGCGTTGCTTCTCCGACAAGGCGCATTTTGGGGGCGATTTTTACAGGGATGGAAGACCTTTGAATGGGAATTCCACACGTAATACCATTGTGTCTGCAATGTATTCTGTCGATATTCTTGCAATCAAGGATGAAAAAGGGGCAACGGCATAATTGTTGTCCTGTATTGCAGGTATTCAAGATGTATGTCTTGCGATCCCAATCCGCTGGCTAACTTTGCTTACAGAAGTATTCCAAAAGAATGGCAAGACTGAATGGCTATGGTGGTTCATGCGGTTTGCTTGCCTTGTAGAATAGGATATCACTGAATGGCTTGTGAATACACAACCACTTGAGCCTGCATAGTCCCCTCTGTGATATTAAACACCCGGAATCCCATCCACACATCATTTGCATACTTCCGCCTCAGACAAAGTACCCGCCATCAATTCGATACACCGAACCAAATGTATACGTGCTCTCGCCGCTCAGCAGAAAACTATCAACTTGGCCACCTCATCTGGTTGTCCTGTCCGCTTGATAGGCCCCAGGGTTTCGCCTGGCTCTAAACCGCTAGTCATGGGCGTTTCAATGAGGCCTCTGTTGCAGCAAGGTGTGTCAATGCATCGAAAGAGAGGAGGAAGACTGAAGGTTAAAACATACGGTGCTATGCAACTGACCCGAACAGTCCTCCCTCCGACCTCCAGTGCCGCGCTTTTGAACAGGCCGATCACTGCATGCTAAAAAATTGTCAATCCGGAGGGTTCACAACCAAAGCGCGATGCTCTGGCTGACCTTGCTGGCACAATAGGCAGCCCCAGTTGCAGCGCCTTTCAGCCTAGCAACGGAAGCTGCAGTGACAATGCTACCACCGTCTTGAATCCTCTGCAATTCCGCTCGCAAACAGTTGAAGACTCCTTGCTGATTGATGTCTATGATGGCGTCCCCGTTTTCGTCCTTCGTATCCTGCATTGTCGATCCAAGCTTCAATATGCCGGCTAGATTGACCGTTCCGTTTAGCTTTCCAAGTTGCTTGACGGCTTCGTCAAGCAAGGAAGCCACCTGTTCACTCTTGACAACATCGACAGCTCGAGCATAGATTTTGATGCTCAAATTGGATGTTGAAATCTCGACAACAGCCGTATCCAAGGGCTCCTGTCTGATATCTGCTAATGCAAGTGAGGCACCACGCGAAGCCAGTAGGTGAGCACTTGCAAGGCCAATTCCGGATGCGGCCCCTGTGATCGCAATGACTTTCCCATGCAAAGAGGCCACTGTATCGATACTGCGATTGAGGAGCTGAAAGATGTCAGGGAAATGGAGAAGTGAAGAAATGGAACGGTGGGGAAAGCTCTGATCCTGCAAGTGATTCTTGCCTCCCCACAAGCTAGCTAGATGTCGAGGACTGGAATTCTTGCTACACAATTCGAGTTTCGGTTTGCTGAGACCGGCAGGGTTTATGAAGCGCTGATGCAAAGGCAGCCCAAGCCCCGCAATTCGCTCCGTCATGCAGGACCAGTCAATCACAAACATACATGCATGATGTGTATCATTGTGCATGGCAAACGAGCTCATCGTACAGGTCTTCTGGAATCTTAGGAACTAGGCCGACACTCAACATGATAATCCTTTTGGCATCCAGAGGTGGAAATGATCTAAGAAGTTTGCCAGGGCTGAGTACCTTGTCAGTAACGTGCAAAGGAAAATAATGAAGTATCGTACCTCGGGCTTGCAAGCAAATCCTCTCTCATGGCCATCAGTTGCGAGCAAATGCACAGAATGTTCATATGAGCACCATACGCAAACAAGAAGTCCCAGAGGTGGAGAACCTCAGGGAGCGGAGGTGTGCCAGCGCACATCGTCAACACTGAGGCGAAAGCGTATATTTCAGCTTTCACCCCTCTCGATAGCAGGTATGTTGAAAGCTTCGGATCCAAGATGGCCAGGCACCTGTCGACCAAAGCGATGCCCTTGTGTACGCCATCCATCGCCCCTCGAACGTATCCTGGGCACTCGCGTGTTATGAAACGGTGGAAAGCTACAAAAGCCTCGGGTTCGCTTCGAGAGACGTAGAGGAAAGGGGCGCAGAGTACGTTCATGCCTTGGACATAGATTCCGGGCTCGGAACCTCCCGCCTCAGAGCCTTCATGTGTCGTTGTCGAAGCGCCTTGACCGTGCTTGACAGCAAGTGTTGAGTGTTGCAATTCTGGACTACCTAGGTCATTGCTTGCGTTTGTGACTATACTCGAGTCGGCTGTTCGATCGTGTTTGGCGTCATGTAACCTCCAAGCTACTGCATTGAGCAGACGGATCAAGGAATTGTCGGTGACGCGGCGCTTGAAGAGGGGATTGGTCTTGAATGTGCGGAAGGTGTCGTTGCATATCTTTACATGAGCTGGAGAAGGTCCACGGCATGTGAGGTCGAGATATGAGTCAGTGGAGATTGGTGGGGCATTTAGCAGAATAAGCCAGACATAGATACGGAGGTGGGACTAAAGAACCCTCGGTCAGCATGGATATAGGACATTACTCTTCTTTAGGATAGCCTACCATCCCATCACTATCTGCGTCCATGCCATCACATAGAATCCAGTGTCGAAGGTTCTGCAACGCAAGTTGGACATCTCCCTTTGGGCCTTGACGCATCAGAGACTCGAGCTCATCTTTTGGATTTTTTGCAGGCACTGCCTTCTTCGCTACCACCGTCTTCTTAGGCGACACCGCCTCTCTGAGAGGGAAATTTGGGGCCACAGCATCGCTATTGGACCGCATGCGGGCTTTTTGGGGAGAGTGAATCGTGGGTATTGGGGGTACGGGTGGATTTTGGGTTGCACCGGTATTCCGCTGCTGCTGTTGCCTCTGTTGAGAGATCAATGATGGCCCATTGGAGGTACTGTAGTTCGAGGACAGTTGGTGAGCTGATTGAAGCTTTCGAAGTCGACCGGCTGTGCGAGGAGAACTTAGTTGTTGGGCTGGTACTGGGGTGTTCTGAGCATTTCTGGTGGGGGAGGCTGTCATGTTTGCAGGGTGGATCTGGAGATTTTAGAGGAGGAGCCAAAAGTTAGCTCAAGATATGTTTTCTCAATTGCAAGTTGGTTTGATTATCGAGAATCGCAAGGCGCGTGGCTGGACACGGGACGCGCCAGACTCGGTTAGCACCGCCAGCATTTGCTTACCCAGATTTATTCCAACAAAAACGGCCAAAACTGATAGGTACATAGATTTTGCAACAAAAGATGTTCACATTGAGGAAACCTACAACTTCGTTTTAGGAAGTAATGCTTCAGAATTTGGTGTAAATAGCTACAGCACCATACACACCAGGGCAGGAAACAGCCCAGCCTTGCCGATGCCAACCCTTTCTTAGCCAGGCTCCTCGGACCTTACCTCCGCTACAGCTTGAGCTCTGCAGTTGGGTTTTTCAGCCAGATTGCAAAGTATCTCGGCCCAGCCCGTGCCCTTAGATTTTGGCTCGGGTGGCTGCGCGGTTCCCTGCCCTGATTGAATGGTGGCAGATGTACGCCATCCCTTCTACAGATCTGTTTTTGGGCGTATGTTACAGGAGGGGGGGGTTGGAGTGGTGGCTTATTGTTGATGGGGTGGGGGGAAGGGTTGAGAGCTTCGGGGCTGATGGGGGTTGAGAAGGGGTTGAGAAAGTTGGTCGAGGGGAAGTAGGCGGAGCTAGATATAAGAGTAATTGGGGATGGGGAGGAGGGGAAGTGGGTGTTTGTTAGGGTGAGAGAGTAGGCGTTGGGAGTTCATTTAAAGGGAAACGGGGATATGGTTAGGGTGAGGCTTATGTGAGGTTGGAAAGCGTGACTTGAACGTGGATTCGATAATACGATAGGTATGATTCAATGCCTGCAATGCAAGGCTTATGTCACTTTCGAATGCCACGGCGATCGAAAAGATGTATATGTACAAGAGAAACGCGACATAAAGCGTCGTTCAGAAAGGCGCTTTTCGATGCAGTAGAACCATCCGCCCCCCATGCAAATGCTGGTAAAGCGACGCCAGTCGCCTCCCGTGGGAGCACCATGAGCCGCCACGCCATTTCATAACCTCCCGTTAGAACAAGCCCATACATCCTCGTATAATACTTAGCTGCGCATGCCCGACAAAGGCAGCCAGCCCTTCCCGCTAGGAATCTTTGGCCTCCCAAAGTTCTCATCCAAGTCGAGGATGATCTTCAAGGCATTCCTGCTCCTTAGATATGGGAGTGGTGCTTTTGCCTCCTGCAAGCCGAGTGCTGGCTCGACATGTCCAGAGGGCCCTTCACTCGCGGTGCCTGGCATAGGGAGCAGTTTCTGTAGCACCTCGTATCCCGCCAGGGTGAAGCCAAATTGTGGCGATGATCTCAGGACTCGGGCTGGACCCCCCTTAAAGAAGGCACGGAGTCCTTCCTCCTGGTAAATACTCTTCGCGCAGTGGCGCAGCGAAGTGTACTTCGTCTCACCCTTCCTAGCTTCGACTTGTAGGCGTGTCTTGATGACATCGCAAGGAGTGGTGAGATAGGCGGCAGGCATGCCCGCAACAGCGCCCGCGGTGAGGAGTTGAAGAACGCCGAGTTTCTTTGTTTGGCTCTCGCCGAAGAAGTCGCGCTTAAGATGGTTATATGCAGGGAAATAGATACCTGAGAAGGGAACATCTCTGAGCAAACAAGCACTGGCGCCTTTGTAGAGACCAACGAGACCCAAGTTCTTGACGATCCACATCGCCGAGCGTTTCTCGACGCCTTCCATGGTTTTGGCAACTTCGCCTTGCACTTGGAGACGGATCTTGACGATTTCCAGAGGATTAGTGAACACCTGAAGCACGATTAGCCAGATAGATCATTATAATAATACTACATATAGACTTGCCACTTGACAAGCGCCTGCCGAAGCACCAGCAATGACTTCGTGTGGCCACCAAATCGCACCTGTCTCTGGGTTGCTGAAGTGCCCTCTCAACAGGTCGTTGACCGTGAGCTTGATAGCCTTTTCTGGCGCAACACCGACGAGTTGCGGCAGTACACCAGAGTACAAGCCTCTGGGCCCCTCATTGGTGATTACCTTCCTCGCACAATCCAGGGAGTTTTTATACAGTACTTGGCCAACTCGTCCGCTGCGCTGGTTCTGCAATCGTGTCTTTACAAGGTCGATCGGATAGACCATGAAAGCCCCAAAAGCGCCAGCTATACTCCCTAGAGCGAAATGGTGGGCAGACTCTAGCACGTTATGCAGGTACCCTTTAGTTGTTGAGATCGCCCTCCCCGCAACCTCTGATGCAGGACCAGCAGCTTCTATGCCCAGAGCATAGGCACTCTGCCATGATGAGTCGAGGACCTTGGCGAAGTCCATAAGTGATAGCCGACCAGATGGTGCATCGAGACCGGCAAAGTGGAAGAGGATGTCGGCTTCCATAGGCGTGAATAAGGAAAATCGCGTTATGCGAGCGGCCTCGTTCAGAAAGTCTGTCCGAGTAATCGTACCGTCTTCGCTTTTCTGAGTAGCATTCCTGATGACGAGGTTCACCAGATCCATCTCCCGTATCACGTTCTGGAAAGCTCGCACATTTGCATATGATATCTTGCTCCCTGTGGAGATATTGCACAAAGTGTGGAGGTTCTCTAAGATGTGGTCAGACAACTTGTGCCTCGCGGTTTCAAGGATGATGCGTTGGAAGTCTTCAGGATCTATGTAGCCGTCTTTATCTTTGTCGAAGATATGGAACGCTTGCCGTATCCTCTCGCCTTGAAGCCCGCGTAGCATCTGTGAAAATTGTGGGTATGTAATGTCGTGACGATGTCGTTTCGACCCAAGATACAGCGATGCCCATTCACAATTCCAGTCAAAGGGTATCGTGTCTTCCCCTTTGTTCATGTTGTATAATTTGTGAAAGTCGTCGTACTTGATCGTGCCTATGCCATCTTCATCGAAGAGACGGAAGGCAATCTCATACTCGGCGTCAGGCTTTGCAAGCAGATTCTCGAAAGCACCCCAATCTCGCAGATACACCTTTCCTGTTTTTCTTCGATCCGCAATCTGGAAGAGTATGGCGTACTGCTCTCTCTTTATTTTATGCTACAAACAATGTCAGTCCGTTTCGGAAGTTGTTCTTCTCCCTGAAAGTTAATTGCTCACGTAGTTCTCTGTGTTGGGAGCAATTGCGTTCACAAAGTCCTCCTCTACCATATACATCTCCCCTGTGGCCTCATCTCTTCTTGCATTGCGGTCGAAATTTGCCTTACTCTGCAACGAAAGGTCTGGCTCTTGTTCTGTACCCAAAAGGGTCTTCTTGATAGCGACCTTAGCTGAAGCCATTGCTGCTCTCTCTCTATATGCTTGCTTTAATACTGTATGTAAGACCTTCTTCTGCTTGGAGCCCTCATTTAAGTATTAAACGTGGGCAATTCGCCAGGGGATCAGGCAGTGGTAATACGAAAAGGGATTCTCCGGTGCAGCAAGGAGCGAGGAAAAGCCTGTTCTATCGGGTGTAGCGTATCATGATGAATGTGTAGGAGCTTCACCTGCTCCCACGCAATCGAGAACCATCGTAGTGTGAGGAAATCTTGAAATATGAAGCTCATCGAAATTAAAAGACCAAGAGTTTTTCACCGCAGCGTATTTCCGGATGTCTCATATGTCCGGAAATCATGATAATCCCGAAGCATCATGGAGCTGATCTAGGGAGGGTTGCCTTTAGTATCTTGTCTCGTTAAACCGAGAAACTAAATGCTGGCAGTGCAGTCGAGATGTGTTCTGCAGCGTCCAGCGTCTCTTTGTGCGCAGACTGGCCGGCGCGTTCTTCTGACTTTGGCCATTGAGACATCATGGTAAGTCTTCAGTCTAATCTATTGCTATCAAATTGTTGACCATAACTAGCGATGACACAAGTGTTGCTGTACTTGAAAAGAGAACATCCAGACCTGCTCTTCTCCACTTCCACCAGAAGATAACGGCGAACAACAGTGCCTATGCGGGCATCCACCCCGTAGTAGCTCTCGAATCCCACCAGGAAAGCCTCTCCTCCTTGGCTGCACGTGCGCTCCATACGCTTCCCGGTGCTCTCGATGAGGACTCCGAACATGATGCGCGGACGGTGAAAATACAGTGTGAGAATGGACAGTGGGAAAACAAAACCAAGCCTGACTTTGTCTCGGTCACTCGAGGCCCAGGTATGCTGTCTTCCCTTCGAACAGGTTTAGATACGGCAAAAGGACTTGCAGTAGCATGGCAGATTCCTCTATTGGGGGTAAATCATATGCAGGCGCACGCTTTGACACCGAGACTTGTGTTTGCACTCAACAGCACAAATACCGTGGAGCAATCAGTTCCTGTATTTCCATATCTTTCGTTGCTGGTCTCCGGCGGGCATACAATGCTTGTGCATTCCAAGGGCTTGTGCGATCATGAAATCCTTGCCCGGACCTCCGATATAGCCATCGGAGATGCTATTGACAAGATGGCGAGGTGCATCCTTCCACCACCGACCCTGAAGGGCGCAGAGATCATGTACGGCAGAATCCTCGAGCGATTTGCATTTCCGCAGGGTCGAGAAGATTACCACTACGCCGCACCGGCCACAAGAGGTGAGGAAATTACCAGGAAGGAGACAGGCTGGGGTTGGTCGCTACCAGTGCCCCTTGCCGAGACAAGGTCAGGTATGAAAAGTAAAAGCATGGAATTCACATTCTCTGGGCTTGGAAGTGCTGTGAACAGGATTTGCGTTAGCAGAGAGATAGGAATGAATAAGGAAGAGCGGATGGACATCGCAAAGGAGGCTATGAGAGTAGCCTTTGAGCACCTCGCAAGTAGAGTCGGGTGGGCTTTACAGGCGTTGAAAGACAAAGGAGAGGAGCCTAGCACTCTGGTTGTGAGCGGTGGAGTCGCGAGCAATACCTTCCTAAAAGCAGTGTAAGTCTCTCAAATCTCTGTTCATATCAGCACTGACCTCAGCACATGATATACATAGCTTACGATCTTTTCTTGATGCTCGTGGCTTCACCCATGTCAAACTCGTCTTCCCACCCATCGAGCTGTGCACTGACAATGCAGCCATGATCGCCTGGACGGGGATGGAAATGTATGAGAGTGGCTGGGAGACGGACTTGCAGTGCAGAGCAATCCGCAAATGGTCGATAGACCCTGGTTCAGAAGATGGTGGGATCCTTGGAGTGGCCTCATGGAAGAGACGGACGCTGGAATAGCAGTGAGGCTACGAGTCTGTCTTCAATGCCTTGCTGGCTGATTCAAAGGGCGGTGAGCACAAGCAGTGCTGTAAGTTGCTTCACATCGCAGGATCCGATCTGTAACAGTGCAGAATTGAAATCGGAAACTTGTGCCTGTCAATTTCGTCAAGCACTCTACACTTCAGAGAAGTGGGATGACGAGTAAGCCCGAGGCAGTGCACACCCGGTGGTACCTGCAGATACACCCACGTCTCACATAGGGCTGCTATGATCAGTGGACTTGGAGGCAGTGCGAGTGCGCATGGAGTCTGTGTAATATGCAGAACATACACTGACTGCATATTCCATCGAGCCTCTGCCCTCTGACCTTATATCTGAAACACCGTTTCATGTTTCAAGTTTCTGGAGAGTCCCTGGTGCGTTGCTGCGGTCCGACATGTGCAGTGTACCTTAGTACTCTGGTGTACTCTGTACCGAGTCGTGCCTCAGTGTGGCTCGATCTGGAGACGGCTTGGCAATGGAAAATGGACCAAATCGGGGAAATAGCCTCGCGGTCAGATTGGGATGACCAGCCCGAAATCGACCTAATTGTACCGAAAATAGCGGCGTTAACAGCAAAATGTTGGCTAATTTCTCCTAGCTCATGTCAGCCTCCACGCACCCTCGGTAGCGGGGGTCCGTGATATCGATATCAGTGAAAATTCCTTGTCAACAACGTTGAGTCTGTATGCCATAATCCCCCAGAAGGTTTCGAGAGCATGGTCAACATAGGCTTCAACATGCGGATCTTCACAGTCTGTACACTACCTAGCAAAGGACAGTTTCGCTGGTCGTTCTCCTCCTTAGGACTGTACCGAGATGTACATAGTCAAGCGCTGCTTCTCCGCTTCAATTGTCCTCAATTTAATGATGATTCTCTATTCTTGGCACTTGTCCAATCACAGCGCACTCGGAGGAGCAAACACAGCTAATAATATTGGAACTTTCGGTGAAATGTGGTCATGTAGTGAGAGCAAGAGTACCTCAGAGAAGTGTGAAAAGTGATCCAAAATTAGAACGGGCAAAGTCAAAAGATTGGATAGTGGCCTAGCGCCATCCATCTAAGCGCCCCCTCCCCCCCAACTTGCCCCAAGCAGCAAAAGTTCGCATACGAACATGAATGCCAACTGGCCAGCCGGGGTCGGCCTCTTGTCCTCCCTTCGACCTAGTGGCCTTACTCAACCTTCAAAGAGCCTCGCCCACCTTGGCCTTATTTCACTATTTTTCGCTGGGCGACAGACAATCTGTTTCACCCTAAGCCCTTTGCGCCCACCAGGTTCCAAGTATAACTCTCTACACATGCACGTACACCGGCCCAAGACTTGACCTAACACCAAATCTGCACCACATCTTACTGAACATTATAAGTTCTCTTGCATCGCCTCGTACGTTTAGGTCTCCCTTTTTTCAGATCGCACCAATAGTCATCACTCCTCTACTTGGCCACTAGATACTTTCCTTACTCGTCTTTCTTTTACTGAGCCCCATTCTCCTAATCGTCATCATCTTGCTCTCGCATCTTCTTTCCCTCAAAACATTTCAGGGTCTTTCCTATACGCCAATGCTGATTTAAATCCCCTCGGTCCTCCTTTCCATCTCGTCATCAATTTCCTTTTCAATATCTTCAACTTTCCTCCTCCTGGTGAGGCCTCTCCAACGACAATCTCTGTCCTCTTCTTCTTTCATATACAAGATGCCAAAGGTCTCCAAGGCAAGCATGGTCCCAAACCCTCGGACGCTACCCTATCCCGCCGTCTCTACCTCTCAAGCCATGCCATCACATCAGCCTACCACCCCACCTGAATCAGTGGCTGGGCGACAGTCTACGGCAGCATCTTGGACCACAGAGAATGATGAACGATTGAAGCAAGCTCGACAACAAGGACTCAACTGGCAACCCATTGCCCGCGTCTACTTCCCTGACAAGACAGCCAATGCCTGCCGCAAGCGACATGAACGGCTCATGGAGAAGAGCAACGCTGCCGGCAATTGGGACACTGCCAAGATGGAGAAGCTAGGAATGGCATATAACGACGTCCGCGAACAAATGTGGCAAATACTAGCCGATAGAGTAGGCGAAAAGTGGCAGACTGTTGAATCCAAGGTGCGCCATACCCTTCAATACACCCTTATTGTTCGACAGGAACATCACGACTAACAATTCCATTCAGTGCATGGAGAAAGGGCTGAAAACCCTGCAATCAGCCGGCCGTACAGCCTCCCGCCGCGACCGCGAACGTACCGCCAACATCGACGACTTCACTGGCGACTTACTTGGTGACCACTTTGGCCCCAGGTCACGCTCCCGAAGTCACGACAACATCTCGGACGGCTTCAACGACAGTGCTATAGGCCAAGATCCAGAACATCCATTCTCACGACAAGAGGATATACCAGTGCCCCACTCTGCTGGCGGCATATCTTCTTCGTCACGATCGTTCACCCCCAACCTCGCCTTCAGCAACACTTCTTCTACTTTGCCCGGCTTCACACCAACTATCACAGCAGCGCCACAATTGCCAATGGTGCAATCCCCTACACCGACACAGCAGCAGACCTTACCCAGCTTCAGTGCCGCCTTTGGCATGCCAAGTCCTTTTGCTACTTCCATGCCCAGTATTTCCGGTGTGATGCGCTCGCCACCTGTCACAACGCATTAGCGATTTATTACTTTTGTTGTAAACTATGTTTGTACTTTGATATCGCTGGTGGCCTTGGTCTGGGCATAGCAAGGCACGCATGTTACGATGGGATGGGAAACGAATTTCTTCACCTGGTTTCCGAGGTGTGTTCTTCAGGGTTGCAAAGATACCTACCTTATTACTCCTGTACTATTATTTCTTTTGGAAAAGACACTAGACTCCATCATTTTCCTTGGAGGATTTTGCAGGATGTCCTCTACGATCACGACCTAAAAGTTCATGTGTAATGTCTTTGTGTAATGTTTCTCCTTGTGTGGTACGTAGTTAGATGAATGAGACGGTATTCCTCAATGGGCAATTGAAGCCTGCACTTCCCATAGACACATCCAGTCTGTGCTCCAAAGTCGCAGCGGCTCCGCATCTTGAGACTGATCCAGTACCGTGCCACATGCACCCAGTAGATCCATCATTCATCCTTCTGTCAACTCCTTCCTCCGAAATCCTGTAGGGCTCAGTATTCCGGGCATTGCCAGGGCGCGAAAGGACCCTACCATCGTCACACCCATTTTAGGCCACAATCCTCCTAATAATAGCTTTCTTACATTCCTCGAATCCTTCCAAGATCCTCGGGCATTCAGCCGCCCGGACGTTCCCGCTGTTGCAATTCCGTAACCTGCTTGCGAAGCTCTTGATAAAAGTCCTTGCCATTCGCCATCATCGCTACCACCATGAGTATTAGCCACGCTCATAGTCAAGGCTGTAGACCAGAAAGCACCTTTGTATTCCAGAGCGCCTCCAGATTGGAACTTGGCTGTCCCGGGTTGAGCATTAGCGGGTTGGCCTGGAGGCTTGTACTTCATAGCCTTCGCATCGGATGTATTCAAAGCTGGCGAGCATTAGCATATAGTCATCTCAGAGTAGTCGAGAGTAGGAATTGAGATACCCTTCTTTAGCATATCCTTTGTTTCTTGTGCGTTGAAGGATGGGGTGCTTGGCTCCTCTGCTGTGGAGGGCGTTGACGGTTGGCGTCCGGCTAAGCCGTTGTTAGTCCAGGCATTGGTAGACATGTCCTTGGACAAGATTCCTTTGAGTCTAGAGCTCAGATACTCGGGTGTGAGTAGCGGATCCGAGATCCCTTTTTTACCTGCGCACTTGCACTGCACGCTTGTTATAGATTTCGCTAGCGTGTTTTCGTAACCGAATGATCGACGCGGGCCGCCCCCTTCAGCCCTATCAAGGAACTAAAAGTCGCAACCTCTTTCGCCTGTCTCCGACTTGTGAGCAAAAGTTGCATCACTCTCGACACTCTTTACCATATTCACCTCCTTTTCAAATAACTTCATGAGCCTTCTGTGTTCACACTGAGCCTTCACAGCCAGGTCATTGTAATCCAGCCGGCAGATGATCCAGTCACACTTCTCGCAACGCGAGCTTGGACGCCGTGTCCTCCTTGAACCGTGATGGCACCAACCCCATCCAACGCTCCGCAACCTCTGAATACTCGCGGCAGATCCGCTCGAAAATCAGGGCACCGTGCTTCCTCGGCGGAAAGTCCGTCAGCAGCAGAACTGCCGCTAAAGAAACGCAGGTACGTACCGGGTGGTCCAGGAGGCGGAGGTCGATATCTAGCAGCCGATGGCACAGAGGTACTTGTAGGAGGCGGTGGGCCGGGTGGTTACAATTATACCGGTCCTCGGTGGAGAGGTGGACGTGAAATTGCTGCCAACGGTGTTCTGCCTGTCGCTTACCCTCGTCCTCGCAGGGAAAGTCGCAGGGAAAGAGTACCGGCACGACCTCGTTTCAGCTCGGCAGCTGCAGCTGCGGCCGCTGTGGTCCACGGCGATGGGTTTAAACCAAGGGAGGAAAGAGGTTGGGAGGAATTTCACCCGGATCTGGACATCCACGCGAAGTTACCTGTTTTCAGTGCAGAGGAGGTTGATGGAATCAAGAAACAATCCCCAAACTCGACACTGGGTACTCCAGGCGGTGTGGCTGAAGGCAACTGGCCGCAAGCCAATGGCAACGGTCGCCGAACGCCTTCCGCTCACGAAGATGAATCCAATTCTGGCACTCCCCGTTCTGCGACCATCACTCCGAGGCGTCGTCCCGGCCGTCCGCCTCGTCGGCTCGATTCAATGCTTAAAGGCATCGGTACCCCAGATATTCCCCGAATCGTACCCTCCCCTGGTTTTAACCCCAGAGAGAAACTGACCTTGCCTAAACCCTCATTTCGCGCCCTTGATCCGTTTGCGAAGTTCGAGGATAGAGAGGACTATGTCAACCAGAGTATGGCCAGAGTTGGATATCAAGAGGGTGAGATGTGGAATCGGCCGTACAGAGAGCTGATACGGGTGACCGAGGGAAACATAGAAGATGATTTAGCACTTTCTACGAACGCCAAGAGCGATGGGGAACAGAACTCTGCCATTGGCAACATAGGCGTTGGCCGGGTCGAGTATGATATGGACGAGCAAGATACGCATTGGCTTGAAACACTCAATGCGGCAAGGAAAGCCGAAGGTGATGAGCCCATTAAGAATTGGATCTTTGAAGTGACAATGACGAAGATCGAGAAAGAGTGGTATGCGCTCGAGAAGAGGATACCGAAGCCAAATCCGAAACCGCCACAAACTCATCGACCAAGGTCAAGCTCTGCCGCCGCCGTTAACGGGGAGCTCACTGCTTCTGGAGAGGAACAAGATAGTAAATGCGCCATATGTGACGACGGAGACTGTGAAAACACGAATGCAATCGTGTTCTGTGATGGCTGCGATCTCGCTGTACACCAGGAATGTTATGGCGTTCCCTTCATCCCCGAAGGACAATGGCTTTGCCGAAAATGCCAACTCATCGGTCGAGGTACCCCTACATGCATATTCTGCCCAAATATGGACGGTGCCTTCAAGCAGACGAACAATTCGAAGTGGGCGCATTTGCTCTGTTCAATCTGGATACCCGAAGTCTCCATAGGAAACTCTACATTCATGGAGCCAATAATGGAGGTCGATAAAGTCCCTAAAGGAAGGTGGAAATTGGTATGCTACATCTGTCGCCAGAAGATGGGTGCTTGCATCCAGTGTGGAAACAAGAATTGCTACCAGGCATTTCATGTGACGTGTGCAAGAAAAGCAAAGCTGTTCCTTAAGATGAAGTCGACACATGGCGGTCCTGGAAATCTGGATGCAAGTGTGCTGAAGGCCTTCTGCGACAAGCACGTTCCGGCCGACTGGCGCAGGGAGCATGATGTGGACCACGCTATTGTGAACTCGATGGACTATTATCGATACGCTATGCGAGGCAAACTATGGGCAGACAGCCAGCAGGCTGCCTTGACAAACATCTCACCACCCCCTCAAGATCCTCTCGTCGCCGAGCCGGAAACACCTAATGCTAAGATAACCCTGAAACTCAACCCGAAAGGAGCCAATGCAAACAAGACACCGAAGATTGTGTGGAAACTACCCTCCGGTGCTTTCGTCATCCCGCAATCTCTATACAACTCCATAGAGGGCTCACTTCAGCGATTCATGATCAATAAGCGAAGAGTATTCGCTGCTGAAATGTGCAAATACTGGACGCTCAAGAGAGAGGCACGCCGAGGTGCGGCGTTGTTGAAGAGATTCCAAGTCCAAATGGAGCCGTTCACATCAATAGATCTGCCCCGGCGAAACTTTGTGGGAATGGGCGCAGCTGGAGGTGTTCGCTTAAAACGGCGGATCGACTTTGCTGATACACTGCTGGAAGATGTCGACAAGTTGAGGCAGCTAGGTGCCAAGATCAAGGATAGGGAACAGCAGAAGCTTGAAGATGCGAAGCTCCTGAGAGACATTGTTAATACTGTCTATTTTCCAGTACCGGCTCTTCTCTATCCAATTTTAGAGAGAGCACAGGTGTAAGTTTAAGCCGCCCCAGCCTTTCCGATACTCAATGCTAACTCGAAGATAACAGGCTAGACAGTAAACGGGTGTTCAAACCCGGATTTTCAGCCCTTGAGGAAAAGCTTGAAAACCGGGCATATATCTCTGTCCATGAATTCTTTAAGGACTTTGGCGCAGCACTCAACGACGGTCTCGCCTTGACCGGAACAACAGACGCAGGGGAAGCGCCACCAGTGGCGAGTGGAAATAGTCCTAGTAAAAGTGCCATCTCTGACTTGAAAGCAAAGAAAGCACTGGCAAAACGGATCATCAAGGCTGTTCAAGGGTCGCTCCAAGATGCGGTACGGAGTGAATGCGAGTTGTGCAAAAGATCGCCTGAAAAGGATTTGATGCAATTAAATAGGTTGCTCGAGCAAAGCATGGTGTCTCGTCGTGCCTCTACCAGTGAGCTACCGAATGGTGAAGGTGATGATGAGGAGAGATCAGAAGCGTCCGCTATTCTACGGGGAGGCGATTCGAATCATGTCGACAGAACCTACGAAGATAACACCTCTGAAGATCACGCCATAGACCCTGCCATAACGAATTCCGGGAAGAAGGCAAAGCCGACTTCTTACCAGGATGAGGTCGTGCTCCAGCAACAATCGCCGGGACATTTCGAACCGCTGACGAACGGTATGAATGGCGACGAGCCCATTACCAACGGCGTCAACGGCGTTGCAAGCCTCACGCACGATAGTGAATACGCAGATCCTGAAACGGTGTCTGGCATTTCCGAGAGTGTGTCTCACTCATTCAACATACCTTGGTACATGACCAACTTCCATCCAAGAGGGACGACAATCCAAGAAGAGCATTGGACGGGGCGCGAACTTGTTCGGGGCATGAGCGAGGATCTAAGCGATATGGACGAAGAAGAATTGTCAGGGTTGATGGAAGTCGACGAGGGCAAAGGCGCATCGGATTTGGCGAACAGCGTTGAGCACGCGCAAGCAGAAGCGGCTGCGTTAAAAAAAAGGAAAGCTGTTGCTGCTGCGAGGCGCAGGAAGCGGATGTTTCGCTGATGGTTTATGGTGTAAGATGTTCGGTTTATGAGGCCCTTCAAGATTCACCTGTATTCTACTTCTTGATTTACGTATGCAGTATAATAGGTTGATGATGAAATGCAGCGATTATTGCTGTTACCTACAGATCTTCCAATAGCCTACAAGGAGGCATTACGGCCATTTCCAGTCGATGAGTAGTCTCGCCATTTGATGGGGCAGTGAGGCTGAAGCGTCCAGTTGCCTGATTGGGATTAGCCCCTCAGCCTCAAAGCCGGACGTGAAATTTGTTTGTGAATTCTCACCCCCTTCGTGTCTACCATCATTCACTTATCATCCTACGGAACTCATCTACGCTCCTTCATCTTGCTCCAAATATCACAAACAGCACAATCCGTTTGTAGTACCTGCACACAAATCCAGAAAATGGCAAGCATGGACTACGAGAATGAGAACGGCCGCTACGACGGTATGTGACACGATCTCGCTCCTGACTCCTCTCTTCTCTCATTTCACACGCCTCTAATCGCGTCCCTTGTATGCATTCGCTGATAAAACATGCCTGCAGGTGATGAGCCGCGTTATGAGCGAGATAGAAGCGCATCACCTCGTCCCGCAAAGCGCGACGATGATTACCCTGTCAAGCGTGAGGACAGCTATCGTGGTGGACGAGATAGGAGTGCCTCACCTAACGGCCGTATGGATTCTCGGTACGCCGCCTTCGGTAGGAAAATACAACATTCTCGGTACTGACTTATCGTAGTGGCCCACCTCCGGATGGCCGTGGTGGTGATGACCGCGAGTCTGGCGCTCGCAATCCAGGCTCCAACCTTTTCGTCACCGGCATTCACCCTCGTCTTTCCGAAGGAGAGGTCTCTCGCCTTTTTGAGAAATATGGTGAAGTCGAAGGATGCTCTATCATGAAAGATCCCCACACGCAAGAATCTCGTGGCTTTGGCTTCGTCAAGATGGTGACCGCGGAGCAGGCAGATGCAGCCAAGGAAGGGCTCCAGGGTGAGAATATTGAGGGCCGTACATTGAGTATTGAGAAAGCCAGGCGTGCTCGCCCCCGAACCCCCACTCCAGGGAAATACTTTGGCCCGCCAAAGCGAGGTAAGTTCACCCGATCCCTCCTAGAATTAGGTACTGATTCGGAGAACAGAAGACGACTTCCGTGGTCCACCACGCGGTGGCCGCTTTGATCGCTATGATGATCGTCGTGGAGGTGGGTATCGTGGATATGGCGGTGGCGGTGGCGGTGGCGGTGGTGGTCGGTATGATGACAGCTACCGCGGATCTCGCTATGACGATCGTGACCGTCGTTCTTATGGACGTCGTGATGACTACGGCTCTCGAGGTATCGACCGCTACGCATCAGGTGGCCGTGAGGATCGCTACAGCAGCCGCGGTGACGATCGTGGCGGGAGTGATTATCATGGACGTGACGGGGGTCGTGGCTATGGAGATGCGCCTTCGAGAGAGCCGCGTGAAGCCTATGGCGGAGGTAGAGAACAAGACTACCGCTCAGACGATAGGTACTCCCGTCGATAGATGCGGACCGCTAATCTACTCAGGTGCGGAGCGCTCTGCCAAATAAAAAAGCGCCCGACCTGACAGCTGGTCTCGCAGACATAGTTGCATGGACAACGGAGGGCGAAGAATGGAACAGATGGTCTTACTGCGGTGCCTGAGGTCGGTCTACAACGGGTCGTGGCAGTGTTTGCGGAATTGCTTCAGCTCGACGACAAAGTCAAAGACGGTGGATTCAGCTTTCTCTAGATACCAGCACATGTCGGCATGTTTTACTTTTCTATTCGGTGAATCGGTCAGGGTCAGCAGCTGTCGACAGTCAAGTATCTGGCCTACCAGCATGTCACCTTTACTGGTAGCATCGGTCAAACGGTCGACGGATCGGCGAAGGTTTCCTTTCTCAAATTGATCCCGCATTGGGACTCGGTGCTTCAAGGAGTTTGCTACAGCCATCATTCGAAGAGTCACCTTGTCAGCTTCAGCTTGCACTTCAAATCTGTAATACTATCGCCTTTCGGCTTCGCCTGCTTCAGCTTCAGCTTCAGCTTCAGCATCACCTTCCCCCTCGTAACAACCAACAAAATAAGATACGGTCGATGCAGCAAAGCTTGCAACATCTTTGACTCACAGTCAAATATGCTACTTCCACAATCAACGCACAATTGTAAACTACAGCAAGAGAAAGCGAATCCTGCTGTGGCCACGAAACTCGCCCTAATCCCCAACTGCGTTACAGTATGTCACCTCAGAGCCTTGCAGTGCACAACATCAAAAGTTCCATACTCCCGTAAGAAAACCGCTACTCCGCTCATGCAAGGTTCTAAATATACGGCTTGATCATTATACTACCCTAGGTAAGCTGGCTTGTTGGAATGATACTTTCTACGTTTCGTAGTCCACAGCCGCCAAAGTCCTCATCTGTCTTATCAGTATTATGTGCCCAAGCTTACTGGACCGTTCTCTAGCCATTTAGACATATGTTGCTGCTGGCTAGATGTTGCATTCATCAAACATATCCTGCAACGCCTCGGATTATCAAGCCCCTTGGGTCAAGTATCGGCCCTCGTTGAACAAGATTAATGCGGTGCTTGCTTGCATCTTACTAACATGTTTCACTAGGCCCCATTGACATATTACAAAGCATACAACTGATATGTGTGTGACAGCTGTCGACTCATGAGCGAAAGTATTGCCAATTGATCAGTTGCCGGGCAAGCTGATGAGGGCAGTGGCCTAACAGAATATGCCCCACGGCCTTTCGAAACAGTAAGCGCTGCTAGCAAGTACAGCTGACACCTAGCACATGAGTCATCCATTAACGCCGCTCAACGATAATGCAAAGGTAGCTCAAATGCATTTTCTTGGACGTCTTTATTCGCCAAAGAAAGTATATAAAAGTCCTCCGCTAGCCATGTGAATCGAAATTATTCAACTGCGTTGTATTACGTTCTATCACTACTTTCATCACCTTGAACGTCCCAATTCGGATTTGCCCTCATTGTGATATTCCCCGTCCTTGTCGCTATACTTACCATAGTCCCCCGCCACTCGCTTTCTCTTAGCACAAACCCTCATTACATCTCCATATCCTCAGAGTTGTGACACACCACACAATCGGACCATCCCCCCCTTCCGAATCCCGCCGCTTTTACTCTCTTATTTGCCTCAACAAGCACCATCCCGATCTCCCCCAGCTCAAATGTCCGCATGTCGACGTTGACCGTGTGCCTCACAAAGGCTGCAGCTCGGTCATGAAACTTACTCCATCGTCACTCTGGATGTCGAGGACGATGGAAACATAGACGCGTCGGCAGGAGGAAAATGGGGGTTAGCGAAGGAATGTTAGCTGAGAGACATAGGAATGGAAATGGGGGGTAGCCGAAGGGAGGAGCAAGAACAGGATGGGAAGGTGAGGGATGCTTTGTATCTGTTTCGTAAGATGGCGATTGACGGAAGCAACGCGTCAGGAGGTCTTTATGAACGTCCACATCCTGTAGAAAAAGGATACCAGGGAGGTATTTGTATCGGTATCATATTCGCAGTACCTAAGCGGGTTGAGTGCCTTAGAATCAGCCAAAGCGGTTACAAACCATCGCAGGTTCAATAGCGAACATTCCAAAAACGTTACCAGCGCTCAAACTCTGCAGGGCCGATTGGAGATAAATCGAATAAAGATATCTGGACACTCAACACTTCAGCTCGTCAATACTTTCCGTTCGTCAATACCTTCCGTTCCAATACCCTACCATTAACCGTTCGAAAAGGCTTAGCGCATTTTAAAGCTTTAGGCTCCATTCGAACAATAGTCCATCTTACCTAAGACACAACCATTCACCTCACCCACTCACGAACCTCCCCCGTGACATAACAACATTATCAACAGATGAACACACTGGGGCTCTGTCAACACATGAGCCAGCTTATGGCTGTGTGTGCTTTTTCTTTTCAGAGCCTCTTAGTTTGATGTCCTTTGTCATCCAACACCTTATTTGGCTTTCACACCTTGTGCAAGCAGCACTTCAACAGCTTTAATCATTCACCACCACCAAGCTAAGGGCATTGTATTACACTTCCACCGTGCCAAGTTACCCTTCACAGTCATCAACATGTTGCAACAACCACCAGCACCCCCGGCCGGTCCTCGGGCTTCACGGCAAGCCACTCGTCCAACGTCTACTCGCCTATCAAACCGCGGAGGAATACAAAAGCGAAACAGCAGCGCGCCAGCACGAGTTGACAAAGATGGAGACCTTTTCATGAGTGCAGGTGGAATGGCCCGACGTACAGCTGGCAGTGGGCGTGGTGCTTCAATACGAGGCTCCGCGCTGAATCGAAGGCAAAACACCCCTGATAGCCTCGCCGCCAGGACATCAACACGACCCACCCGAACTGGCATTGATACATCAGCAGTTCAAAAGGCAGTTCTGCGTGGACTGGGCTCAAACGAGGCCCTGCCTAGAGGTCCAAGGTCTGGGTTGAGAAGCGCAAGAGGACGAGAAAATACACGTGAACCCAGGGATTCGTTTCATAGAATTAGGGTCTGGGGTCTGAAGGAAAGCAAGGCGGCATCCAATGCAGATGGAGGAATCAAGGATCTACTCGCGTTCCTGGAGCGAAAAGCAACAAACCCGGAAGCACCAGCTAGGGAGGCAGTCAAGATAAAAAAGGTATGTCTAACATTGCAATTCGCAGGTCACCCGCACAGCGCTCCCCGCCGCCTATCTTGTCCGCTCTCGTTTCAAGTCAAGCTCTCAGAACGACGACCGAGATACGCCGCTCCAGCCTTTGGTTGACTTGCAACTACAAGGTCTTTCTGCCTTGCTGACGTTGTCTAGTCACACCTCGAGGGTGATGCTCTGATCATTTCAGTACGACCAGAGGATATACCCAAGATTACAAGACTCAACACTTATACATTCGCTGGAGCCTCGTTGAGGATAGAGGAGGCCTCCAATAAGACGAGGAAAGAGGAGGAAAGTCCGAGTTCGGGAACACCAAACACTATCGAGACCCTGAAAGCTGTGCTCAGCCGTCGGTACAATGTCGAAGCAAAGTTGCTGGATCTGTCCCAACTTGGCAGCGATCCCGAGCTGGTGGGCATTGGCATGTTCAATTCAATTTCACGAGAGTCGAAATTTTTTCCAGCTCTCATGAAAATCTGTGATGACATATTCACCACAAACTGCGCAAAAGAGGAGGCAGTCATCAGTGTCTCTCTAGCCAACAATGCGCTTGCCAATATCTCATCTGTCACTACACTGTCACAGACTTTTCCAGCGATCAAGAATCTTGACCTATCCTACAACCAATTTCAAGATCTAGCAGCGCTGGACGGATGGCGATGGAGATTCCGCAAGCTCGACCAGCTCATCCTCAATGGGAATCCCATCGAAGCCGCAGTACCGACATACAAGGAAGACATTATGAAGTGGTATCCTACCTTAACCACGCTGAATGCGACTCAAGTACGAACTCCAGAGGAAGTAAATAGCACTGCCAAAGGCAAACTACCGCTTCCAATCCTTGCACCCAACTTCCGAGACGAAGCCTCTATCAGCGAGAACTTCGTCAAACAGTTTTTTCCGGCCTACGATGCTGATCGTACGGCTTTAGCAATTGGATATTACGATGCCCAATCAACATTCTCACTCAGCATCAACACTTCAGCACCCCGATCGTTAGAGGCCATGACGCATCAGGCAGCCGGATGGGAGCAGTACATCAAGAGAAGCAGGAACCTTATGAAGATCTCTCACATACCGGCGAGAATGGCTCGATTATACACCGGTACAAAAGACATCCAAGATGCGTTTACCACCCTCCCAGTCACACGCCATCCAGACCTACTCTCCCAGCCGCAGAAGTGGTGTATTGAATGCCATACTATTCCTGGTCTGCCCGATCCAACAGGGCAGTCAGTGAGTGGCGTCGGTGGACTCATCGTCATGGTTCATGGGGAGTTTTCAGAGGTCGATGTGTCCACAGGGCAAACCACCATCACACGAAGCTTTGATCGTACATTCGTACTGGGGCCAGGTGGAGGAATTGGAGGAATTAGGGTCGCCTGCGACACTCTAGTTCTACGGGCATATGGAGGATTTGATGCTTGGAAGCCCGATGAAGTGGATACAGCTGCTCCACCTCAAATTCAAGCAGCACCAGCACAGCATCAAATTCCAATTCCAGAGGGATTTGGCTTGACTGGGCCCGGGAAATCCGATGAGCAGGTGCAAAAAGAGGCTCTAGCCGTGGATCTGAGCCGGGCTACTGGAATGACACTGGAGTATTCGGGCATGTGTCTAGGGCAGGTCGGGTGGAGTTTAGAAGCGGCTGCCGTGGCTTTTGAGCAGGCCAAGGTACGGTGTCTTGAGCTGGATTTTTACATTTGCTAGTGCTAACCGATGATAGGGCAATCTACCGGCCGATGCTTTTGTTGTACGATAAGAGGTCCAGGGGATGCCTATGACGGTGGAAACAGGATGTGAGAGAGAACACAGGCTGAAGGGACGGCAATGAGAATAAGTGGGTTGATAGATGAAGTGCACACGATACCTTGTAGCGGAAGGATGGGATTGAGCTGCATGCAGTTCATCAATCCTGCATGAAATCAGAGTTAAGAGCATCATTTCCACGGTGTAAGGTTGAGGCGTTGGAGAAGGGCTTGAACTATCGATAATCGTATCAAACACCTCAAACTCCTACATTGCTTTTGAGCTTCTGTAATGTCTATCAGTGTAAAGCTCGTCTCTTTCTTCCCCCTAGCGTTTTTATTTAACATCTGTCCAACCAAGACACGTCCGACGCGGTTGTAACGAAGTCAAATGCAGCAGGGCGTCCCGGGCCAACGTTTGTTTTGGCAGAGGCTGACAATAAGGTATACAGGGATTGTCCAGTGCTGTGACTGCTGTCATTGGTGTTGTTGGTAATGCTGTACGGAGATGAGATCTTTACCTTTAAATACTTGTAGAAATCACGGATAGACTTGAGAGGCTGAATGGTGGCTCTTAAGCCTATCATACTATGTTTGTCGTAGTGAAATCATAAGAGGCGCGAGAGGCACAGAGATGGAGATTTGGCTACTAGAGGGATCAAGCCAATCAGAGTGTCAGGAACCAATCCTAAATCCTACCGTACCTGAGTATCCCCCTTTGAACACAGTGCAACCTGACCACAATTGTTTGATTGTTCACTCCAGCACCGCCATTACTGTCATCTTTCGCCACATACACCACTCAACATTCCTTTGGCACTCTCTGCAATCGCTTCATTCTTCCTTTGCGCAGCGTACTGCCCACTACTATTGTCCTGAAACCCAGTCTTCAACGTCCTCAAACAACCTACAACTCCCTGACGTCCGGCACAGTTATACCCTGCAAATGAATGTGATGCACTTTGCGAGGGTCTGCCAATTGATTGCACTACGCTGAGAAAGGGACCCCCGACAGCATTCCCTTTCCCAGGACCCTCTCCGTTTCACAATTCTGCGCTTTGCTCTCGGCCTTGTTCCGAGTCAAGCCACCACATCATGCAGGCACCACGTCCAACGTTCATCGACCTTAGGTCCAAGTCCTCCGACTCCGTCAACCACACTGGCGTACCGTCCCCACGTGCATTACCGTCGCCCAGGATGCAGCACTTTGCTGGTGACATTCCGCCGGCCATGTCCCCTCTGGACATGTTTGCCGCCCAGAGCAGGATGCTGGCCAAAAGGTTGGAGGACAGCAGCCAGAGGAGTGGCAGGCGGGTGAGCCGGTTACCTCCGCTTTCGACAGCCGATCCCATCACAAAGCAAAAGAGCATATATCAAAGGTCGCATTCAACAGAAGCGACGGGAGTGGACCCAGGGTCGAGTCCACGGCACAAAGAGGATGATATGGGCGGAACGGTACCTGAAGTGGAAGAGCCTCAATTTCGACCGAAGTCGTTCTACCCGCGTATGAGCAATGTACCACCTGTGGAAGACGATGATGACGAGGGGGGCCTTATTGGGCTGTCTCCAGAGGACCAGCCTTTTGTGACACCAGCAGAATTTCAACCAGCGCGAACGAATGACTACTTTGGTAATTCACAGTCCAAGTCGCCAGATGAAATGGTCCCCATTGGAAGGAATATGGAACCCCCCCGCAATCCCTGGATTCGAGCACCGCGGATACCAGAGCCTCCGCATCCATACCATGAAGCTGCGCGCGAAATGTCCCTTGAATCTAATTCGTCGGGAGGCCACAGCTCATCGCTTGCTCCACCAAGATCACCGTATGTTCGCCAAGCTCCAAGCATCAGGTCCATCCCGCAAGATAGCTCAGACGATGAGCACAGTGCTTCGACAGGCGGATCCGATTTCTCGAATCAGAGAAAGCTCTCATCAAGCAGCGGCGTCTCGATGCCCGCCTCTCCCCTCGCTCCGTTTGCGCAAGGTCACGGTCGCTCCCCTTCACTCAACTCAGAAATCTCTATTGGAGGTTCACGCCAACAACGTGCTGCTTTCAATTTTTCAAGACCCATCAGCAGAGGTAGTCAGCCCTCCGTTGATCTCCCAGGTCAGCCCTCGTTTGATAGCCGGCCCTCAATGGATGCTATACGACCATCGCTGAGCTCCAGATCTCGACAGCCATCTCAAGACAGTCAACGATTTCTGTTTGTTGATGATACCGTACAAACACCTGTCAGCACGGACAATGAGCAACTACCCACTGGCGCCGATCCGAAAGATGCACCTGCGCCTTCATATATCTATGCAAAGTTCTCATTGCCCCGCGGCCGCGAGGTAGAGAGAGACTCGGAAGTGCTCCTCAGCAAGGATATGCCTCACTTCGAATACGACTCTCCTACTATAAAAACGAACGTCACAAATGTACGCCCTACAACTCCACTTGGCGACAGGAAAATACCACCTCCTAATCTGTCCCCGATGCGCTCGCCCAAGCCGAGTACAGAGATCCAGAGGGCTTCGCCGAACCCCTCCTTAGAGCAAAGATTACGACAGTCTCCACGGCCCTCTTTCGAGCAAAGGATCAGGCACTCTCCTCGCCCGTCAGTGGAGCAAAGACCGTGGGAATCACCCCGGCCTTCCAATGAACGACCACTGCGGGAATCACCTCGGCCTTCATTTGAACAGAGATCAAGATCACCTGCACGTCCCTCCGCCGAGCAAGGTCTGAAGGTCTCTTTTCGACCATCCTTCGAGCAGACTCGTGCAGCCGCCATTAGCAGACCAGCACCAACACCGGTCGTAGAGGACAACGAATCGGAATACACAGCTTCTACCCGTTCTGCCAGCACTATCAAAGCTCGTCCGCGTAAGCCAGACTCCATGGAGCTCTCCGCAGAAGAACATCTTGCCAAAGGCATCGCATTACACGAGCGAGGCGAAGCCCGAGAATCGACATACCACCTTCGTATCGCCGCAAAACAAAATTCGCCAACAGCAATGCTTCTGTACGCTCTCGCCTGCCGACATGGCTGGGGTATGCGACCAAACCAACACGAAGGCGTGCAATGGCTGCGAAAAGCTGCAGACTGCGCCAGTCTGGAGATTGCAATCGATGAAGACCAAGGCGATGTGCTTGAGCGTAAGACCCGCCGAGCGCAATTTGCATTGAGCATCTATGAGCTTGGTGTGAGCCATATGAACGGCTGGGGTATCGAGCAAGACAAGATGCTTGCGCTGAGATGTTTCGAGATTGCAGCAAATTGGGGGGATGCTGACGCCATGGCCGAGGCGGGCTTTTGCTATGCGCAGGGTCAAGGGTGCAAGAAGGACTTGAAGAGGGCAGCGAAATATTATAGGATGGCCGAGGCTAAGGGAATGAGTATGGTAGGCAATAGCTGGTATGTTTTACCTGACTCCAGACCAGCCAGAGCAAAGTTTGCTAATGGAACCTTTGCAGGATTTACAAACCCAAGTACGCGGACGACACCAGCAGTATTGCCAGTGATGAGCGAAAGGGTCGCGGAGCAGCAAAGCAAACCACGCCTGAGAAGAAACCCCGGGATAAATCGAGGACGAGAACGATATTTGGGAGGAAAAAGTCTGTCTCGCGTCACACCTAGCGGTGTCACCGTGTCCTACATCTCTTTCCAGTACTCACCCACTTTATGGGCCTTACTACCATGCTCGTGCTGGGCGGTCGTCTGTCACCGCATGTTTTGTTTTCAAGAAAGGAGGGATATTCGATTCAGCTAGGCGTCACTCACGAGGACCTGACACGACGGCATCGAGCGCCTTGTACGTATTCGTGATGAGTGGTTTATGGTCAGATATGTCATGCTTGGAGCGGATCGGCTTCGAGTCGATAATGTTAAATATTTATTCTACTGTCCTTGGTGCCATGGAATCTCTCTACAGCACCATTCTTCCCTGTCCCATTGGCACCCCAACCCACCAACTCTTTCACCATCCCTTCACCATCCCCCATCAGCCAAGCGAATGCCCACCTCCGCCCCTCAATCCCACGCCCACCCTTACCCCCATCGCACCCTCCTCCCCCACCTCATTCCCCACCTCCCGTACTCCCTTCCCCTCCTCCGCCGGTTCACCCATCACACCGCCGCCTCCCCCACAGCCCACGTCTTCTCCACCCTCGACCCTGCCACACCAGCCGATCCCCCCTCCTCAGACTCCTTCGCCGCCGTATTCGTAGATCGAGCTCGCGCACCAGAAACCGAGGCCTATGCATTCAGCACAAGGGAGACGAAGTTTCAGTCAAAAGGAGGCGGAGATGACGACGCAGAGGGTGCGGGATGCCAGGAGCCAAAAGAGGGAGATAGGGAAGAAGATGACGATGGTCAAGAGGAAAAGAGGCAGCTGCTCGTCCTCCTCCACGCCATCGCAAAATTACCTCCACCCTCCCAACCCGCACAACGACAACCCAACCTCCTCATCCTCGGCTCCCTAAACGAATCCCTCCTCCCCCTCCTCACCCCGCACCCCCTCCCTCACCCCGTCGAAATCCTCTCCCGCAACCCCCCCTCCACGGCCCCCT
>JAABUQ010003318.1_pt1 | contig 29816 bp, 28 predicted proteins | sample 5560001 | NCBI WGS metagenome assembly JAABUQ01 (sample SAMN10711888, study PRJNA513371) | rock metagenome | isolation source: Antarctica rocks | place: Antarctica: Victoria Land, Finger Mt nord | collected 2015-12-18 | reverse complement strand
CCGCGGTTGATGAGGTCCAGCAGGGCTGGCACCAGGTCCACCCGCTCGCCACCCACCATCACGCCCAGGTCCAGGTCGAACCAGTCGATCCCGGACCCCTCCCGCACCTGCGCCAGGATCGGCCCGTTGGCTTGGGCGATGCGGATCGGGAAGTCGTCCGCCACCGCCACGTCCCAGCCGGCCTCCTGCAGCAGCGGCGCCTCGTCCAGCATGAAGTCGATCCAGTGCTCAATGCTGTCCTGCATGGGCAGCACCAGGTCGTCCCGGTGCGGGTGGTTGTACGGCACCACGCCCAGCGCGCCGAGCCGCTGGAAGCCATGCCCGCGCAGCTCCAGGTCCGCTCCGCTCTCAGCCCGGCGGTCGCGCTGCAGCGTCAGCAGCTCATTGCCGTGCAGGACGGTGGTGGGCGGCAGGTAGGAGGACGGTTCGGCGGGGAACAGCAGCGGGCCGTAGCGGAACAGCAGCCTCGCCATCGGCACCCGCCCGTCCGGCGCGGCGACCTGCGGGCGGCCATAGGACCGGTAGCCTGGCGGCTCCGGCGGCATCTGCCCGGCGAATAGCTCCAGCCGGGGCCGGGCCGGGTCGGTGATGGCCCTGGGCGGCGGCATCGGCCGTGGGGCGGGCAGGTGCGCCTCCGGCATGCGGCGCGCCAGCTCGGTGCCCAATGCTTCCGCGGCCTCGGGCGGCACCGCGGGCGCGGCGAGGATGGCCCGCAGCAGGCGCGGCGGCAGCGTGGTCTCGACGGGTCCAACGGCACCGGTGGCCGGGTCGGCGTACCAGGGCGCGGCCACGCGCAGGAACAGCAGGCCCGGTGGCAGCTCCAGCGTCGCGCGCTGCCGCCCGTCCGTCATCACCCGCCAGGCCGGCGTGCCCGGCACCGGACCGCCCTCCCGCAGGGCCGGGCCGTCCACACCGCCCCAGCGGCCCCGGCCGGTTTCGATAACGCGCCGCACCAGGTCCGACATCTCGTCGCCATCCAGGCTGCCCATCCGGGCCAAGCGGCGCAGGATCGCGTGGTCGGACGGGCGCAGGAAGCGCGGCGGGTTCGACCCCAGCAACTGCTGCGGGCCGTACTGCGTCACCTTCTCCGACACGCCGCCGCCGCGCAGCACCTCGATGGACGCCGGCTCCAGCCGCAGGCCGCCCGAGTGCGGGTCCTGGCTGGCGACGTAGATCAGCCGCTTGCGGATGGTGGGCGGATAGTCCTCGGTGTCGTCCTGCCCGGCCTTCTCCAGCGTGCCCAGCCACGACTGCACCTCATGCGGCAGCACGGGCGCGGCGGGGACGGCCGGCAGCGGCCTCGGTGACGCGTCCCCGGCGCCGGGCTGCCGGGTGCGCGAGGCGATCAGCGCGGCGGCGACATGCTTGCAGTTGTAGCGGGCCTGGCAGGTGCAGGTGCCGGTGATGCCGAGCCGGCCGCCCAGCCCGGCCCGGCGCATGGAGATGGTCTGCTGGTAAAGGGCGCGCGGCCCGTCCTGCACCACGCTCAGCAAGGTGTTCCCATCGATCCAGCGCACGGCCTGCACGCTGCCGTTCCGGGCGAGGTCGGCACCTTGCTCGTAGGCGTTGTAGCTGACGGTCGTGCGGATGTCGTTGTCGAGGATGGATTCCATGCCCGTAGTCTGGTGTCCCCAGGTACACCGCGCCAGCACCTCTGCGGTGATGTCGGCCATGCCCGGGCGCGAACTGGCTCCACCGCGGCGTTCCCGCCGCACGGAGGGGCGAGGCCAGCAGCCGTCGCCGGGTCAGGGTCAAGCGGACCGCATGGCACAACCGCCGTCCGGGCTTGCACCGGCCCTCCGGCTGCTCAAATGTGCGATCAACCGGACCTATCCGGTCCGCATTAGACAGGACGCCCCAGATGTTCATCGAGACCGAAGGCACCCCGAACCCCGCCACCCTGAAGTTCCTGCCGGGCCGGGACGTGATGGGGGCAGGCACCGCCGACTTCGCGGGTCCGGACCTCGCCGGCCGCAGCCCGCTTGCCACCGCGCTGTTCGCCCTGCCCGGCGTGGCGCGGGTGTTCCTGGGCGGCGACTTCGTCACGGTGACGAAGTCCGACCTGGCCGACTGGCAGGCGCTGCGCCCGCAGGTGCTGGGCGCCATCATGGAGCACTTCGTTGCCGGCCGTCCCGTGATCGAGGGCGCGGGCGACGACATCGCCGAGGACGTGCTGCCCGAGGACCAGGACATCGTCGAGCAGATCAAGGAGCTGCTGGACACCCGCGTCCGCCCTGCGGTAGCCGGCGACGGCGGCGACATCGTGTTCCGCGGCTACCGCGACGGCATCGTGCGCCTGCACATGCAGGGCGCGTGCAGCGGCTGCCCCAGCAGCAGCGCCACCCTGAAGCACGGCATCGAGAACATGCTGCGCCACTACGTGCCCGAGGTGACGTCGGTCGAGCAAGTCGAAGCGTAGTGCTGCGCAGCGCCGCCCTGGACGGGTCCCGGGCGGCGCGGCTGGGCACCAGGGCAGGCTGGCCGCTGTAGCGGTGGCGGCTGCCTCTCCAACACTGGTGCTGACGTTGGATGCGGCGCTGCCGGGGTGTTCGGCTGGCGTCGTGCGTGACGGCGTGGCGCTGTCGGCTCGACTGGCAGATGGGGCGCGAGGCAACCTGGCAGCGCTGCCGGCGATGGCGGCGGCAGTGCTGGAAGAGGCCGGGGTGCCAGCGGCGGCGCTATCCTTGATTGCGGTCACGGTGGGGCCTGGCAGCTTCACCGGGCTGCGGGCGGCGTTGGCGCTGGCGCACGGGATTGGCCTGGCGGCGGGGGTGCCTGTGGCAGGCGTGACGGTCGGGGAGGCATTGTTCGACCCCGGCGACCCGCGGTTGCAATGGGCCGCGGTCGATACGCGGCGAGGGCGCGTGTTCCTGGAGCAGGACGGCGAGGTGCGCCCGGCCACGCTGGATGCCCTGCCGACGCCGTCCGGGCCACTGGTGGTCGGGGGCGATGCGGCTGCGGCGGTGGCGGATCGGCTGCGCGCCCTAGGCTTCGATGTTATGCTGGGGCCTGTCTTGCCCGCACCTGTGGGCATAGCCCTGGCGGCCTTGCGCCGGGCCGCGGCAGGGCTGCCGGTACGTCCGGCCCAGCCGCTTTACGTGGACCCGCCGGAAGCCCGGCCCGCCAACGCGGCATGACGCTGGTGGCGGCGACGCCGCACCATGCCGCTGCGATGGCGCTGATCCACGCCAGGGCGTTCCCGCCCGGGGAACGATGGGGGGCAGATGCTATGGCGTTGCAGTTGGCGATGCCGGGCGCCTATGGCTGGGTCCTCCTCCGGGAGCGGGTTGGGGTGAGGGGGCCTTCGTTGCCGGGCGACGGAACGGCGACGCTTTCGGACCAAGGCTCCCGGGCGGTAGGGGCGGCGCTGCAAGCCTCCCTCACCCCGGCCCTCGTCTGGAGGGAGAGGGAGGAGGAAGTAGGTGGATTCGTGCTGGCGCGCGTTGTCGCGGATGAGGCGGAAATACTGACCCTGGCGGTCGATCCCCTCGTGCAACGCCAGGGCGCCGGCCGCTCATTGCTGCAGGCCGCCATGGACGACGCCCGGCAACGCGGCGCCGCGGCGATGTTCCTTGAAGCCGCGCCGTCCAATGCCGCCGCGCTCGCGCTCTATGGCAGCGCCGGCTTCGTCCAGGTCGGCCGCCGGCCTCGTTACTACCCCGGCGGCGGCGACGCCCTGGTCCTGCGCGGCCTGCTCACCCCCGGCGCAGCAGCAGAAGCTGCGTGCCGTCCGCCTCATGACTAAGTGACAGCACGGCATGGCCCTGCTCGACGGCCGTGCGCGGCACGTTGCGTGTGGGCTCCTCGCCGCGCAGCCGTACCAGCAGGGTCTGTCCCGGCTGCATCCGGTCCAGCGCCAACCGGGTGCGCACGAACGTCATCGGACACACGTCGGCAGTGATGTCCAGGTGCCGGTCCGCAACCGGCCCGGCCGCCGCCTCTTCTTCAATCACCGCCTGCACTTGCTGCGGTTCCGGCATAGTCGTGGTCAGCACTCGGTCCACCATCACTGGCCCTGTTCTTAAAATCCAAGTCATCCATTGCGAAACGGAGGCCGCAACACGTATATAACTAGCGAATCGCCTAATGAAAGGACATCTCATGGCTGATGCGGCAGAGACTTCTGACGTGCTGGGCCTCACAGCTCAAATCGTGTCGGCTCATGTGTCCAACAACTCCGTCGCGCCGGACGCCCTGCCGAACTTGATCCAGGAAGTCTATCGGACCCTGGCCGGCGTGGGCAAGGAGCAGGTGGTTCCCGACAAGCAGCAGCCGGCGGTGCCGATCAAGAAGTCGGTGTTCCCCGACCACATCGTCTGCTTGGAGGACGGCAAGAAGCTCAAGATGCTCAAGCGCCACCTCAAGACCTCGTACAACATGACCCCTGAGCAGTACCGCGAGAAGTGGCAGTTGCCGCCCGACTACCCCATGGTCGCACCGAACTATGCCCGGCACCGGTCGTCGCTCGCCAAGAAGATCGGGCTGGGCACCAAGCCGCGCGGGCGCTAGGTCCGCCGCGCGGCTCGCACGGCCAGAGTCGACAGGGGGGGGCCACATCGGCTACGCCGGGGCGTGTCCGCGACGCCGAACGCTGCCCAAAGGGACCTCATGGAATCGCGCATAGAGGAATCCCGCATCGAACGCCTGTGCGTCGAGCGGGGGTTGAAGATGACCGGCCAGCGCCGGGTCATCGCCCGCGTGTTGTCCGACGCCGCCGACCACCCGGACGTGGAGGAGCTGTACCGCCGGGCGTCGGCGCTGGACGGCCGCATCTCCATCGCCACCGTGTATCGCACCGTCCGGCTGCTGGAGGAGAAGGGCATCCTGGAGCGCCGCGACTTCGGCGGCGGCCGCGCCCGGTATGAGCCGACCGAGCACGGCCAGCACCATCACCTGATCGACGTGGAAACCGGCCGGGTGATCGAGTTCGGCGACGCAGAGCACGAGCGGCTGATCCGCGCCATTGCGGCCGGGCTGGGCTTTGATCTGGTGTCGCATCGGCTGGAGCTGTTCGGGCGCCGCATTGCCGAGCCGGAGGCCCGCCCTCGCCGTGCAGAGCCGGACGCCGATGCCGCGCCGCGGGCATCCCTGGCCACGCCGATGTCTGCGTCCTGACGAGCCATCCATGGCAGAGATGACCATCGCCACCGGCTTCGGCGAGTTGCGGGCCGGCAACCTGGGCGTGCGGATCGCCACCAGTTCCGCGGAGGTCGATGCCGCGCTGGCGCTGCGCTACCGCATCTTCTTCAACGAGATGGGCGCCACGCCGGACCCGGCCGCCGCAGCAACCCAGCGCGACCGGGACGAGTTCGACGCCGTCGCCGACCACCTGCTGGTCGTGGACCACGAGATCGGGCCGGGGCCGGAGGGCGTCGTGGGCACCTACCGCATGATGCGCCAGGGCGCCGCCGACCGCATCGGCCGCTTCTACTCCGCGAACGAGTATGACATCAGCACCATCCTGCACTTCCCCGGCCGTGTGCTGGAGCTGGGGCGGTCCTGCGTCGATACGGCCTATCGCGGGCGGGCGGTGATGCAGTTGCTGTGGCGCGGCATCGCCACCTACGTGTCGCATCACGGTATCGACCTGATGTTCGGCTGCGCCAGCCTGCCCGGCACCGACCCGGACGCGCTGGCGGTCGAGCTGACCTACTTGTATGGCCATCACCTGGCGCCTCCTGCGCTCCGCCCGCGGGCGTTGCCGGACCGCTACGTCGAGATGCGGCGCATGAGCGTGGACCTGATCGACCCGCGCCGGGCCAACCACATGCTGCCGCCGCTGATCAAAGGCTACCTGCGCCTGGGCGGCTTCATCGGCGATGGCGCGGTGGTGGACCGGCAGTTCAACACCACCGACGTCGCCATCATCGTGAAGTCGGACACCGTGACCGACAAGTACCTCAAGCACTACGAACGCTAGAGGCCGGTCCGTGAACGTCGTCATGACCGCGCCCCGCCTGGCGCCGGAAGCCGTTGCAGTGCTGCACGCCGCCGGCGCAACCCTGCACTACATGAACCCCTACCCCTCCGCCGCCGCAGTGGCCGAGCGTGCGGGCGAGGTCGGCGCCGTCGCCATCCTGTCCCGCCAGGGGCCGGTGACGGCGGCGGCGATGGACGCTGCACCGGGCCTGCGGATCATCGCCCGCCACGGCGTGGGCGTCGATGACGTGGACGTGGCGGAGGCGGCGCGGCGCGGCATCCTGGTCACGCGTGGCCCCGGCTCCAACACGCAGGCCGTCGCGGAGCATACGCTGGCGCTGATCCTGGCCCTGGCGAAGGACCTGCCAAGCCTGTCCGCCAGGGTGGCCGCGGGCGGCTGGCGCGGGGCGGACACCAAGGTGCGGGACATCGCCGGCCTGCGGCTGGGCCTGCTGGGATGCGGCGCGATCGGCACCGCGGTGGCGCGGCTGGCGGGGGCGTTTGGGATGCAGGTGTCGGCCCATACGCCGAGTGGGCGAGCGGCGCCCGGCGTTCGCACCGCAAGCGGCCTGGGCGACTTGCTGGCGGGCAGCGACGTGCTGTCCTTGCACCTGCCGTTGCTGCCCGCGACCCGGCATATCATCGGCGCGGCGGAGCTGGCGCTGCTGCCGGAAGGCGCGTTCATCATCAATACTTCCCGCGGCGGCCTGATCGACGAGTCGGTGCTGCTGCGCGCCCTGGAGGGCGGGCGACTGGCCGGCGCCGGGCTGGACGTGTTCGAGCAGGAGCCGCCCGCGCCCGGCGACGTGCTGCGCCGGCATCCCCGGGTCATCGCCACGCCGCATGTCTCCGGCGTGACGGAGGGCAGCCTGGTCAACATGGGCGTCATGGCGGCGGAGTGCATCGCCGCGGTGCTGCTGGGCCGGCCGGTGCCGCCGGAGCGGATCGTGCAGCCGTGACGCGCCTCATCGCAGCCCTGGATAGCTTGCGCGGCTGGCGGGCGGACCTGGCGGCCCTGCTGCTGGGCGCGCTGTCGGCTGCGGCATTGCCGCCGATCCATATCGTCCCGGTGCTGCTGCTGGCGGTGCCGGGCCTGCTGGTGCTGATCGGCAGCGCCAGGGGACCGCTGGGCGCGGTGCGGCGCGGCTTCTGGTTCGGTTTCGGCCACCACGTCTGCGGCCTGTACTGGATCACTGAGGCCATCTTACTGGAGTCCGCCCGCCTGTGGTGGCTGGTGCCGCTCGCGGTGCCGGCCCTGTCCGCCCTGCTGGCCTTGTTCATCGCCATACCCTGCGGCATGGCGCGGCTGGCGCCTGCGGGCTGGCGGCGCGTGCTGCTGCTAGGCGGCGCGTGGACCCTGTTCGACCTCGCGCGGCAGTTCGTCGGCACCGGCTTTCCCTGGAACCCGTTTGGCAGCGTCTGGGCCATCCCCGGCCCGGTGGGCGACATCATGCTGCAGCCCGCGGCCTGGGTGGGCACGCCGGGCCTGACCCTGGCCACCCTGCTGGTGGCAGCCTCCCCGGTGCTGGGGCGGCGCGGCCTGGCTGGCGCCGGCGCGGTGCTGGCAACGTGGGCCGTGCTGGGCGTGGTGCGCCTGGCACAGCCGGAGCCGGCGGCGCCGGGCCTGGTCGCCGTGCTGGTGCAGGGCAACGTCGCGCAGGGCCTCAAGTGGGACCGCACCGCTGCCTACGCCTCGTTCGAGAAGTACCTGAACCTGACCCGGCAAGGCATGGAGGCGGCCGCCGGCCGCCCCGCCGTGGTGATCTGGCCGGAGACTGCGAGCGTCTTCCTGCTGCAGGAGGATGTCGCGGCCCGCGAGTACATCGCCGACGCCGCCAGGCCGGCGCTGGGGCAGATCGTCGGCAGCATCACCTTCCGCGACGGCGCGCCCTCGCTGGACCCGGGCAACCTGCCGCGCAACAGCCTGGTCGCGATGGCGCCGGACGGCGACATCACGGGCCTGTACAGCAAGTGGCACCTGGTCCCGTTCGGCGAGTTCGCGCCAAGCTGGGTGCCGTTTGCGGTGCAGGTGGTGCCGGGCCATCTGGACTTCGGCACCGGCCCGGCGACGCTGACCATCCCCGGCGTGCCCTCCTTCGGCGCGCTGATCTGCTACGAGGCGATCTACCCGGCGCAGATCGTCAACGAGGCGGATCGTCCGCATTGGCTGGTCAACATCACCAACGATGCCTGGTTCGGCAACTCGACGGGACCGCGGCAGCACCTGGCGGGCGTGCGGATGCGTGCGGTCGAGGAGGGGTTGCCCATCATGCGCGCCGCCAACACCGGCATCTCCGCCGGGTTCGACAGCCGGGGGCGGGAGCTGGGGCGGCTGACGATGGGGGTGACGGGTACCTTGGCGCTGCCGGTGCCGGGCCCACGCCCGGCAACCTCGTTCTCGCGCTGGGGTCTAGTCATACCGGGCCTGCTCAGCCTGCTGTGCGTGGGTGCCGCGTGCGGGGCCACGGAACGGCGCGCCAAACAGGCTTAGAAGGTAAGCGACGGGTTATTTATGAGATGTTGCTTGTATTGCATTCCATGCGATGACACTCTAGGGTTGCATTGTTAATCTTTAGTTCAGCCTTTTGGCCATATGGTATTGGAAAGTAGCATGTCAGACGCAGCCGTGCCCGGAAGTGCCGATAAGGAGAGCCGGCCCAGCCCGATCGACGCCCACGTCGGCAGCCGTATCCGGCTGCGCCGTACCCTGATGGGCATGTCGCAGGAGAGGTTGGGTGAGGCGCTTGGCCTCACGTTCCAGCAGATCCAGAAGTATGAGCGCGGGGTGAACCGCGTCGGCGCTTCCCGGCTGTTCGACCTGTCGCGTGTGCTGGACGTGTCGATCAGCTTCTTCTTCGACGACATGCCGGAGCCGCTGGCCGGGCTGCACGGCACGCACCAGGTCACCCGCGCTGCCGGCGGGTTTGCTGAGACGCAGGATGCTTTTGGCGTGGATGACCCGGTAAACCGGCGGGAGACGCTGGAGCTGGTGCGCGCCTACTACCGGATCACCGACCCTTCGGTGCGGAAGCGGGTGTTCGACCTGATCAAATCGATGGGTCCTGCGGAGGTATAGCTTTCCTCACCCCACCCCCTCTCCGGAGGAGGTGGAAGCCAGCGGCGCCCCCAACCGGAACAGCCGCGTCGTACGCAGCGTGCGGTCCTCCAGCTCCAGCGAGGTCGGCACCTGGTATTCCCCCAGCACGGCCAGGCCATCAACAGGCAGGTAGGCGCGGCCGGGGTCGGCCATCCATACCTCGCACTGCGCGGCCATGGCGCGCAGCCAGGGCATGATGTGCCGGGTCATCGGCGCCTCGTAGCAGACGTCGCCGCACAGGATCAGCTCCCACCGGCAGGGCTGGCCCACCACGTCCGCCGCCAGCACCCGCACGTCCACCCGGTTCTCCGCTGCATTCAGGGCGATGGCGGCGGCGGCCAGGGGGTCGATCTCCGCGGCCTCCACTTGGGCGGCGCCAGCCAGGGCGCAGGCGATGGCAGCAACACCGCACCCGGCGGCGAAGTCCAGCACCCGGCGGCCGGCAACCAGGCCCGGGTGGTCCAGCACATGCCGCGCCAGCGCCTGCCCGCCGGGCCAGGCGAAGGCCCAGAACGGCGGCTCGATCCCGGTCTGCTGTAGCCAGGTTTCGCTGGCCTGCCAGATGGGGGTGATCTCGGTGGCCAAGTACAGCGCGATCTCCGGCGCCAGCGGCGCGCGGGACAGGGCCGTGTGGGCGCGGATGAAGGCTTCGCTCACACGATGCCCAGCAGGATCGCGGCGGCGACGGCCAGCCCGGTCTCCCGGTTCAGCTTGAACAGCCGCAGGCACCGGGCGGGATCATCGATGTCCACCGTGGCAACCTGCCAGGCGAGCAGCCCCGCCGGCAGCGCCAGCCCGGCCAAGAAGGGCCACGCCAGCCCGGCTAGCCATCCCGACACCCCCAGCAGCAGCACCGTCGCCGTGTAGCAGGCGGCCAGGAATGCCCGCGTGTGCCGCTGGAACAGCCGCGCCGTGCTGCGGACGCCGACCAGCGCATCGTCTTCCCGGTCCTGGTGGGCGTAGATGGTGTCATAGCCCAGGATCCAAGTGAACGCCGCTGCGTACAGCACCAGGCCCGCCGCATCCAGCCGCCCGGCCGCGGCGGCATAGCCCATCGGCGCACCCCAGCCGAAGGTAAGGCCCAGCATCGCCTGCGGCCACCACGTCACCCGCTTCGCCCCGGGATACAGCGCCACCAGCCCCAGCGACGCGACGCCCAGCGCCTGCGCCAGCCCGTTGAGCTGCAGCAGCACCGCCAGCCCGATCAGCAGCAGCACCGCCAGGAATATCGCCGCCTGCCGCATCCGCAGCGCGCCGCTGGCCAGGGGCCGCCCGGCGGTGCGCGTCACCAGGCGGTCCATGTCGCGGTCCCACATGTCGTTCACGACGCATCCGGCCCCGCGCATCACCACAGCACCCAGGGCGAACAGGGACACCAGCCAGACTGCCTCGGCCGCGCCGGGCCGGGCCAACAGGATGCTCCACAGGCCCGGCAGGAACAGCAGCCATGCGCCGATCGGCCGGTCCAGCCGCGCCAGCAGGGCATAGGGCCGCCACCCCACCGGCAGCCGCGCCACCCAGCCCCCGGCGGCGATATCGGTCCAGCCTGACGCCGCACGCTCCTGCATGGACCGTGCATAAGCGTCCCACTCCCCTGACACCAGCGCCGCATGTCGGCCTGGCGCATGCCAGCCTGCGGCTTGACAACCCCTGCCGCGCCCATTGGTGTGCGGCCCGCCACGCAGGATGCCATGCCACGATGTCGAATCCCGGAGACGCCGACCACACGCCGATCGCCTCCGCCCAGCAATTGGCCGACCACATCGCCGCCGGGTGCAAGCCACCGGCCGAGTACCGCATCGGCACCGAGCATGAGAAGTTCGGCTTCCAGGACCCCACCCTGCTGCCGCCGCCCTATGAGCCCAATGGCATCCATGCCCTGCTGACCGGCATGGCCGCCGCCGACCCGGCCGGCTGGGAGGCGATCGTGGAGGCGGGCAACCCGATCGGCCTGAAGGGTCTGGGTCCAAACCGCAGCGCCTCCGTCTCGTTGGAGCCGGCCGGGCAGTTCGAGCTATCGGGCGCCCCGCTGCCGACCCTGCACGACACGGCGGCAGAGCTTGAGGCCCACTACGCCGCCGTCCGCGCCGTGGCGGAACCGCTGGGCATCGGCTTCGCGCCATTGGGGTTCCATCCCACCCTGCGACGGGACGAGATGCCTTGGATGCCCAAGGGCCGCTACGCCATCATGCGCCGCTACATGCCCTTGGTCGGGCAGTACGGCCTGGACATGATGCTGCGGACCTGCACCGTGCAGGTGAACCTGGACTACTCCAGCGAGTCCGACATGGCCCGCAAGCTGCGCGTGGCGCTGGCGCTGCAGCCGGTGGCGACGGCGCTGTTCGCCAACTCCCCCTTCATTGAGGGCCAGCCGAGCGGGATGCTGTCCAGCCGCGCCCGGGTCTGGACGGATGTGGACAACGCCCGCTCCGGGATGCCGGCCCTGATGTTCGAGGAAGGCTTCGGCTTCGAGCGCTACGTCGAGTGGCTGCTGGACGTGCCGATGTACTTCGTCGAGCGCGGCGGCGCCTACCAGGACGTGGCCGGGCAGTCGTTCCGCGCCTACATGGCGGGCGGATTGCACAACGTCATCCGCGGCCCCGCTACGCTGGGCGACTTCGGCGACCACATGACGACCGCCTTCACCGACGTGCGGGTGAAGCGGTTCTTGGAGATGCGCGGCGCCGACGCCGGGCGGGCCGACATGATGATCGCGCAAAGCGCCTTCTGGGTGGGCCTGCTGTACGACGATGCCGCCCTGGCCGCCGCCGACGCGCTGGTGCGCCGCCAGCCCTGGGCCGCCTACGTGCAGATGCGCGCCGACGTGCCCCGCCTGGCGCTGGACGCCCCCTGGCCCGGTGGTCCCCCTGGCAGCAGCGTGCGTGACCTGGCGCGAGACGCCGTCAACATCGCCCTGGACGGCCTGCGCGCCCGCGCCTGCCTGGACGGCGACGGCCAGGACGAAACCCGGCACCTCGCGCCCTTGCTGCCCCTGGTCGAGGGCGCGCCGACCCAGGCGGAGGTGTGGCTGCAGCGTTACCATGGCGTATGGAATGGTGACGCCACGCGAATTTTCCGGGAGGCTGCTATTTAATCGACAACGCCTGCATCCAAAAATCGCCCTGCCGGGTTCCCTCTACGGGGGCTGCACTGCCGCTCGGCGGCAAAACGGGCTGGTTGGGATCAAGTCAGTGAATACAATGCGCAAAGGCTCGATACCACCGGGCGTGCGGCACCGCACATACGTCTTGTGCGGCTTTGTGAAATCAGCGGTAATAGCCGCATGATTGGCAATCATCCGACTCCAAACCTGCTGCGCCTGCCGGCTCCGACTGACCCGTTTGCGGTGCGGCTGCGGCTGATCGGTCATATGGAGGCGTGGACCCTCACCAGCGAAAACATCTTGCCGGCCGGCCGCAAGACCCGGGCGCTGCTGGCCATCATCGCGCTGTCCTCTCCCCGCCCGGTGCTGCGCTCCCGCCTGGCGGAGCTGCTGTGGAGCCGCCGCCCGGAGGAGCAGGCCCGCGCCTCGCTGCGGCAGGAAATCCATCGGCTGCTGGAGGTGCTGGCGCCGGTCGGGCAGGATATCCTGTCGATCAACCGCGACAGCCTGGCGCTGCGCCCCGGCATCGTCTGGGTGGATGTGGACGAGGTGCTGCGCGCCACCACGACGCATTCGGCCTCCCTGGCCCTGCTGGATGGCGAGCTGCTGGAGTCGCTGGACGGCATCGACCCGGCCTTCGACGCCTGGCTCGCCACGGAGCGGGAGCGGCTGCGCGACCGTGCCCGCACCATCGCCGAGACCCTGCTGGACGAGCAGGCCTCGCCGGAGAGCCTGATCGCCGTCGCCCAGCAACTGCTGTCCATCGACCGGGCGCATGAGGGCGCCTGGCGCGCCCTGATGCGCGCCCATGCCGAGCGCGGCGAGCGCGGGCTGGCCGTGCAGTCCTACGACCGCTGCCGCGCCGTGCTGGCCGAGCTGATGGACGCCGCGCCGTCGCCGGAGACCCAGGCCCTGCTGGCGCAGATACGCGGCGGCCGTGCCGTTGCGCCCGTGGCCGCCCCGCCGGTCCTGGAGGCGAGGCTGCCCGAGACGCACCTGCCGGCCCCCCGCGGCGGCGCCCGGGTCGGCGTGCTGCCGCTGACACTGGTCGGCACCGACGAGACGGAGGCGCACCTCGCGGTTGGCCTGTCCGAGGAGATCAATAACGCCCTGGCCCGGTTTCGTTGGATGTTCCTGGTGTCCAGCTCCTCCATCGCCCAGTTCGTGCAAGACGGCCGGGACGATGCGGCGCTGCGGCGGACCTTTGGGCTGGATTACATCCTGGAAGGCTCCGTGCAGAAGGTCGGGCGGCGGCTGCGCATCACGCTGCGGCTGATCGACCTGCGCGGCGACAACCAGGTGGTCTGGGCGCGGCGGTTCGACCGGCAGACCCACGACCTCCTCACCCTGCAGGACGAGGTCGCGGCCGAGGTCGTGGCGCAGATCGACCCGGAAATCCTGCTGATCGAGGCGCGGCGGGCGGCCCACCGCCCTCCTGCGGATGCGACCGCCTATGACCTGCTGCTGCGTGCCCTACCCGCGCTGACCCGGCTGGAGCGGCTGAACTTCGGCCAGGCCGGCGCCCTGCTGCGCCAGGCCATCGCGCTGGAGCCGGACTACGCCGCCGCCCACGCCTGGTATGCGTGCTGGCTGCAGCTGCAGGTGGGGCAGGGTTGGGCGGACGACACCGCCCGGGCGCTGGGCGACGCGGCCGACCATGCGGAGCGCGCCATTACGCTGGACCCGGGGGACGCGCGGGGCTTCGCTGTCGCCGGGCACATCCGCGCCTTCCTGCACCACCGGCTGCGGGAGGCGGCGGCGCTGCACGAGCGGGCACTGGCACTGAACCCGAACCTGGCGATGGCCTGGGCGCTGTCCGCCCTCACGCAGCTCTACCTCGGCAACTGGCAGGAGGCGGAGCGGCAGTTGAACCGCTACAAGCAGCTTTCGCCGTTGGACCCCGGCGCGTTCCAGTACGACGTGGGGTTCAGCATCGCCGCGTTGCTGAAGGGCGATTACGAGGGTTCGGTGGCGGCCGGGCGCAGCGTCAGCGAGCTGAACCCGGCGTTCTCCGCCGCTTGCAAGCCCTACTTGTCGGCGCTGGGCCATCTGGGTCAGTTGACGGAGGCCGCCGTGGTGCGCCGCCGCCTGTTTGCCATCGAGCCGGGCTTCTCGGTCCAGGGCTTCCTGGCCTCTGCGCCGTTCGAGCGGACCCAGGACCGGGAGCACTTCGCCGCCGGGCTGCGTCTGGCAGGCATCCCCGAGGGGGAAGCCGCGGCGGCGTAGGACGGAAGGCCGTCAGGGGATCAGGGGCTTGGTGTTCCCGGGTCTTGGCTGACCCGCTTCGCCGCGGCGCGAAATCGGGCGTACTCATCGCGCCTGCGATCCTTCGGCCAAGCCGAGGCGTCCTTTTACCGCGCGAAGGAAGCGACTTTCTGGCGGGGGACGTTGCTGCGGCTTCGGGGCGGCTGGGGCTGGAAGTGTCGTTTATGGAACGTGATCCAAGTTGGTGCGGCGCGCTCTGACCACCGCACGAGTTCGGGCGCAAGGGGGTGCTGGCGTCCGGTGGGGAACGGCCGGCCTCTCCACCCCCATGTGTTCGGCAACGAAGCTGCCAGGGTGCGTCCACTGGTCGAAGTGGCGAGTGGCGAGGGTTGCTGACCCTGTTCGTCACACCGGCGGCTTCGCGAGGGCGCTCCGTGTCCTGGCTGCCACCATGGTCGCCTCCGCCGTGATCGCGCCGGCAACGGTTCCGTCGCGGGGGATGGCCGTCCTCGCGGGGTCACGGCGCGTACATAACCAAGCGCAGACTCCCATGCGGGTGTACAGTAGAATGCCCGCTGAGACCCCACGACGTGCGGCGCGGGGTCCGGGCGCCAGGCTTGCCAACACCAGGCTCGCCAGCAAGGGAGAAAGCGATGCCCAAAGGTTCTGACCTGCTTGTGGCGGCCCTGGAGAATGAGGGCGTGGACCGCATCTTCGGCGTGCCTGGCGAGGAGAACCTCGATGTGGTGGAAAGCCTGCGCACCTCAAACATCCAGCTTGTGCTGACCCGGCACGAGCAGGGCGCCGCCTTCATGGCCGCCACGCACGGCCGCCTGACCGGGCGGCCCGGCGTGTGCCTGACCACGCTGGGGCCAGGTGCGCTGAACCTGACCACGGGGGCGGCCTACGCCCTGCTCGGCGCCATGCCGATGGTGATGATCACGGGTCAGAAGGGCATCATGAGCAGCCGCCAGGCGCGGTTCCAGATCGTGGACGTGGTGGCCACCTTCAAGCCGCTCACCAAGCTGTCGCGCCAGATCGTCAGCGCCGGCAGCATCCCGACCCTTGTGCGCGACGCCTTCCGCATTGCGATGGAGGAGCGGCCCGGCCCCGTGCTGCTGGAGCTGCCCGAGGACGTGGCGGCGGAGCGGTGCGAGGACGTCCCGGTGGTGCCGGTGCATCCGATCGAGCTCCCCGTAGCGCACCGGGCGGCGCTCGACCGGGCGGCAGGGATGATCCTGGCCGCCGAGCGCCCGCTGATCATGCTGGGCGCCGCGGCGTCGCGCCCGCGCAGCACCGCCGGGCTGGCCGGCTTCGTGCGGCGGCTGCAGATCCCGTTCTTCACGACGCAGATGGGCAAGGGCACCGTGCCCGGCGGCGGCAACCTGTACATGGGCACCGCCGCCCTGTCCGAGCGCGACTACGTGCACGAGGCCGTGGACCGGGCCGACCTCATCATCGCCATCGGGCACGACACCATCGAGAAGCCGCCGTTCATCATGGGGCCGGGCGGGCCGAAGGTGGTCCACGTCGGCTACACCCCGGCCAACGTGGACCAGGTTTACTTCCCGCATGCCGAGGTGGTGGGTGACGTCGGCCCCAGCCTGGAGCTGCTGGCCGACCGCGTGGAGGGCAAGCTGCACAACGCCGGCGCCCTGCTGAGCCTGCGCGACGGCATCCTCGCCCGCATCGCCGACCGGGCGGAGGAGGACCGCTGGCCGCCGACGCCGCAGCGCCTGGTGCATGACGTGCGCCAGGTGATCCCGGCCGACGGCATCGTGGCGCTGGACAACGGGATGTACAAGATCTGGTTCGCCCGGAACTACCGCACCTACGTCGCCAACACCCTGCTGCTGGACAACGCCCTGGCCACGATGGGCGCGGGCCTGCCCTCGGCGATGATGGCGGCGATGCTGCACCCGGACCGGCGCGTGCTGGCGGTGTGCGGCGACGGCGGCTTCATGATGAACAGCCAGGAGATGGAGACGGCCGTGCGGCTCCGCCTCAACCTCGTCGTGCTGGTGCTGGACGACGGCGCCTACGGCATGATCCGCTGGAAGCAGGCGGTGGACGACTTCCCCGACTTCGGCCTGACCTTCGGCAACCCGGACTTCGTGCGCTACGCCGAAAGCTACGGCGCCAAGGGCACCCGGGTGACGAGCACCGCGGGGCTGATCCCGGCGCTGGAAGCGGCGTTCGAGGGCGGCGGCGTGCACCTGGTCGCGGTGCCCATCGACTACACCGAGAACACCCGTGTGCTCGTGGACGAACTGCGCGCGCGTGTTCCAGCCAAGGCTGCCGAAGTCGAGCTGGCATGAAGGGGGCACCGCGATGCACACGGGGGCCGGGGAGCACGAGGGGCCGGGAGGTGCGGCAGGTGATCACGTCGCCGTCCTGACGAAGCACAACGGGGCGAAGTACGGCGGGGCCGGGCAGGCCGAGGACAGCCACTTCCGCGTGAGGAGCAATCCCGCATGAAGAACAAGATCGTTTCGGCGGCCGAGGCTGTTGCGGTCATACAGGCTGGCGACACGGTGTCGGTGGCCGGCTTCGTCGGCATCGGCACGCCCGACGAGCTGCTGATCGCCCTGGAAACGCGGTTCCGCGAAACCCGGGCGCCGGCTGGCCTGACCCTGGTGTTCGCCGCCGCGCCCGGCGACGGGCGGGACCGCGGCCTGAACCGGCTGGCGCATCCGGGCCTGGTCAAGCGTGCAGTCGGCGGGCACTGGTCCCTGTTGCCGAAGCTGGCCAAGCTGGCGATGAGCGGGGAGATCGAGGCCTACAACCTGCCGCTGGGCTGCATCGCGCAGCTCTACCGCGACATCGCGGCGCACCGGGCGGGGCTGCTGTCCCGGGTGGGGCTGCGGACCTTCGTCGACCCCCGGCAGGACGGCGGCAAGATCAACGCCCGCACCACCGAGGACCTGGTCGAGCTGCTGATGGTCGGCGGCCAGGAATACCTGCTCTACAAGGCGTTCCCGATCCAGGTGGCGCTGCTCCGCGGCACCACGGCGGACACCGCGGGGAACATCACCATGGAGCGCGAGGCGCTGACGCTCGACGCGCTGCCGGCGGCCATGGCGGCGAAGAACAGCGGCGGGCTGGTGATCGTGCAGGTGGAGCGCATCGCGCAGGAAGGCTCGCTCGATGCGCGCCGGGTGCAGGTGCCGGGCGTGCTGGTGGACTGCGTGGTGCTGGGGCGGCCGGAGAACCACTGCCAGACCTATGCCACCCAGCACAACGGCGCCTTGTCCGGCCAGATCCGCGTGCCGATGGACCGCGTTGCGCCCTTGCCGCTGGACGAGCGCAAGGTGATCGCCCGCCGGGCCGCGATGGAGCTGCCGCCCGGCGGCGTCGTGAACCTGGGCATCGGCATGCCCGAGGGCGTCGCGGCCGTGGCGGCGGAGGAGAAGGTGCTGCGCCTCGTGACCCTGACCGCCGAGCCCGGCGTGATCGGCGGCATGCCGCAGGGCGGGCTCGACTTCGGCGCGGCGCTGAACCCCGAGGCGGTGATCCAGCAGAACCAGCAGTTCGACTTTTACGATGGCGGCGGGCTGGACCTCGCCGTGCTGGGCATGGCGCAGGCGGACGGCCAGGGCAACGTCAACGTCAGCCGGTTCGGCGGCCGGCTGGCGGGCGCCGGCGGCTTCATCAATATCAGCCAGAACGCTCGCAAGGTGGTGTTCACCGGCACCTTCACCGCAGGCGGCCTGGTCACCGCCATCGAGGACGGACGGCTGCGCATCGTGCACGAGGGCCGGTCGCGCAAGTTCATCGAGCAGGTCGAGCAGGTCACCTTCAGCGGCGGCCTTGCCGGCGAGACCGGGCAGCCCGTGCTGTATGTGACCGAGCGCTGCGTCCTGCGCCGCACGGCGGCGGGCGTCGAGCTGACCGAGGTCGCGCCCGGCATCGACATCGGCCGCGACATCCTGGCGCACATGGGGTTCCGGCCCATCGTGCGTGACCCCAAGCCGATGGACGCCCGCCTGTTCAAGCCGCAGCCGATGGGGATCGAAGCGACGCTGCTGGGCCTGTCGCTGGCCGAGCGCATCAGCTTCGACGCCGAGCGGAACACGCTGTTCGTCAACTGGGAGGGCTTCCAGGTCCGCACGATGGACGACGTGGAGCTGGTGCGCCGCGAGGTGGAAGGCCGCTGCCGCGCCATCGGGCGCCGCGTCGCGGTGGTCGCCAACTACGACAGCTTCACCCTGGACCCGGCGGTGTCGGACGCGTTCTTCTCCGCCATCACCGACCTGCAGCAGCGCTACTACACCTCGGCCTCCCGCTACACGACCAGCGCCTTCATGCGGCTGAAGCTTGGGGCAAGCCTGTCTGAACGGGCGCTGGCGCCGCACGTCTTCGAGACGCTGCCGGAAGCGCAGGCGTTCATGGCTGCACAGAAGCCGGTCGTTGCCGGCGAGGTGAGCTGACCTCGCCTGCTGGCGGGTTCTTCTGCGCTGCCAGCGCCATGCCGATCAGGCCTTTTCTTCATGGCGCCCGCAAGCTGGCCTTGCAAAGAGCTGGTCTCCGCCCGATCTGACCATCCAGTTGGATGGTCAGAGGATGGTGTGGGGATGTCGCGCGAAGTGCAGGAGCTACGGGCCAGGATCGCCGACAGCGAGAAGATCACGATCAACCTGGGCTTCGTCGATCTCGGCCATATCGACCTGATGGTCCAGGACGGCTTCTATTCCAACCGGACAGACTTCATCCGCACGGCGATCCGCAACCAGCTCGACCGCCACGCCGAGGTTGTCCGGCAATCCGTGGCGCGCAAGACGCTGGACCTGGGCTTGCGGACCTACAGCCGCCAGGAGCTTGAGGCGGTGCGGGCTGCCGGGGAGACGCTGCAGGTCAAGGTCCTCGGGCTCGCCACCATCGCCCGGGACGTCACGCCGGAGCTGGCGCGCGCGGCCATTGCCGAGATCACGGTGCTGGGCGCGTTGCACGCCACCCCCGAGGTCCGCGCCGCCTTGGCAGACCGGATGCGGTAACGGACCGCCCCGACGGGGAGCGACATGCGACGGACGCCGATGCCGGGTCCGAACGGGAATGCCTGAGGGGTTCCCAAACGAAAGCCACGATCATGACCAAGCCCTACTCTGCACAGGTGCCGAGCGCCTCCCGCGCCGGCCAGATTTCCGCAGCCCTCGCCGCGATGAAGCGCTTCAGTGAAGGCCCGGCAGTGGGCAATTCCACGCCAAGGACGCAGCCAGCCGACCTCGAAAGTGTGGCCGAAACCCCTCCAGGCCCGGATTGGCTCCGCTTCGTGCCCGAGACGGTGCGCGGCCTGGTTCAATCGCACCTGCCAGCGGGGTTGCCGGACTTCGCCATCCCAGCTGGCGGCATCACCCTGCCGTCTGGATTCGGCCTTCCCCTCCGTGGGCCTTCGCATGGGGCAGCCGAAGCTGTGGTGCCGGAGGGCGCGCAGTTCCTGTCGCGCACGTTCAGCAACCCGGCTGGCACCCGTCCCTACAAGCTGTATGTGCCCAGCGGCTACACGGGACAACCCGTTCCGCTGATCGTCATGCTGCATGGCTGCACGCAATCGCCTGACGACTTCGCCGCCGGCACCGGCATGAACGCCGCGGCCGAGGAGCGGACCTGCCTCGTCGTCTATCCCGGCCAGACAAGCGGCGCACACGCGCAGAAGTGCTGGAACTGGTATAGCGGGGACGACCAGCAGCGCGGTTCAGGGGAGCCGTCCTTGATCGCCGGCATCACCCGGCAGGTGATGCAGGACTATGCGGTCGATCCGCGGCGCGTCTATGTCGCGGGGCTGTCCGCCGGCGGCGCCGCCGCTGCCATCATGGGCGAGACCTACCCGGACCTGTATGCCGCGATCGGCGTGCATTCGGGCCTGGCATGCGGCGCGGCGCGTGACCTGCCCTCGGCGATGGCGGCGATGCGGGGCGGCAGCGGGGCCGTCGCGTACCATAACCAGCACGGCAGCGCGCTTCGCCGCCTCGTTCCGTCCATCGTGTTCCACGGCGACCGGGACACCACTGTCAGCCCTCGCAATGGCGACGATGTCGTCGAGCAGTCGGTGCAGGGTGCGGCGGTGCGGTCGCAGGTGCAAGCCGGACAGGTTCCGGACGGCCGCGCCTACAGCCGGACGATCCGCTCCGACGCGACAGGCCAGCCGGTGAGCGAGCAATGGCTGGTCCATGGCGCCGGCCACGCCTGGTCGGGCGGCAGGGCCGCCGGCTCCTACACCGATCCGCAAGGTCCGGACGCCACCCAGGAGATGCTGCGCTTCTTCCAGGAGCATCCCCACCCCGGACCGGCAGCCTGATCGCTGGCACGCCGGCATTGGGCCGGCAGCCGGCTTAGCAGGCCGGCGGCGCCGAGCTTGGCCCATGGCGCCGGGACGCCGAACCAGCCCGGTGGACGCTGAGGTGACAGGGGCGGCGTGCGACGGGGGTCCGCCTCAAGGCCGGCTACCGGCCGTCGCCCCGGCAAGCCAATCGACGACGGCACTGAGGGCGTCCCGTTCGGCCAACCCGCGCCCGCGCGCCTCGGCAAAGACGGCAAGCTGCCGGTCCGCGCTCGTGCCTCCGGCCGCTATCGCCCGTGCCGCCTCGACCTCGCCCACGCAGCCCAGCGCCTCCGCGTCCTGCGCGACCAGCGCCAGCGCCGCATCAAGGGTGGATGCGAACGGCATTACGGCGCCTGAGGCCAAGTCGATCAGCTCGGCGCGGACCCCGTCGCGCTGTGCACGCCACAGGTTCTCCGCAACGATGGCCCGCGAGGCGCCGGTCAGGCCGCGGTTCCACTCGGGCCGCCGGTCGGCCAGGCGCACCAGGCAGCGATAGAGTGCGGCAACGGCCAGCGTGTGCTCCAGCAGCGTGCAGCTATCGGCCACGCGCAGCTCCAGCGTCGGGTAGCGCACCGACGGGCGCAGCGTCCACCACAGGAAGCTCGCATCGGTGATCGCTCCGGCCCGGGTCATGACCTCGACGTAGCGCGCATAGTCCTCCGGCCCGGCAAACAGGTCCGGCAACCCCGTGCGCGGCATCTCGCCGAAGGCGGACAGGCGGTAGCCCGCCATCCCCGTCGCCTGCCCCTGCCAGAACGGCGAGGAGGCGGACAGCGCGAGCAGCAGCGGCATGGCCGGCAGCAGGCGGTTCATCAGGTCCACCCGCGCCTCGGGCCGCGGCACCTCGACGTGGACGTGCATGCCGCAGACCACGTTGCGCCGCCCCAGCATCCGCAGTTCCCGCATGATGCCCTCATACCGCTCCTTCTGCGTGAGGCTCTGGCGCGACCAGCGGGCGACCGGGTGGGTGCCGGCTGCGAACACCGCGACGCCGCAGCCGCGGCCGACTTCGGCCAGGCCAGCGCGCAACCCGCCCAGGATGTCCCGCGCGCTCTCGAAGCTGGCGGAGGGCGGGGTCGAGACCTCGACCTGCGACTGCAGCAGCTCGCGCTCGACCGTTGGCAGGCGGGCATGGGCGGCAGCGTGGAACGCCGCGACGCTCCGCCGCGGGGTGCCGCGGGTGGCGGCGTCCGCCAGGAAGTACTCTTCTTCGATGCCGAATTGATAGCTCGCGTCCATAAGGCCCCCTCGTGCATGGCGGTTGGCTAGAAGCATGGCTGACGACGGCCCGCTACTCCCCGCCGGAGCCGTGTGCCGCAGACCAGGGATGATGATAAGGCCATTCAAACCTTCTCCGGGCGGCCTTGTCCCACGGTGATGCGGATGGCGTTCCGTCCCGCTGCGAGACCGTATCGGTGCTGCCCAGCGGCACGCCGGACCTGCTTCCCTGGCGGGTGCGATAGGTGGGGATTTCCCGCCCGCCCGTCCTGGCAGCACAGGTGTTCCAAAACGCCGCCGATATTTAGCCGATCCCACCTTATTGCTTCCCAACCCTTGTTTCTTGCTTGCGACGGTCCCCTTCTCCCTTAGACGTTGCTTCCACGCCACGGTGCAACCCCCGCGAACACTGGACCGGACCCGCAGCATGAACGCCATCCCCGCCCGCCCCCAAGCCCCGCCCGACATGCTCTGGTTCCTGCCCACCGGCGGCGACGGCCGCTATCTCGGCTCCTCCTCCGGGCAGCGCGTGGCCGACAACCGCTACCTGCGCGGCGTCGCTGAGGCCGCCGACCAGCTCGGCTTCCACGGCATCCTGCTGCCCACCGGCAACGGTTGCGAGGATGCGCTGGTCACCGCCGCCAGCATCGCCCCCTTCACCGAACCCCTGCGCTTCCTGGTCGCCATGCGTCCCGGCCAGGTCACCCCGGGTGAGGCCGCGCGCCAATATGCGGCACTCGACCGGCTGACCGGCGGACGCCTGATGATCAACGTCGTCTGCGGCGGCAACCCGGCCGACCTCGCCGGCGACGGCCTGACCCTCGGCCACGACGAGCGCTACGACCAAGCTTCCGACTTCCTGCACATCTGGCGCGGGCTGATGGCCGGCGACACCGTGCAATACCAAGGCAAGCACCTGTCCTCCCACGGCGGCCGGCTGATGTTCCCGCCCGTGCAGGCGCCGCACCCGCCGCTGTTTTTCGGCGGCTCCTCCCCCGCCGCCCACGCGCTGGTGGCGGCGCAGGCCGACGGCTACCTGACCTGGGGCGAGCCCCCCGCCGCGGTCGCCGAAAAGATCGCCGACGTCCGCACCCGCGCCGCCGCGCATGGCCGCACCCTGCGTTACGGCATCCGCCTGCACCTGATCGTGCGCGAGACCGAGGGCGAGGCCTGGGACGCCGCCCGCCACCTGATCCGCCACCTGTCCGACGACACCATCGCCACCGCCCAGCGCAAGCTCGCCACCGAAAGCGACAGCGAGGGCCAGCGCCGCATGCTCGCCCTGCACGGCGGCTCCCGCGAGCGGCTGGAGGTCGCGCCCAACCTGTGGGCCGGCGTCGGCCTGGTACGTGGCGGCGCCGGCACCGCGCTGGTCGGCGACCCGGCGACCGTCGCCGAGCGCATCCGCGAATATCAGGCGCTGGGCATCGACACCGTGATCGCCTCCGGCTACCCGCATTTGGATGAGGCCTACCGCGTGGCCGAGCTGCTGTTCCCCGTGCTCGGCGTGCAGCGTCCCGGCGCCCCGCAGGGCGGGCCGACCCTGCTGACCGGCGGCGGCTCCTTCATGACGACGGGTCCGAGCCCCAGCGACGCCAGGCCTGCCAAAGTCGCCGCCAAGCCCGCGGAGATCATGCACGACGGCTTCGCCCCGCCCGTGGCGGCGCGCTAGGGCCGCACCCATGAGCCAAACCCTGGGTTTCGCGGCCCCGCTGCGGCGTTCACGCCTGGCGTGGCGACCGCAATGGGCGGCGCTGCGGCGCTACGCCTCCGCCGCTGCTCTGTTGCTGGCCTGGGAGGCGCTGTCGCGCGCCGGCGTCATCCCGGCCCGCACCATCGCGGCCCCAAGCGCCATCCTCGGCAGCGCCTGGGCGCTGACCGTCACCGGGGAACTGCCGGCCAACCTGCTGGTGTCGCTGGCCCGCGTCGCCGCTGGGTTCGCCATCGGGGCGGTTGCGGGCGTGGTGCTCGCCACCTTGGCCGGGCTGTCGCGCCTGGGTGAGGACGTGGTGGACGCGCCGATGCAGATGCTGCGGACGCTGCCGTTCCTGGCGCTGGTGCCGCTGTTCATCCTCTGGTTCGGCATCGGCGAGCTGCCGAAGGTCGCGCTGGTGGCCTTGGGGGCGGTGTTCCCGGTGTACCTCAACCTGTTCGCGGGCCTGCGCGGCCTCGATCCCAAGCTGGTGGAGGCGGCGCGGGTGTTTGGCCTCGGGCGGCTGGCGCTGATCCGCCGGGTGATGCTGCCCGGCGCGCTGCCCTCCTTGCTGACGGGGCTGCGCTATGCGTTGGGCGTGTCGTGGCTCAGCCTGGTGGTGGCCGAGCAGATCAACGCCAGCGCGGGCATCGGCCACATGATCAACGACGCGCGGGACTTCCTGCGGACGGACGTAATTGTGGTGGGGCTGCTGGTCTATGCCCTGCTGGGCTTGGGCGCCGACGCCCTGGTGCGCGCGGTCGAGCGCCGGGCGCTGCGCTGGCGGCCCGGCCTGGCGCAGGGTGGCGCGCGATGAGCGGCGCACCCTTCGGCGTGCATGTCCGCGGCCTGACCCGGCGGTTCGGCGCCCGCACGGTGCTGGACCGGCTGGACCTGGCGCCGGGCAGCTTCACCGCCCTGCTCGGCCGCAGCGGCTCCGGCAAGACGACCCTGCTCCGCACCCTGGCCGGCCTGGATCCGGCCGAGGGCGTCACCGTCCCGCGCCCCACCACCGTCGTGTTCCAGGAACCGCGGCTGCTGCCCTGGGCGCCGGTGTGGCAGAACGTGATGCTGGGCCTGGACGGCGCCGATGCGCGCAGCCGGGCGGTCGAAGCCTTGCAGGAGGTCGGCCTGGCCCGGCACGCCGACGCCTGGCCGCTGACGCTGTCGGGCGGCGAGGCCGGACGGGTCGCCCTGGCCCGCGCCCTGGTGCGCGCCCCCCGGCTGCTGCTGCTGGACGAGCCGTTCGCCGCGCTGGACGCGCTGACCCGGCTGCGGATGCACGCCCTGGTGCTGGACCTGTGGCGTCGCCATGGCCCGGCGGTGCTGCTGGTGACGCACGACGTGGACGAGGCGCTGGCCCTGGCCGACCGCGTGCTGGTGCTGGAGGACGGGCGCATCGCCGCCGACCTGCCGGTCGATCTGCCCCGCCCCAGGGAGGCATCGCCGGTCCGGGCCGGCCTGCGGCGGCAGTTGCTGGGCGCCCTCGGCGTCGTGGAGGAGGTTGCATGATGGGCTTGGCATTGGGGCGGCGCGCGGCGCTGCTGGGCCTAGTGGTCGCGGCGGCACGGCCGGCGGTTGCGGCCGGGGCGCTGCGGATCGGCTACCAGAAGAACGGCTCGCTGGTGATCCTGCGGCGCCAGGGCACCCTGGAGGCGCTATTCGCCCCCCGCGGCGTGACGGTGTCCTGGGTTGAATTCCCGGCGGGGCCGCCCTTGCTGGAAGCGCTGAACGCCGGGGTCATCGACTTCGGCGCAACGGGCGATACCCCGCCGATCTTTGCGCAGGCTGCCGGGGCGGACCTGCTTTACGTCGGCGCGCAGCCGGTTCGGGTGGACAACCAGGCCATCATCGTGCGCGACGGCGGGCCGGTGCACGACCTGGCGGGCCTACGCGGACGCCGGGTGGCCTACACTCGTGGGTCCAGCGCGCACAATATGGTGGTGCAGGCGCTGGCGCGGGCCGGGATGACGCCGGCCGATGTCCAATCCGTGCCGTTGCAGCCCTCGGACGCGGCGGCGGCGTTCCGGACGGGCGCGGTCGATGCTTGGGCCATTTGGGACCCGTTCCTGGCCATCGCCCAAGTGGACCCGGTTACCCGCGTCCTGGTGCAAGCCTCCGATGTGGCGCCGAGCAGCAGCTTCTTCCTGGCCCGCCGCGCCTGGGCGGTGCAGTCGCCGGACCAGGTCACGGCGCTGCTGGACGCGATCAACGGCGCCGCTGCCTGGGCGGGGGCGCATCCGGGCGAGTTGGCCGGCATGATGGCGGAGGTGACGGGCGTGCCTCTCGACGTGCAGCGCGTGGCAGCCCCACGCGGGGTCTATGCGGTGCAGCCGATGGATGCGGGGATCATCGCCCAGCAGCAGGGGATCGCCGACACCTTCGCGCGGCTGCGGATTATCCCGTCGCCCATCGACGTGCGCCGGATCGTCTGGACGCCGCCGGGGGCATAGAAAGGTGATTGCAGGTGGCGTAAGGACGCTGCCTGCTTGCTCCCTCCCCCTCCGGGAGAAGGAGTGGAGGCGCGGCTACTCTGCAACTTCGTCCCGAAGATAGGGCTCCACCGGGCCTTGCAGCTTCATCGTCATCGGGTTGCCAGCCCGGTCGGTCGTCTTGCCCACCGCCACCCGCACCCAACCCTCGCTGACGCAGTACTCCTCCACGTTGGTCCGCTCGACGCCCTTGAAGCGGATGCCGATGCCGCGCTGCAGCAGGGCGGCGTCGTGGTAGGGGCTGCTTGGGTTGGTGGACAGGCGGTCGGGCAGGTCGGTCATTGGCGGGGCCTCCGGAGGGGATGCGGCAGCGTGTAGCCACCCCGGCCCGCCGCGCCAAGCCGGCCCATCGCGCCAAGGCAGATTGGCAGCGCCCGTCACCTCGTGGGAGGCTGCCCGCACGAAGCAACGGGGACCGTCCATGTCTAATTCTGGGTCTAATTCTGGGCCTGACACCAGGGCTGGCGCTCGAAAGATCGCGCTCGTCACTGGCGCCGGCAGCGGCATCGGCCGGGCAGCAGCGGCCGGACTGATGCGCGCCGGCTGGACCGTGGCGCTTGTCGGCCGCCGCGCCGACGCGCTGCAAACCACTGCCGCGGTGGCCGACCCCGCGCAAAGCCTCGTCCTGCCCGCCGACGTGACGCAGCCCGCCGCCGTGGACGCGGTGTTCGCCGAAGTGGAAGCAAGGTTCGGCCGCCTCGACCTGCTGTTCAACAACGCCGGCCGCGGCACCCCGGCGCTGACGCCCGACATGCTGGAGGTGGAGCAGTGGATGCAGGTCGTGGCCGTGAACCTCACCGGCTCCTTCCTGTGCGCCCGAGCCGCCTTTGCGCTCATGCGGCGGCAGCGGCCCGGCGGCGGGCGGATTGTCAACAACGGCTCCATCTCCGCCCATGTACCGCGCCCGGGGTCGGTGGCCTACACCAGCACCAAGCACGCCATCACCGGGCTGACCCGCTCCCTGTCGCTGGACGGCCGCCCGTTCAACATCGCCTGCGGCCAGATCGATGTCGGCAACGCTGCTACCGAAATGACCGAGCGCATGACCGCCGGCGTCCCGCAGGCTGACGGCTCCACCATGGTCGAGCCGCGGATGGACGCGCAGAACGTGGCCGACACCCTGGTGCTGATGGCCGGGATGCCGCTGGACGCCAACATCCAGTTCGTCACGGTGATGGCGACGGCGATGCCGTTCATCGGCCGCGGCTAGGCAGGCTTGCGCGGCCTGCCGCACGGATGGCCTCTAGGGATTGGCCGCCTGGGGATTAGCCGCCTAAGGATTTGCGTTGACCGTCACGCAGGCCCGGACTGCGTCCCTCACCACCTCCGGCGGGTTCCACAGCAGCGCGTCCAGGATGGACAGGTCCGGCACGAAGGTGGCGCCCGGGGTGGGACAAGCGAAGGGCCGGGTCTCCGCGAAGTGCAACCCGATGCCGCGCCGGGCGAAGTCTGCCGGGTCGAACAGCGCGCGTCCGCCGGCGGGGTTGATGTAATCGGTGGCGCCCAGCGCGGTGCAGATGGCGGGCGCCCACTCGCCGGGTCCCATCGCGGCGGGCAGGTCTAGCCCCAGGCGGGACAGCACGGAATACCGGAATGGCAGGCCGATCGTACGGCACACCGCTGCCAGGCCCCGCACGTTCAGATCCACCAGGGACGGCCCGGCGCCATCGAAAACCTCCTCGACCAGCGCCGTCACCGCGCCATGGAACGGGGCCAGCCGCCGCAGGTGCGACATGCGGCCCAGCAGGGACCGCCGCGCCGCGTCCAGGTCGGCCACCTCCGCCTGCCAGGCGCGCAGGCCGGTCGAGCTGGTCCGCAACGGCGCCGTCGCCCAGCTCCAGCCACCGGCAGGGTGCAGCAGGCGGTTGCGGTTCATCCAGGTGCGCGGGGCGTACTGGCAGGTATCGAACACCACCCAATGGTCGCAGGCCGCCATCAGCCCGAAATGGCCAAGGTAGGGAAAGAAGTATGGCTGCATGATTGCCAACCGCATGTGCGGCCACCCTATCCCGCAGCGGAATGCACGATGCGGCACATCTCGGCAGCTGCCGCCCCGGTGATGGCGGGTCCGACCAGCAGCAGCACGGCATGCGCCGCGAACCAGGCCGCGGTCAGGCACCCGGCGGCGCGCGGGTCCAGCGCATCTGGCGCCCGCGCCGGCCAGCCCGCAACCTGCAGCCGGGCCAGCGCGTCGTCCCGCCCCGCCATGACCACGGCAACAGCCCCGCCATGCCGGGTCACCTGCATCCCGCCCAGCCCGTTATGGTAAACAGCGCGCAGCCGGGCGGCATGGGCGGCGGCGGCCCCGGCGGTTTCCAGCGACAGCAGCGCCATGGCTGCCTGCGCTTCCGACAAGCGGCCATTGGCGGTGCGGACCACCGGCGTCGGGCGGCCGGCGCCGTAGCTGCTGCGGATGTTGCGCAACCGCGCCGCCAGGCCGGCATCCCCGGTCAGGATGCAGGCCGCCCCGGCATCGTCGCCCTGGCCCGGCAGCGTCATCAGCCGCACGCCGTCGCGGCCCTCGCCAAATGCCTCGTCCCGCACGAAGGCCAGTCCGCGCCCGGCTGCCAGCGCCGCCACCTCGTCGCAGGCATCGTCCTGCTCGCCCTCCCCGCCTTCAGGAAGGCTCAGGAGTGCCGAGGTGTCCGGCCCGACCCCGGCCTGTGCGGTGGCCATGGTCATGCTGCCCATCGGGGAGACGTCGCAGAACCGTGGCTGCAGCCCGGCCCATGTCACCGACTGCGCGCACCGCCGCGGCGCCAGCGCCGACAGCGCCACCGAGCCGGCCAGGCCCAGCGCCTCGATCACCATGACCAGCGCGATGGCTGGGTTGGTGACCGCGATGGCATGGGCCGCGCCGCGCAGGCCGGCCACCCGCGTTTCCAGGGCCTGGGCCAGCGGGCCGTGGTTGGTGTAGTACCGCCGGGTCAGGATCCCGTCGAGCATCGCCTCCACCCGGTCCCAGCCGGGGCGATGATCCGGCCGTACAGGACGATCCGGCGTCATGCGGCCAGCTCCCGCAGCATCCACACCACCGCGGCGATGTCGTCCAGCCCGACATGGTGGCCGCACGGCAGCAGCATGTAACGCCCCGCCATCGCCGCCGACCCCGGCAGGTGGGCGGGAACGTGCGGGTAGGCCATCGGGCGCAGGTGCAGCGGCGGGTCGTAGTAGGCGCGGGCCAGCACGCCGGCCGTATTCAGCCGGGCCAGGGTCTCGGCGGCGGTCAGCGGCCACGTTGGGGTCAGCTCGACCAGGATGTTCTTGAAGCTGCACGGATACCGCTCGTCGAACGGCACCAGGCGCAGGCCGGACAAGGGGGCCAGCAGGCGGCGGTAGGCGTGGTAGCGCTCCCGGTTGCGGCTGACTTGGTCGTCTAGGTCGTCCAGGCTGGCGAGCGCCATCGCGGCGTGGAAGCGGTTCAGCCGCAGGTCCATGCCGTCCTCTGCCGTGCCATCGCGCAGGGCGGCCAGGCGGGCGGCCAGCGCGGCGTTCCCTGTGGTGATGTAGCCGCCCTCGTACCCGTTCAGCAGCTTGCTGGCGTGCAGGGAGAAGCACTCGGCGTCGCCGAAGCTGCCGACCTTGCCCTCCTCGACACCCTCGTAGGCAGACTCCACGCTGTCGAACAGCAGCGGCAGGCCCTCCTCCTGCGCGAGGGCCACGATCCCGGCCACGCCGCAGGTGTTGACGATGGGATGCACGGCCAGCAGCAGCCCGACCTCCTCGTGCAGTGCCGCGCGCATCGTGGCGGCGCTGCACGCCAGGGTGGC
>JAABUQ010003317.1_pt1 | contig 29820 bp, 27 predicted proteins | sample 5560001 | NCBI WGS metagenome assembly JAABUQ01 (sample SAMN10711888, study PRJNA513371) | rock metagenome | isolation source: Antarctica rocks | place: Antarctica: Victoria Land, Finger Mt nord | collected 2015-12-18 | reverse complement strand
TTGTCGCCACCCCGCAGACCCAAACACTGATGGCAGGCAATGTGGAAGAGTTCCGGCAAAGCGTGCTGCCCCTGCTACAGCAGCCCAATAAAGTCGCCATTGACCTTCACAATGTGCAGTTTATGGACAGCTCCGGCGTGGGCGCGATTTTGTCCTGCCTGCGCCTTTTGGATGCCCATGGCGGCAGGCTTGCGCTGTTCGGCATGAACAAGGCTGTCAAGGGCGTCTTCCAGATTACGCGCATGCATCGCATCATTGACGGCTTTGACACGCGCGATGAGGCCCTGCTGGCCTTTGGCGCTTCTGCCGGAGCGTGAGGCATGCATGACATCCGCCATCGTCCTTTGCTCTGCGGGGTCGTGGGCTTTGTTCTGGGCATCGGCGTTTGGGGGATGGGCGTGCATAGCCTCCTGCTCGCCTTTGCTGGCGCGCTCGTTGGCCTGGGCCTGCTTTTGACCGCTCGCCCCGCTCTGGGGCTGGCGGGACTGGTGCTAGCGAGTATGGCCTTGGGAGCCTTGCGCCTCGCGTTGTTCCAAACCCGCACCCCCACCGATGTTTCGCGCTGGGCGGACAGCGCTGGCTCGGTTTTAATCACCGGCCTGGTGGACAGCGACCCCGATGTGCGCCTGGGCCGCACCTCGTTTACCCTGCGCGCTGAGCGCATCCAGTCTCGCGGTCAAGTTCAGGCTGCCACGGGACAGTGCATTGTCAACCTGCCCGGCACAATCCAAAGTTTAGACTACGGCGAGCGGGTAACGCTGGACGGCCTTTTGGAAACCCCGCCGCGCGCCACAAACCCCGGCGCGTTCTCCTGGCGCGAGGCGCTGGCCCGGCGCGGCATTTATGCCGTTCTGCATTTGCGACGCCCTAGCGCGGTGCTGATGCTTGGGCCTGCGGCGTCAAACCCCGTCCTGCGGCTGGCCTGGCATGTGCGTCATTACGTGTTGCGCGGCATCCGGGGCGGCCTTCCCCCTGAGCAGGCCGCTGTGCTGGGCGGCATTCTGATCGGGCAGCGCGCCGACCTGCCGCCCGATTTGCTGAATGATTTCGTGCGCACGGGCACAGTGCATCTTCTCGCATCGGCAGGGCTGCACGTGGGCATCATCGCTCTGTGCCTGCTGGCGCTGTTCCGCCGTGCCACCCTGCCGCACAAAGTCAGCGCGCTGCTTCTAATGGGGACACTCGGAATGTATGCCCTCGTGTGCGGCGGCAGGCCGGGTGTGGTGCGGGCGGTTGTTGTCGCTGTTGTCTTTCTAGGGGCGGGATTGTGCGAACGACTTCCCGATGGCCCGACCACATTGGGAGCCGCCGCCGGGCTGATTTTGTTTCTTCAGCCGACTGCCCTCTGGGAGTCCGGGTTTCAGTTGTCGTTTCTTGTTGTGCTGACTTTGGTGGTCGGCATGCCCTTGTGGAGTGCATTCTGGCACCCTTGCCTTGAGCGCCGCTTTACAAGGCCCTTGTTTCGCAAAGCCGCTGTATGGGCGATGGAGTTGTGCGGCCTGGCTGTGCTGGCACAGATCGGCTCACTGCCGATTGTCGCCCGCGACTTCAACTTGGTGTCGCTGGTGGGCGTGCCTGCCAACCTGCTCGCCGTGCCTGCGTTGTTCTGGGTCATCCCATTGGGCTTTGCGGGCGCGCTGCTGTGGCCTGTTTTACCCGGTGTGGGCGCGGCCCTGCTGTGGCTGTGCCACTTTGGGCTTGCGTGGATTGCCCGCGTGGTGCAGATGTGCGCGGCCCCGCCCTGGGCGGCAATTGTTGTCTCGTCTCCCACAACCGGCCTGATTGTGGCTTATTATCTTGTGCTAGCCATGTGCGCTTTGGCCCTGCGGCGCTTCATTCTGCCCAGAGAGCAGTTCGCGCCTGCTGCAACTCCCTCGTTTGCCCGATGACTTCTTTATTCCCACTGCTGACTGCGCGCCTGGCTCAACTACCTTTGTGGCAAAAGACGCTTGCTGGTGTTTTGCTGCTCTCCCTGTTGTTTCTCCTGCTGCGCCCTGTTCTGCTGCCCGCCGACCCGGATGCGGGCAAGCTGCGCCTGACTGTTTTAGATGTTGGGCAAGGCGACTGTCTGCTGCTGCAAACGCCGCAAGGCCGCACAGTCTTGATAGACGGCGGCGGGGCTAACGACGAAAAGACGGCAGGCCAGAGCGATGTGGGCGAGCGTGTCGTGCTGCCCTTTTTGCGGTCGCAGGGCATCAGCCGTCTGGACGTTTTGGTGATTACTCACCCGCACGGCGACCACGTTGGGGGCCTGGCGGCTGTGCTGCGGCAGGAGCCGGTCGGGGTTGTCTTAGATGGAACGTGTCTGCCCTACCCCTCGCCCGCCTACGCCCAGGTGCGCTCTTTAATCCAATCCCGGCATATTCCCTATGTCCAGGCCGTGCGCGGCATGACCTTGCAGCTTGACCCCAGCATACGAGCCGACATTCTCAACCCGCCCGCCCAGGGCCATGTTTACGGCACAACCCTGGACAACAATATCGTCAACAACTACAGCGCCGTGCTGCGTGTCGGCTACGGGCGCACGCACTTTCTCCTGGACGGCGATGCCCAAAGCGAGGCCGAGCAGTCCATGCTCGCCGCCATCCCCGACCTGTCTGCCGATGTGCTGAAAGTGGGGCATCATGGCGCGGGCAATGCCAGCACCGATGCCTGGCTGGCCCGCGTCCGCCCCCACTACGCCGCCGTCTCATGCGGCCTGCACAACCACTTTGGACACCCGCACCCCGCGACTTTGGCCCGGCTTGCCGCGCACGGCGTTCAGGTTTTCCGCACCGACCACAACGGCGCAATCCTCTTCGTCAGCGATGGGCAGACAGTGACCGCCCGGCCCTTTATTCCCTAAGATGCTGTTCGTGGCCGCCGCATGAATACAAAACTGAAACCCAGCACTGCCAATAGTGTTTAATGTGGGACTTAATGCTACAGCTAACACATACATTAACTTGTATGATACCAGCACGATGAACAGGCTATCGTGCTGGTATGATTGTAGTTACAGGAAATCACCCGCTAAATGTTCAGTTTTGATCTATTGTGCATACCCCGTTGTTAAGCCCTCTCCCAAGAAAGAGTTACATCATGTCAAAACGTAAAGGTAGTGCTTATGCCATTGCAGTCTTTGCCGTCGCTGCTCATGCTTTTGGAATCACTTCTCAGGTTTCAGCCGCGCCGCTGCCAAGCCCCATGCCGTTGGTTCACCTGGCTCCGTCCGACGCTCGGCAGTTTCAACGCGCAATGGCATCGCTGGCAAGCCAAGCGCATGTCGCGCTGGTTGCCGAAGGCGTTCCGCTGAAACCTGCGCTTTCTGCCGCTGAGGCTGTTAACCTCACGGCGGAAATGCCTTTAGACCAAGCCGTGTCCAAGATGGCCGCCGCTTATGATTACGACACTCAGCATCAAGGCAATGTCTTTGTACTGATAAAACGGTACTCGGACAGCCATGATCTGCCGTGCGTTACGCTGGCCGAGTGCCGACGGGCGGCTGACGACTTGTCCGATGTTCTCAACGTTTTCAACCCCAATTTTGCCACTTCTATTTACGCGAACGGCCCCGATGGCCGACGAGATGCTGTGGTCAGCTTCTTCGAGTCGCTTTCGCCGGCACAGCTTCAATCAGCGCAAAACAAAACGCTCTATTATGGAAGTTTAGCGCCTAGCCAGCAGACGATTATTCAGAAACTTTTTCTTTATCAATACGTGCAATCGCCTTTAGATGAAGTGAAAGGTGCAATTAACTATCTAGATTACACCCCACAATCAGCCGTTAAAGCCCGTAATCAGGATGGGTATTCCGGTCTCTTCATGGAAGTCCCCAATCTCTATGCCGGAGGGCCTCCCAACCTCCTTTCATTATCAGGCGGGCTGACGCCTCTGGATCGGCCACAGCCCAGCATGGTGCGCGCACTCCCTCTAGCAAGCGCTGATGCTGTCCCATTGCAGCCAACGACACTGAGAAAGCTGACTTCTGGCCTGAAGCCGGTGAATGGAAAGCTGCCCCTTGTAGACGTATCACTGGCGGATAAGCCTGTCACGGCTGCGGGCATTGACAATGCAGAGACAATGGCGGTGCTAAAAGCCCTTGCTATGCTGTATGGGCTTGACCTGGAAGCGCCCGTCGGCGAGCGGCCTCGGCTAAAACCGCATGCCGTCTTGCTCCCGACCAACCTGAGAGAAATAGACGCGGCAGTATGGGCTTCTCTGCCGGTTTCCTATGTGCGTGCCTTGCACATCGCTCCTGCTGCCGCCTCCATCCCTGCTAAACCAAGCGTCTCCACCCCTGCCAAACCCAGCGCCGCCGTTGCGGCTCTGCCGGATTGGCCCAATCAACTGCGCTTGATGCAGCTTCCGATGAGCATTCAGCAGGAGGCCAACAGCCGCTTGCTGCTTGCCATTCAGCTGCCGCTGAAAAAGCAGGGATTGAGCGTCCGTGTCCCCGTCAAATCCCTGGGCAGCAGCACACAAGCCGCGCTTGCAATCTCTCTGATGACTAGACTGATTGCCACCCTGCATGATGGGTTTAGCGGCTCTCCGCACCAAAGTGTCCTGAACTGCGTGGATAACATGAACCAAACAGTAATCTACACCGTGCAGGGCGAGGACGCACACTTCGGCAGCCAAGACGTGCCCTCTCTTTATTTGGAGGGGACAGACCTTGACACCAAGCAGCATGTAGGCCTAGGCGGGGTTCGTTACTTCGGTAACAACTAATGTCAACATAAGCGACCGAGCATGTACGGCGGGCGAGGGCCGGGGCTGAAGGCCGTCCTATACCAAACGCTGCACATCGGCTTCGGCTTCATACGCCACCGGCAGGCCCACCGAACGGCACGTGTCCAGAATGCTTTCCAATGTATCCTGCACCTGACGTTTGGACTGCGCATCCACCACAAACGGCGGGTTCCAGCGCCATGCCCCCGTTCCCAGCATCACCGACAACCGCTGCCGCCCCTTGGCCGCCCACGGCATCAGGACGCCCCCGGCAATCAAAGCCAAAGCCCAGCCTAGCACGCGCGGCACTGCGCCCTTATCCGGCAGGCTCAGCCACAGTGCCCCAAGCGCCAGCCCGCAAACAACCATCAAAATCCCGCCCGCCCACGCGCCCACGCGCCCGCGGGCCGCACCGGCTCCACCGACACCCGGCGCACCTCGGCATGCGGCACGCGCCGGAAGTAATAGGGATTGCTTAGCGCGATCAGCTTTTTGGCGGGCAGGTAAAGCGCCTCGGTGCTGACGGCAAAGTGGAACGGCTCCGACTTGCGCGACGGCTGAAACCGAATGTCCAGCAGGACTGTTTCACCCGGCAGCACTTTGAGTTCATAAGACATAGCAGAGGCACCCCAATGAAAGAAACGCGCACGAAACGCGAAAGATACTTTCATTGTGGCGCGCGCCGTATTGTCCTTCAGGGTTAAACCAAGAGGAAGATGCTGGTTTTTGCGCAGGGCCGGGCCGGATTACTCTTCCAGCCCCCGGTACGATGACGAATACGCACAAAACAGGGCCTGCACGCTGTCCATGGTTTCTTTGTGCTCGACAAAGACGTTGTCCGGCAGCAGAAAGTCCAGTGTCGCCGCGCCGCCCGGCGCGACTTCGGCAAAGCGTATTTCAATCGGGCTGGCATCGCACGCACTGCCTCCCAGGCTGGACAGCACCAGCGACTGCCCTTTCGCGCGGGTCATCCGCACCCGCCGCCGCTGGCCGGGCACGCCCGCTTCGGCAGCCCTGCCGTCCTGGCCGCTTCGCCCTATCGCTTCATCTCTCATAATCAGTGTGTCCTCGGAGAAAAATCAAAGGGCGGTCGCCTTTGGACACCACGCCGGCGGGAAGGGCGACACTGGTCAATGCGCCGGCGGGACTGCTTCCTTTGTCATAGCTTTGTGGTGCATGAATTGTGCCAACCGCGTTTCCAGGGCATCGCAAGCCTGTTTCTAACGCAGTGTAAGCCCGAACCAACGACGGACGGTTTTGTTCCGTCGTTGGTCAGGGCTGGAAAAGGGTTGGGAATGCGGTTGGCAAGAGCTTACGAGTCCCACTCCCGTGCTCGCATGGCTCGCACTTCCCCTCCTCTAAAGGGAAAGGGGGAAGGGAGCCGTGCAGATACGAAGTAATGCCCTCTGGGGCATACCGGGGGAGGGACTCTGAGGACTCCTAAGCCCGCATATCAAGGGTCAATGGCAAACAGGCCGACGCGTGCCCACGCGGCCCCGCCCGGCGCGTGCAGGCGCGTGTCGGTGTCAAACGTGCTGGTGAGCAGGTCGCAGGCCAGGGGACGGCGGCTGTTCTTGAGGAGGGTGACAGCGTCTACTGCGGGCGAGGCAAGGACGAGAAGCAGCAATTGGTCGCTCGCCTGGCACACGAGGGGCAGAAAGTAAACGGGTTCATTGCCGCTGCCGCGCACCTGAATGTGCTGCCCGGCGGCAGGGTCGGGGGCATAGGTGCGCCAGTCTAGTTGGACAGTGTGGCGGTCAAAATCCAGGCGCGCATTAGGCAGCAGGGCGGCCAGCGACAGCAGGGCGGCCTGATGCGCGGCCAGGGCGCGCCACGCGCAGGCCTGAGACGACGGCGGAACTAGGCTGAGGGCGTGGAAAGCATAGCGCAGAAACTCCAAATCGCGGCTGTGGGCAAACAGGGAAAAGCCGGCCTGGGCGCAGTCGTACAGGCCGCTGTGGCAGCCGTCGGCATTCAGGGCAGGCGCGTCTGCGCTCAAGGGCAGGGCGCGCAAAAGTGCGCCCCACGACGCAATGGCGGCGCGCAGGCGGGCATGGGGCGCTTCGGCATCCAAGGCGAGCAGGGCGCGCAAAACAGAGGCCGCAGCGGGGGCAGGAGAGTTGTCAAACTCAGCTATGCGGGCGAGCAGGGCATTCGCCACTTTCCAGGCGGCCTTGATCCACACTTCATTGCGGGTGGCGCGGAACGCGAGCACAAAGGGGTGAATGGCTTCGGCGCCGTCCAAAGCGCAGGGCTGGGGAATGACGCGCCCATCGGTTGTGCATTGCTCGGTGGCATGGACATGCGCGCCATCATACCAGCCGTCGCTGTTCATTTTGAGCAGAAGCCACTGGCAGATGTTCAGCGCGGATTGGCGCAGCAAAAGCTCATGGGTGGACTCGTGCAGCAAAAACAGCGAGCGGGCAAGGCGGGCATTGGCCGCGATGCCGTGGGCAGGCTGCCCCTGCTGGTCGCAGAGTTCGCCCGCGCGCTTCTGGTCAAAGAACGCGCCCTTGTTCGGCTCCGGCTCATCGGTACGGCCCATCACTTGAAAGTCGGACGCGATGCCGACCGCCCCGTAGCGCACCAGGCGCGAGGCGTCAGGGCTGGGGTGAAACTTGTCCCACTGAGCCAGGGCGTGCAGGGCCTCCAGCGGGTAATGGGGTGCGCCGGCCTGCGCTGCGTTCGTGTTGGGCAGAACAAGAGACAAGCGCTCCGCGCCCTGCGCGGCATAATGCGCCGGGTCAGACAGCCACGCCGCGCCGGGCAGAGGGTCAAGCGCGGGCACGGCATTGCAGGGGTGCAGGTGCGCGGAGGCAAAATCGGTGTAGAGGGAAGCGAGGGCAGCGCGCGGGGCGGCCTCGCTTGGGGCGGGCAAAAAGGCAATTTGGGCACGAACACACTTGCCGCCGCCCAGGGCAAAGCGGCGGGCCTGCAGAACAAAGCGCTGGGTGTCCGCCTCCCAGCCTGCATCGGCATCCAGGGCTGTGAATGCTATCGCCTGGTGCGCATGCTCAGAAAAGGCGAGCTGGGCGCAGTGGTTGTTTTGCGCGGCGGCCCCTAGTGTCCACGGCTGCGGGGCATAAAGGCAGGGCTTGAAAGCCAGGCACAGGTCGCCCATGCGCCTCGGGGTGGCCCGCACGCGCGTTTCCACGGTGAAGCGTCCCGCGCTTAGGGGGTCGGGAAGCCAGCGCATTTCCCAGTCTACCGCGCTGCCGTCCAGCCCGGTCTTGCGGGTTCCGCCCACGCACAGGATGCCGCCGCGCCGTCGCTCGTGCCGCGTGATAGGCAGGGCATAAGTTTCGCCTGCGAGCGTAACAGTCGCCAGCGGGCAGGTGATGCTGGTTTCCAAAAGCACGGCCTGGCTGCGCCTGCCGCTTTGGGCAAGGCAGATTTGCAGCAGCCATTCGCCCTTCTGCCCCGAGGGCGTCAGCAAAGCAGACAGGGCATGTCCAGGGCCGGACGTTTTGCCGAGCTGATACTTGATCTCGCTTGGCGTGTGGGTCATGCTTGGCGTGTGGGTTATGCTTGGCGTGTAGGTCATGGCGGCTAGCAGTCTGTCTGATTAATTCTAAGAAGGCACGGCGGCAAAGGTTTCAATTTCCAGGCGCTTGAACAGCAGGGCGTCCTGAAGGTCGGACAGGTCGTGCTCGTTGAGGCCAAAGTAGTCCGGCACGACCGGGTCCATTTCGCGTATCAAAGTGTCGCCGCCGCTGCCGATCTGGGCGCGATGGGCGAGGATGTTGGCGAGATAAACAATCCCCGCCAGGTCAAACGCATACAGCGAGCGGGTGGGATGGTGGTGAAACTCCACAGCTTCAATCAATGGCGTGGGCAGGCCCCATCGTCCCATGACCCACGCCCCGAAGGCGGGATGGGGCAGGCCCAGGGTCTTCTGCTCGGCTTCGTGCATGGCAAGGTGGTCGCTCTCAGCCAGCCGCACCACAGTCGCGAGGCTGGCGGGCAGGTAGCGGGCGATAATAATCTTGCCCACATCATGCAAAAGCCCAGCGGTAAAGGCCTTCTCCGAGTTGGGAAAGCGCACGCGCTTTGCCACCAGCTTGGCGGCTGTCGCAGTCGCCACCGAATGCTTCCACAGCGCGCCCATGTCAAAGCCGGTGCTCGCGCTCAGCCGGAACAGGTCAAACACCGCGACCGAAAGCAGTGCGTTTTTGAGCGTCGCGAAGCCCAGCAGGGTCACCGCCTGCGGCACATTGCCGATTTTCTGCCGGAAGCCATAGTAGGCGGAGTTTGCCAATTTAAGCACGCGGGCCGCCATCGCCGGGTCGCCTGCAATCACGAGGGACAGGTCGGCGGTGGAGCAGAGCGGGTCTTCAATCATCTGCATAACACGCAGCACGCTCGCAGGCAGGGTCGGCAGGTCGTTGACTTTGGTCGCCAGTTGGTCTAGGTATTCGTTGCGGGTCACGGCACTCGTACTCCTCTTGGGGGCATCAAACTCAGGGCGCGGAGTGCAAGAGCCGCTCTCTGCGCGTACCCTTATTTTCGGCCAGAGGAGCGCGCGGGCGCATGGGATAAATGCGGGGAAGAGGGCGAGGACAAATACCGGGAAGCGCACGCAAGCCGCCTGCACAGGGCGCGGGCGCGGCGGGGCGCGTAATAAATATCACGTGGAGAGGAGCATGCTAGGGCGCGGCGAACAGGGACACGCGGGCCAGCCAGTCTTCGCCGTCGCCGGTGCTCCCACTCATTAGGAGGCCGCTTCCTGCACGTCCACGCTGAGAAACGTGATTTCGCCCAGGCCGTAAAACGTGCTCCACGCGCAGTCGGCGGCATCGCGCCCCACGGCAACCTGCACCAGGGCAGGCCGCGGCTGGAGTTCTGTGGCATCAAACGACACCCAGCGCCCGTCTAAATATGCCTGAAAGTAGGCATGGAAGTCCGGCGGCTCTAGGCCCAAGCAGTAGCCGGACACGTAGCGCGCGGGAATGTTGAGCGCGCGGCAGAAGGCTATCCCCAGGTGCGCAAAGTCCCGGCAGACCCCAATACGCTGCGCGGCGGTGTCATACGCCGATGTCCCGCTGTCCGATGTGCCATAGGCATACGTGACATGCTCGTTGATCCAGTTGCATATCTTCTGCACGCGCGCGAAGCCCGGTGCCGAGTCGCCGAACTGATCCTGCGCCATCGCCATCAGCTTGTCGGATTGGCAGTAGCGTGACGGCAATGTATACAGCAACGTTTCCGTGGGCAGGTACAGAACATTAGTCTCGGCGGGCTTGAGCAATGGCATGCGCACGTCGGGAATGTCCACGGTGGCGGTGTACTCCAAAGCCACGTCGCCCGCAGGCAGCAGGCCCCGGCGGCACGGGTTGTCATAAAAGTCCCGAAACGGCGCGGCCTCAATGTGGGGCGTGATAAACAGCGCGCTTTGCTCCACGCTTTGCCCACTTTCCGGCAGATGCACGGCTTCTATTTGCAGAATTGACGGCGTGGGGGCAGGCATTTTCAGCTCCGCTTTGACATGGATATCCAGCTTCAACGCGCCATTTCCTCCTGTCTGTGGCTTGCCAGCCCGCTTTTGTTTGCCGGTATCATGTGACAGCCTCCCGTTGTTGTTCGGCCCGCGCGCAGGGGCAGTTCTGTGTCAAGGCAGTGTCCCATCTGTGCCGAACGAGACCACGCGCCCGGCGTGAAAGTATATCCAGAAACTGAACGGGCGAAGGTTATCGTAGCGCCAGGCGGCTTTGGGGCGCTTGGCCCGCGCTAGCAATTGCGCTTTGGGGCCGTATTCGGCGGGGAAGCCGCTTACCCAAACGGCCATTTCGGGCGTCATGCCTTTTCGCAGTTCCCCGCTTTTGACGGCATTTCGCACAGCGCGCGGCCAGTCAGGGTGCTGTTTCCGCCAGGGAACAAGGCTGTACGCCCGCTCAAAGTCCCAGGCGTCGGCATATTCCAGATACCCGGCACCAGAGGCAGGTAGCGACCCCATCACGTCCTGCACTGCCTTCTCTCCCGCCGCACCCGACCCGGCTGCGCCTGTGACCTGCAAGCCATGCGGCAGGCCAAGCACGGCAAGCAGAGGATTGCGGGAGGAAAACTCGGATTGACGATCACCGCCCATCGCGCCGAGCTGCCCACCCATCGCCAGCGTGACATTTGGCAGGGCGAGGCGCACCAGACGCACGATTTTGACCGGCTTGCTGCTTGTCGCGCTGAAGCTGTCCACGCTGCCATCCCCTAGTGGAAACTGCGCGCCGACACCGCCGTATCCCCACACTTGCCTGCCTTCATACTTCGCGCGCAGGCGGCGCAGGGTATTGTCTTCTACGAGCGGCACAAGGCCTGGCAGGAGAGACAAATCCTCTTTTGCAAATACGTCCGCCCCGGTCGTTGTCAGGCTTAAAGGGCCGGGCCGTCCTTCTACCGTAAACGTCAATGTTTTATCCGACACGCCTGTCAGCGTCCACGCTTTCAGGGTAAGCATGGAAAGCGGTGGTGTTTGCCCGTGCGCGTCTGTGTAGGGCAGGGGGTCTGCGTCGTCCGGCAGGCACAGGAATTGCTGGCCCGCAGTGAGGGACGGCGGCTTGTCCGGGGCGGGCGGCAGGTACATGGCGGTGGATGCCTGCGCGTTCGGCAGGGACACCGGCTGACCGGTCGCCGTGTCCGTCGCCTGCACGGGCACGGACACTTTCAGCGTGTACAGGTTTGGCGCAAGGCCGTCCAAGCGCCACCATACTGTAAGCCAGGTGACGCCCATGGCAGGCGGGTCAGGCCTGCGCCGGGGAGTGCGGTACAGCGGAACAGGCGACAGCGAGAACAACGCGCCGGGCGACGGCACAGTTCGCCCGGCGGCCTCTGCCACTGCATTAGTAATCTTCTGCGGGTCAACCGTGTAGGTGAACGGTGCGCGCGGGTCTTTTTCCAGGCGCAGGACAAACGTCTCGGAGCCTTCCGCCGGGGATAAAGAAGCCTGCACCTGCCAGTCTCGGCGCGGCGTCGGCGGCATAGGCGGCGGGGCGGGCACATCCGCCTGCACAGGCGCAGGCAGCATCAGCCAGGCAAGCAAAAGAAAGAAGCGCGTATTCATACCCGTTTTAGAGTCGTGTCATGCCGCTCGGCTTCAGCAGCAAGCGGGTAGTCGGTGGTGTAGTGCAGGCCGCGCGACTCGCGGCGCATTTGGGCGCAGCGCACAATCAATGCCGCCACGTCGATCATGTTGCGCAGCTCCAGATTGGCATCGGAAAGCGCGCTGTCGTTGAACAAGGCCTGCGCCTCGCCGCGCAGGGCCTCAATCGCTGCCGATGCTTTGGCAAGCCGCGCATCCGAGCGCACAATCCCGACATACTTTTGCATAACAATCTGCAAGCGGCTGCGCAGCGCGGCGACCTGCACGCTGTCTTCCGTGCCCGCCCCGCCCAGCACGGGGAACATAATCTCCCTCTGAGAACTTCCTTCTGGCTCCCCATTATTGCCCCTAGTCGCAAAGCCTCCATAGCGGGGAGCAGGGCGGGGGGGCCACTCTTGTTCACTCAAAAACGCCAGCGCGTCTTTGGCGGCCCGCTTGCCGAAGACCAAGGCTTCCAGCAAGGAATTGGAGGCCAATCGGTTTGCGCCATGCACGCCTGTACTCGCCGTTTCGCCGCACGCATACAGCCGGGGAATAGTCGTGCGCCCCTGCAAATCCGTGCGCACGCCGCCGCACGAATAATGCGCGGCAGGCACGACAGGAATCCAATCGGTTGTGATGTCAATGCCAAACGACAGGCAGCGCGCATAGATGGTTGGGAAATGCGCTTTGATCTCATCCGGGGCCAGGTGCGTCACATCCAGGAAGACGCACTCGTCACCGCTTCTTTTTATCTCGCTGTCAATCGCGCGGGCCACAATGTCCCTGGGCGCGAGGTCTAATCGCTCCGGGTCATACTCGCGCATAAAGGCCGTGCCGTCGCGCCGCCGCAGAATGCCGCCCTCCCCGCGCACCGCCTCGCTTATCAAAAAGCTTTTCGCGTCCGGGTGGAACAGCGAGGTGGGGTGAAACTGAATAAACTCCATGTCTGCAATCTCGGCCCCCGCGCGCCATGCCATCGCCACGCCGTCGCCGGTCGCGATAGGCGGGTTGGTGGTGAACGGGTAAATCTGCCCTGCCCCGCCGGTCGCCAGCAGCGTCGCCCGCGCGAGAAAGGCTTCCCGCTGCCCATCCTGCTCGTTCAAGACCCATGCCCCCCGGCACTCGCCGCCGTCCATAATTAAATCTACCGCAAAGTGATGCTCCAAAACCGTGATGCTTGGGTGGCTGCGGGCGGCGTCCACCAGGGTGCGCTCCACTTCTTTGCCGGTCAGGTCCGCGGTGTGAATAATACGACGCCGCGAGTGCCCGCCTTCGCGCCCCAGCGACAGGTTCCCTTCGGCATCGCGGTTAAAGCCCGCCCCAAACTCCACCAGTTCGCGTATGCGGTCCGGCCCTTCCGACACCAGCACCCGCACCGCATCCTCGTGGCACAGCCCCGCGCCCGCAATCAGCGTGTCCTGGACATGCAGCTCCAAGTCGTCGTCCGGCCCGAACACGCCCGCAATGCCGCCCTGCGCCCAATTGGTGCTGCTGTCGGTGCGCTCTTTTTTGGTAATCAAGGCGACTCGCGCCTGCTCACACACGCGCAGGGCAAAGGTCAAGCCCGCGCTGCCGCTTCCTAGTACCAGATAGTCAAATGTTTGCATCGTTGCCCATTCTCACTTTTGATGGCCTTTTTCTACGCTTTGCCTCGGCGTCGTAGGCGTTTGTCAAGCGTGTATCAACGACGGAACAAAACCGTCCGTCGCTGCAACGCCCTTGCAATACCACAAAAACACGCAAAGCCGCCGCTTGGTTCGCGCTTGTGCGGGGCAGGAAAGGGCGGCTTGACGCAGGGTGTCCTACAAAATGCGCTCCGCCCATGGCCTCAGGGCTTGCATCATGCGGCGCTTGATATTACGCAGGCTCCAAAGGCTTGCGAGAGCGTAAGCCAACCAGGTTACGCCGAGAAGCAGGGTGAATGGCCGGGCTTGGCGCGCGCGATAGTCGGGGTTGGCGTGGGTGAGGGATGTTATCTCGCGTGCCTGCACCCGGCAGATGCGCCCGTGCCACACCTGGGCTGTGACTGTGTCCCCCACGGCGGTTTGTGACCAAAAAGCATGGCTGACCACATTTGTGTAACGCACCGTGCCATCGGCACTCTTTAGTTCCAGCAGGTAGTCGTTCGGCCTTTTGCTGTGAAAGTATTGGTACTGGCTGACGACCGCAAAGCGCACATCGTGGGCGTCGGCCTGCGAGGCGTGATATTGCCGGGCAGTTTGGAACAAGACCACATAACGGTGCGCTACGTAAACCACCAGCCCGAGATAAAGTGTCAAAAGCGCCGCGAAAAAAGCGGCTGTTGTGCGAAACAGCTTCTGCCGTTCAGGGAGCGAAAGCGTAGACCAGTCGCGCCGTGTTTGCTGCCTCATCAGTGTGTTCCTAGAAGCTGGTCTGCGCCCGCCGCGCGCAGGGTCTCGGCGAGTGTTTGGCCCGCGAGGGCGGGAGGCAGCGTGGACTGGGTCAGGGTTTCGCGCAGAACAATGCTGCCGTTTGGGGCGGCGGCCATGCCGGTGAGAGTAATCTGCTGCCCAAAGACGGTGGCAAATGCACCCAGGGGCGTCTGGCAGCCGCCGCCGAGTGCGCGCAAAAAGGCGCGCTCGGCCTGAATAGCAAGAAATGTCGGCGCATGGTTGACGAGGGAAACAAGGTCGTTGACGCGCCAATCGTCCTGGCGGGTTTCCAGGGCCAATGCGCCCTGTCCGGGGTCGGGGGTGAACCAATCAGGGTCTAAAACCTCGGTGATTTGGTTCTGCAAACCCAGGCGGTTGAGGCCGGCCACGGCGAGGCAGATGGCATGGTAGTCGCCGCCTTGGGCTTTGCGCAGGCGCGTGTCAATATTGCCGCGTATTTCCCGGCACTGCAAGTCGGGGCGGCGAGACAGCAGCAAGGCGCGCCGCCGGACGCTGCCTGTGCCGATAATTGCGCCCGCAGGCAGGGCATCCAGGGTGCTGCCGACAAGGCAGTCGCGGGCATCGCGGCGTTCAGGCACGGCGACAATGTGCAATCCGAGAGGCAGGGTGTGGGCCAGGTCTTTGAGGGAATGCACAGCCAGGTCAATCTCGCCGCTCAGCAGGGCCGCTTCCAATTCTTTGGCAAAGATGCCCTTTTCGCCAAACGAGGACAGGGGAACATTCGCGGCCTGAGTTTTGTCCCCAGTTGTCTGGATCGTGCGAATGTCAATCTCTAAGGCAGGGTGGGCGTCGCGCAGGGCATCGGCGACTGTGTGGGTCTGGGTGAGGGCCAGCAGGCTGCCGCGCGTGCCGATGACAAGCCGCTCAGCCACGTCGTCCCAGCGCTTTCCAGCCCAGGGGCAGCAGGGCGGCGGCGGCCAGTGCTTTGACAGCATCGCCCAGCACAAACGGAGCCACGCCGACGGCTAGGGCGCGGGGCAGGCCCGTAAAGTGCGCCAGCCACAGCGCCCCGCCCGTGTAGATCACAAGGGAGCCGAGCAGCATGGTGCACAGCATGGTGGGGGCGCGGCGATCCCAGCCTTGTGCGGCAAGCAGGCCCACAAGCCCGGCTGCGAATGGATAAGACAGCAAGTAGCCCGCTGTTGGGCCAACGATGGCTGGCACCAGAGGGAGCGTGGACGGCGACCACGCGCTGCGCGCCCCGGCAAAGACCGGCAGGCCCATCAAGCCTTCCAGCAGGTACAGGGCTAGAGACAAGGCGCCCAGGCGCGGGCCAAGCAGCGTGCCGGTGAGCAGCACGGCGAAAGTCTGTCCGGTAATGGGGACGAGGGGCAGGGGCAAAGTGACCTGTGCGGAGAGGGCAGTGAAGAGGCTGAAGCCCAAAGCCAAAGCGATGTCGCGGCGCAAGGCATCGGCAGGGCGGGCGGCGGGGCGGGGCCATACGGCCTGGGCCATCGTGAGTGTGGGCAAGGTGTGCTCCTTGGGGGCAGGGTTTAGCCGCGATTATACCTGCAAATGGCGAGCGATAGGGAGTCGGAACGAACCCCCTCCCAGAGTGACACGGGGTTTCAACCCCGTGTCAACTGGTAGGATACTGGTACGGTACTGGTAAAACACAGGCCGGGTACTGGCAGAACAAAGGCGGAGCGTTGGCAGAACAAGGGCAGAAACAGTGTGTGCGCGGGGGCTGGCGTCAGCAAAAGAGCAGGAGGAGCGGGCAGTGGGCGCTGCCGATGCTCTGGCTGTGGCTGCTTGTGCTGGCGGCAATGCAGACGGCAAGGGCGCAGGCCGTGCCGCAGTTCACGTCGCCTGCCGCCGCGCGGGCGTGGGGCGAGGCGCGGGCGCGTGCGTGGGGCGAGGCGCGGGCGCGTGCCGGTCAGTATCAGGCGGCGGGCCTAGCGTTTCTGCAAGAGGCGGATGCTTATGCGCGGCGCGGCGACCCGCAGGGCGCGGAAGCGGAACGCCGTCGTGCGCGCCGCCTGCTGACTGACCTGGCTATCGGCATCACTGTGCCCGTTTCTGCGCCCTCGCGGCTTGCCAAGCTAGAGCCGCCTGCGGGCTGCTGGCTCGGCGTCTTAGACCAAACGCCGGATGGGCGCTTGGGCAATGCAGACGACTTATCGCGCAGGCTGGGGCGCTCGGTGGGCGTGGCGTTTAACTATGCGCGCTACGGCGAACCGTTCCCGATGGGATGGGCGCGCGCCGAGGCGCAGCGCGGGCGGCTGGTGCAGATTGCCTGGGAGCCGCAGGAGGGGCTGGGCGAAGTGCAGGACAATGCATATCTTAATCAATGGGCGCGCGATGCCTCGCAGTGCGGGACGGGCGTGTTTCTGCGCTTTGCCGGGGAGATGAATGGCGGGTGGACACGCTGGGGGCGCAATCCCGTTGCATACCGGCGTGCGTTCCGCTTGGTGCATGCGGTGGTGGCGCGGCAGGCTCCGAATGTCGCGCTGGTATGGGCGCCCAATGCCGTGCCGCTGAGCAATGTGGATGCGTACTATCCCGGCGATGATGCCGTGGACTGGGTGGGCATCAGCCTTTACTTGGTGCGCTTCTACGATGATAATCTGAGCCGTCCTGCGTGGCGCGATGCGCCCAATGCTTTTATTGACCCGTTTTATGCGAAGTATGCGGCCCGCAAGCCGCTGTGCCTGGTGGAGTGCGGCATCACGCGCCGCTCGCGCGTGGAGGGAGCCGATGCCGACCTGTTTGCTGCCGCTCGCATTGCCGACCTGTTTGATGCGTTGCGCGTGCGCTACCCCCGCCTGAAGATGGCCTGCTGGTTTGACCGGAATAACCTGACGGGGGCCACTCCGGCCCGCCGCCTCAACGACTACTCCCTGCCGCGCGGCAGCCTGGCCTTGTCTGCGTTCCAATCGGCGACGGCTGACCCGTACTTTCTGGGCAGCGTGGGCGAGCGTGCGCCCCTAGCCTATGCACGCGTAGGCAGCCGCCTGCCCCTTGGCTATGCCGGCCCGCTGATTTTTTCCCTATCTTCTTATGCGCTGGACTCGTTCCTTGCTGTGGCGCAGGGCGGCAGGCAGGCGCGTCTTGCCCGCCCTTTCCGTGCCTTTGCGACGCCGGGGCACGGCCCCTTGCGCGTGCGCGTGGTGGACAGGCAGGGACGTGTCGCCGCCACCACCCTGCTGGCCGCGCCCTAAGAGCCGGAGGCCCCCCTGTGCCCCGTATTTGCCCCTATCACGCTGTAAACTCGCAGGCAAGGTATAATCAGGGCAGACTTGAGCACTGAGGCGTGAATGAAGAAGATTGGCAAGAAGATTGGACTGATGGGCTGCGGCATGATCGCAGACCTTGGGCACCTGCCCGCCATTGCCGCCACGGAGGGCCTGACCGCGCATGCCGTGTATGACCCGGATGCCCTGGCCGCCTACCGCATGCAGCACAAGCACGGCATCCCGCATGGGTTCGTGGATGTTGAGCGTTTCTTCCAGTCCGGCCTGGATGCTGTTGTCGTGACCTCGTCCGCCCCCGCCCACAAGCAAAACGTGGAAGATGCCGCCCGCCACGGCATTCCTGTGCTGTGCGAAAAGCCGCTCGCCATGACGGATGCCGATGCCGAGTCCATGATTGCCACCATGGACAAGGCAGGCCTCATGTTTGCCACCGGCTTCTGCTACCGCTATAGTCCTGTCGCCCAAAACATCAAAAAACTGGTCATGGACGGCGCTATCGGGCGGGTCGCGACTTTGCGCCTGGTTTATATCTGGAACCTGCACGGGCGCGATGCGGTCGGGCCGGACGGCCAGGTGATTATCAGCCCCTACTGGCTGGGCCGCATGAATGAAGGCGGGCCGATGGTGGACTGCGGTGTGCATCAGATTGACCTCGCGCGCTGGTGGCTTGGCTCGGAGGTTGTCACCCATCAAGAGTCGGGGGCCTGGGTGGAAGACTACGAAGCCCCCGACCACATGTGGCTGCACATGGATCACGCCGACGGCGCGCACACCATGGCCGAAATGAGCTTTTCCTACGGCCACACCGTCCGCGACCCCCGCTCGCACTTTTCTTATCAGCTCATTGGAACCGAAGGCTTTATACGCTACGACCGCGAAGGCTGGGTTTTTGAGGTGCGCACACGGTACGGCACGCACCGCCTGCCGGGCGCGGGCGAGAAGAACTTTGAGGGCCTGTACGCCGCCTTCGCCCGCGCTTTGGAGACCGGGGACGCGAGTGAAATGCCCACCGGCTTTGATGGTCTCCGGGCGACCCAGATTGCCCGCGACGCCACCGAGTCGGTGATCAAGCGCCGCTTCCAAATGGCGGCAGGCGTTCGCTAGCGTTTCCCAGGCATCTCCCCCGCGTTTCCGCCGCATTGCGAGCGCGTCCCAACGCCGGACGAGTTTGTTCCGTCGTTGGTTTGCCGTAGAAAAGCCTCAGCAACCCCCAAAAGACGCCGCTGCGTGTGCTTAGAAAACGGCAGGATTGGCCCTAGCCCTCTTTCCGTTCCTAAAACAGTCTCGGCTGTTGCAGGTATTGGAAGACTTCCAAAATGCATTACGAACCTTTTAATGACGGTCATCAAATGAACCCTCTTGATTTTGCCGCTACCCCTACTGAATTACGCCAGCACGCCGCCTTGTTCTGGCCCGCCGATCTGATAGCCAAAGAAGCAAGCGCAAGCATTGTCCCTTTGTTATTGGAAACACAGGATAAGTTCATCAGCTTGCTGGACATAGCCGACGCGCATCCGGCGGCGTGGAAGCAAGCCTTGCAGACGACAAGCGGCCTGTCAGCCAATGTTTTCCTAAAGCATCTTATGGTATTGGCCGATGTTGGCGGCGAGCAAATCAAACGTCTGCGCCCTGAACTCATCGGCTTATTCCCATCCGGCACAATGACTTATGTATGGCGTGAACAATCGTACACGTATACATTTCAGTCTTTGCTTCGCCCAAAAACGGTGGACAATAAGTCTTTGTTCATAGATGGAAAGGGTTTGCCAACACCTCATTTATTAGACGGGGCAATGGAAGATGTTGCCATGCTCTTAATGCACGGCGGGGCCATGACAGGGATTAGCTTGCCTTCCCCACTGGATGAGAAATGTAGTATCGGCAGTTTGTTGGGACACAATGATGAGCTAACGCGATTTGTAAAGCAGCGTTATATTCTGGTTAGCCGCATCACGGGAGGGGCTACGGCAAACGCACTTGGACAACTTGCGCAATCCTTTGTCCGAGATACGCTTGCCGAAGCCCTTCCGCAATGGAAGATAACCCGCAATGGGACTGTGCCCGGTATCAGCCACAACGCAGGCAAGACAGACATGGGCTTTGATGTAGTAGCAAAGTCGCCGCTCGGTAAGTATGTGGCAGTAGAAGTTATGTTCCAAGTCACCACAAACAGCGTTATTGAGCGCAAGGCAGGATGGGTTTATGCCTGAATACATGAACGCAATGGCGAAAGAAAGCGAGGGAATGCGCCTAGTTCGCAGTCTGGAAGAGTTTCGCGGGTGTACGCTACAGATTGCTGGCAAGCGCACCGGGTTCAACGGCATTTCTGTCTGTAATGGAGACATACTGCGAAAGATAGAACTCAAAACGGTAGATAGCACTGACTATTGGTTTGCTATCAATGGCCTATATGGAATACAAAGCCTCTTCTTTGACCCACAGTATTATCTCTACTTCGCACTCATACGCCAACGCAAGATTGTCATCGCGCGCGGCAACGAGTTCCTACAAGCACAAATCCCGACATACAACGCCGACATTGCAGAAGAAATGCGAATATGGATTGGGCTAACGCGTGATATTAGTGTCAAGGCGGGCCTCAACATCATTCCCCGCATCAACTTTAAGTTAAAAGTCGGCCTGCGCCTGCTGGTGCAAACATTGGAAGCGGCAGACAGTGAGCAGCAAACAGACCAATGGAAGCAGAGCATTGACAGCGTGTGGCAAGGCAACGAAGAAGGCGGTTGGCAAATGACCTACCCACAAACCACCATAGGAGAATAATCCACATGACGGAACTTGAAAGTGAACTGCTCCAAAATCTAAAGTACGTGCTGTTGGACTTGCAGGGTGCTTTGGAACATCTGAACCTTGACCTGCACACGGCCACAGGAATTGCCTCTTCTGCATCAGAGGCATTGGCTTTAGTCAAACGCCTTGACCCAGAATGGGTAGACCCGGCGGCTCTCGATGCAACTGAGGAGGGTGCTTACATCAAGAGCCGTTTCCTGTCGCTTCAGAATATGCCGAGACGGTAAGTGTGGCCCTGCATGACATTGCAAGCAGCAGCATACGACTTTTGCTTTGCCGACCCACCATACAACGTCAAGAAGCAGTACGACCACTGGAATGACGCAATGGAAACGCAGGAATACTTTGCGTGGTGCGACGCATGGCTTTCTGAACTCATGCGCGTCCTGAAGCCGGGCCGGACGCTAGCCGTACTCAACATTCCACTTTGGGCGGTGCGCCATTATCAGCACCTAGCAACACTAGGACAGTTCCAATCTTGGATTGCATGGGAGGCACTAAGCGTTCCGGTGCGTATGGTGATGCCTGCGCATTATGCTATTGTTTGCTTCTCCAAAGGTGAGCCACGCCCCCTGCCGGGCCTTGCAATGTCTGTATTGCCCATTGCGGAACAGAACGACTTAATACCTTTGGGCGAAAACCTGTGCATACGCGGGTCGTGCGTCAGTGGCAGGCAGCGCACACCCAATCTACAGCAGGGAGAACTCTCCGACCTCTGGCACGACATACACCGCTTGAAGCATAACAGCCGCCGCGTTGACCACCCCTGCCAACTGCCGCCCGCGCTCATGCGCCGCCTGTTTGCCCTGTTCACCCGCCCGCAAGAGACAATCTTGGACTGCTTCAATGGTGCAGGCACGTCAACTCTTGTCGCGCATCAGATGGGGCGCGGCTATGTCGGCATGGAACTTTCTGCCGAGTATCACCGCCTTGCCGCCGAACGTCACGCACAGATAGAGCAAGGCGAAGACCCATTTGGCAAGCAGGAAATCATGCCGAAGGCTAAAAACAGCACAGTTGCACGTCTGCCAAAACAGCAATATGCCGTCTCCAAGAAGGTGCTGCAATTAGATGTGCGTCGTATTGCACAAGAATTAGGCCGCCTGCCTACGCGGGAAGAAGTCGCCGTCCTTAGTCGGTATCCCATCACGCATTATGATGAATACTTCTTTAGTTGGGGCGAAGTATGCGCTGCCGCCCGCACAACAGGAATGTCAGAACTTCCCGCGTCGGGTGCAGAAGCGTTCCCTACAACTTCTTCTCTCTTTGCAGAAACCCATGACTGACACCACGTTGCACAACAAGTATAAGCGCATCACACCCGAAAGGAAACATAATATGGCCGCTACTCAAGAAATTATGCTGCCCGCCCCACCTGCCAAAAGCAGCAATGCCGCCCGCACAGTGCGCCTTACGGCGGAAGGCGGGGAAGGAACGCTTGCCGTTCCATTGCTAACCGAAGACGGACGCGAGTATGCTGTTGTAATGATAGACGGGGTGCGCTACCATTTGGAGTGCATGACAACGCAGGAGATGGTGAGCGACTACAAAGTTGACCGCGACCCCGGTTATGCGCCGCAGGCGGACAAAAGCGGGCACTGCTTTCTGATGGTTCCTTTTTCGCGGTGACAATGCCCCCTTCTGATATGGGCAAATACGGTATGGCCTGGCAGCGAGACGAGATTGTTCTCGCGCTGTACCTGTATTGTCAGACACCCTTTCGCCAAACAACAGCCCGCAACCCAGAAGTGCAAAGGCTTGCATTTCTGCTGGGCCGCACGTCCGCCTCAGTAGCGCGTAAACTAGGCAACTTCGGGGCATTTGACCCAACGCTCGCCGCCCAAGGCATCAGCGGCCTTTCTCACGCCAGCGCCGCCGACCGGGCCGTATGGGATGAGTTCAACGGACATTGGGGTGCGCTTGTTACCGAAAGCCTGCGCCTTCTCGCCTCTTTACCCATCTCGCCACAAGACCCGGCTGCGGAAACGCAAACCTCATTGTGGACGCCTCCCATGGGACCAACGACAACGGCACGCACTGTGATGGTGCGGCGTGTGCAGGCGTTCTTTCGGCGCACGGTTCTCGCCAGTTATGCCGAACAATGCTGCGTGTGCGGCATTGACCTGCCGCCTCTTTTAGTCGCGAGCCATATTATTCCGTGGGCGCAGCGCGAAGACACGCGCACCGACCCGCAGAATGGCCTGTGCCTGTGCGCCCTGCACGACCGCGCCTTTGACAATGGGCTGCTTGGCATCACGCCTCAATGCAAAGTTGTCGTTTCGCCTCTGCTGGCGCGCTCCCGCGCCGCCTGGACGCAGACAGCCCTGCGCGACTTTGCAGGGCATTCTATACTGCTGCCGCAAAGGTTTACCCCAAAGCCGGAGTTTTTGCAGTGGCACGCAGAACAGGTTTTTAAGGCAGGATAACAATGGAAGCGCGAGACAAGATACGGGCCTATTTGGAGGAAAACGTCGGCAAAGTCGTCACCACGCATCAGATACGAGAAGTGGCGGGCATCAGCGATTATCAGCGGCGCATTGGGGAACTGCGCGACAAAGAGGGAATGCAAATTCGCTCTCACCACGACATACTGACGCTCAAGCCAGGCGAGTATCTATTGGAATCGCTTGACCGTGTGCCTGCTATCGAGCGCAGCATCTCTCCGCAGCTTCGCAACGAGATTTTGGATCGCAACGGATTTACGTGCCAGCAGTGTGGTGCTGCCGCAGGAGACCCCGACCCGTACACGCCGGGGCGCAAAGTGCGCCTGCACGTTGACCATATCGTTCCCATCGCGCAGGGAGGCACAGACGACCGCGACAATCTGCGCGCCCTTTGCTCTACGTGCAATCAAGGACGCAGCAACATTCAGACGCCCACCGAAGGGAAGCTCAACATTCTGGCCCGCCTCCGCAAAGCCCCCCGCAGCGTTCAGCGCGAAGTGTATGAGGCTCTAGGAAAAACATTCGGCGTCCGCGAGGATACGCCCCAGACATAAACTTTCGCGTTCGTGGAAGCCTATGTGCGCCGCCTGGCGTTCAGTTGACGGCGGGGGAACTCGCCTGCTTTTTGTCTTGACAACACCCGCTCGCCCGTGCTATCATAAACGCGCAACGGCAGAACGCGCCCCGTTCGCACTGGCCCTGGGGCCGGTGCTAAACACACAGAAAACTCACGAGTGGTGGAGGGAACGGCCCTATGAAACCACAACAACCACCCCGGCTTTGGTTTGTCTCCCCTGGCCGGGGCAGGTGCTAAATCCGGCGTCGCCCCTTGGAGTTGTTCCAAAAGGCAGGCGCAAGAGTTAAGAAGCCGGCGAGATGACTTCCTATCCCCCCTGTGCTTTCTTTTCACTTTTCTCTCAAGGTCTTCGTGACACCACATTCGCGCACCGGACGCGCGCGCCTCTGCCTTGACACACGCAAAGAAAGCATAGGAACCCCATGTCTCAAGCCAAACTCTTTACCTCCGAGTCTGTTTCGGAAGGCCACCCCGACAAGCTCGCCGACCAAATCAGCGACGCTATCCTGGATGCCCTGCTCACCCAGGATGTCAAAAGCCGCGTTGCCGTAGAAACCCTGCTCACGCGCGGCCTGGCCGTCATCGCCGGCGAAGTCACCACGCAGGGCTATGTGGAAATCGCCGATGTGGTGCGCCAAACTGTCAACGAAGCCGGCTACACCAAGACTGAATACGGCATGGACGGCGACACCACCGGCGTCTTGGTGTCCCTGCAAAAGCAGTCGCCCGATATTGCGGTCGGCGTGGATGCCGGCGCGAAAGGCGACAAGCCGCAGGGCGCGGGCGATCAGGGCATGATGTTCGGCTTCGCGGTCAACGAAACGCCCGAACTGATGCCGCTGCCTATCACCATCGCGCACAAGCTCACCGCTGCCTACACCGCCTTTCGCAAGTCGGGCGAGCGAGGCCTGCGTCCCGATGCCAAGAGCCAGGTCACAATCGCCTACGACGCCAGCACCGACAAGCCCCTGCACATTGACACCCTCGTCTTCTCCGCACAGCACGATCCCAACTTAGGCCAGGCCGATGTGCAAAAGCTGGTCATGGACAATGTGGTGGGGCCTGTGCTTGCCGAGTATGACCAGTATGTCACGCAGCATATCACCTACCATGTCAACCCAACCGGCATATTCGTGATTGGCGGCCCGCAGGCGGATACGGGAGTGACAGGCCGCAAGATTATTGTGGACACGTATGGCGGCTACGCGCGGCACGGGGGCGGGGCGTTCTCCGGCAAAGACCCCAGCAAAGTGGACCGCAGCGCAGCGTATGCCGCTCGCTTTATCGCCAAAAACATTGTCGCCGCAGGGCTGGCCGACAAAGTGGAGATACAACTCGCGTATGCCATCGGCGTTGCCGAACCCGTCTCCGTCTTGGTAGAAACCTTCGGCACGGCCAAAGTGGACGAGGACGAAATCAGCCGCCGCGTGCGCGCAAACTTTGACCTGACTCCGCGTGGCATCATTCAGCTGCTGAACTTGACGCGCCCCATCTACACGCAGACCGCCAAGAACGGCCACTTCGGCAACCCCAGCTTCGGCTGGGAGCAGACAAACCAGGCCTCCAAGCTGGCGTCTTAGTTTGGCAAGTGCAACAGCCGCCGGACCCAAGCCCGGCGGCTGTCATGTTGGCAGTTTTATCGCCTGCCAAGGGTAGAATAAGCACAAGAGTAAGCGGAGCCTATGAAAGTGCGCGATGTTGTCAAAGCGCTGGAAGACGATGGATGGGTGTTTGTGCGCCAAGGAGGACGCAGCAGTCATCGCATCTACAAAAAGCAGGGCGTTGTCCCCGAAGTCTCTATTTCCGGGCAAGGCAGCAAAGATGTCACACCGGGGCAGCTTCAAGACCTACGCAGAAAGTCCGGGCTGCCACTGCGATAGTTGGGAAAGACAAAAGGTTTATCCATGACACTCATTGTGGTTCTCGAGAAGACGCCGGGCAACTGGGGAGCCTTCGCGCCCGACCTAGAAGACAGCATCGCAGCCGTCGGCGGCACGCGGGAAGAAGTTATTGAAAACTTCCGCAATGCTTTGCTAGACTTGCTGGACTACAAACGCGAGCAAGGGCAGCCCTGTCCTGATGTGACCGAACTGGAGATACGGGAAACCTTGCCACTGTCCGAATTGATAGCCGCGTAGCGTTCCCGCAGGGCAGAGCACGTCCGTACTGGGTGCCGAGACGGCCCTACACTTCCTCTCAGCCCGCACTTTTGCCGTCTGCATAACTCCGGCCTCGCTGCCGACAATGACTCCAAGCACGCGCGCACCCGGCACTCTTGCCCCGCGCCCGCGTTCATGGAGCCGATTTATGCCCACCACGCAGCCTGCCCCCGAAACCTTGACCGCGCAGCAAATCCCGCTGACCTTGATACTCACCAATGCCGGCCAGCCGCGCCAGTCGTTCTACCAGGACAGCTTGCAGGAATTGGCCGCCTCCATCAAAGAGCGCGGCGTCTTGGAACCCATTGTCGTGCGTCCGATGAAGGACGCGCAGGGCGTGGACAAGTACCAGATTGTCATGGGCGAGCGCCGCTTCCGGGCCTCCGGGCTGGCAGGCAAGACACATATCCCCGCTGTCATCAAGCACATGTCCGATGAGGACGCGCAGGCCGATGCCCTGCTGGAGAACTTCCAGCGCGAAGACCTGAACCCCATAGAGAAAGCGCGCGCCATCCAGGGCCTGCTGACATTTATGTCGTGGGAAAAGTGCGGCAAGACACTGGGCGTGTCGGAAACCACCCTGCGCCGGTCGCTAGAACTGTTGGAGCTGCCCGGCTTTGTGCAGCAGGAGCTGGCCCAGCGCGCGAGCGGGTCAGGCCAGTTTGTCTTGTCCGAAGGCCACGCCCGCGCCCTGGCTGCCCTGCGCCATGACCCCAGCCTGCAAAAGCGCATGCTGGACAAGATCAAGGATGAAAAGCTTAATCTCGCCGACAGCGACAAGATCATGGCCGCCATTCTCAAGCACCCCGACAAGAAAGAAGCCTTCCTGCGCGTGCCGCTCCATGTCACCGAGCAACTGCTGAAAACTCTTGGCACGCGCACCGAGAAAGCCAAGCCTTATCGCCCCGCCACCGCCGAGCAGCACATGAAAGCGATTGACAAAATCGCCCAGCAACTGACGGATTTGCTGGACGAGCGCGTCATTGAGTACCTTTCCAATGTGCAGATGAACCAGACGCTCGCCACCTGCGCCGAGCTTCAGCGCGGGGTAGACGAGTTCAATCGCAAGGTACGTTTGGCGCTGAAGTCTAAAGAGTACGGCTTCCAGGAAACGTACATTCATTGCCCCCTGTGCGGGCGGGTGGAGCTGGTCGGCAGCCTGCGCTGCTCGGTCTGCTGGACTGTCCTGCGCCGCTGCTACGACTGCGGCAACTATGACCGGGGCATGGAAAAGTGCGCCGTCACCAATGCCCAGGTGTATGTGGCCGAAGCCGAGAACCCCAAAGAGCACTCGCGCAGCTACAAGTGCCCCGACTACAAGCCCAAGTACGAGGCGCAGGCAGTCAAAACCCTGAGCGTCGTTTCCCGCGCCGCCTGACAGCGTGCCGCGCCGAACTTGACAGCGTGCCGCGCCGGGCCTGCTGCGCTTCTTGCGGCAGGCTGAGTGTTGCCCGCTTCGCGTCCCAAGCGGCCCGCTTCCCCGCGCCGGCCTGGCCCGCACGGCGTTTCCCCAAAGCCTCGTGGATTGACTGCCACAGTTGTGGATTGATTTCCCCGCCATATAAACGGCTCCGCCGGGTATACCGCTAGCAGGAGCGACCCCTTCCGTGCAAACCCCCAAACTGCCGTCTTTGGCAAAGCGGCTGCTAGCAATTCTGTTTGTTCTTGGGAACCTGGCTTTCCTGTCGTGGTTTGTCAACCGATACGCCCATCATTATCTCGTCCAGGTCACCGCTCTCAATGCCGCCTGCGTTCTGGGGCAGAAAGTGGGCGCGGCCATTGCGTTCGGTGATCTCGGGTGGCTTGCCCGAGGCCGAGGCGGCGGACTGGCCCGGCTTGCGGCCTTTGAGGGGAAAAAGCGCCCGGCTTATCTGCTCGGGTTCTCCATCAACCGGGTCTGCTCCCTCGCGCCCCCGCTTTACACCCTCGCGGTGACGTGGGGAAAGCTTCCCCTGCTGCTGACGCTTTACCTCGCGGGCGATGCTGCCATTGCGATCTGGGTCGCCCTGCACTTTGAGAAGTGGGTGCGCGAGTCCGCAGGCGGCTTGAGTGAGCACCAGCAGCGTAAACGCCGGGGGGGAACTCAGACGCCACGCGACAACTGAAACTCATACTTTCTAGGCTTGCCTGTTAAATCAGCGGCGCCCTCTAAGCGCAGGGGCAGATTCTAAGCGCATAGGCAGAATATGCGTACTTCTGTCAGGGTGCCTTGCGCCCTTTGTCCTCGCTTTGCACAGGCGTTTCCTCGGCGTTTCAAGCCATAACCAACGACGGAAGATTTTGTTCCGTCGCTGGGACGCGCTGAGAAAGAGCGGGAAACGCCGGGGCAATCCTGCTGCGCCGCCTGGCAAAACAAAGGGAGCCGCCTGCGATTGCAGGCGGCCTCCGTTGTGTTTGCGGGCTTTGGCAGGGCAAAGATTAATCGTTGTCCTTTTGCGGCGCCTGCGCGCCCGCTGTTTTGGTCGGGGTGACCGAGTGGCGCGGGGCGGGGACGCGCGATTTCATGCCGCGCACGCTTTTCCAGATCATCTCATTCAGCAAGGCCGGGTTCGCGCTGTCGGGGTGGCGGAAGTCCATGCGCGCGGACAGACGGGCTAGGTGGTACGCTTCCGTGCCGGGCTTGAGGCTGGATAGGACGGGGTTAAGCTCGGCGACAAACTTCTGGTCGGGCAGGATGGCTGTGTACGCCGCACCGTTGGTGGGCGCGCTGTCAAAGTCCATAATCGTGTTGGCGGTGGCATCGTACTGGCTGAGCGGCGGGATGCCCATGAGCTGCTCCATCGTTTTGAGCACGCTGTCTGTGTTGTAGAACGTGTGGTCTACGGAGTTTGCGTGGATGTAAGGGCTGATGACAAAGCAATTGGAGCGGTGGGCATCCACATGATCCTGGCCGTCTTGCGCATCGTCCTCAATTACAAAGATGGCCGTGCTGCCCCAGATTGGGCTGTGGCTGACAAGGTCTACAAACTGCCCAACCGCATAGTCGTTGTCGGCGACATGGGCGCGCGGGGACGGATCGCCGGGTGTCGTGCCGTCGGTATGGTCGTTCATAAAGCGCACGGTGAGAAAGGCCGGAACGCTGTTGCCGGTGGGGTCGGCGGCGAGCATTTCCTTGAACTCCTTTTGGAACTCTTGAAAGCGGCTGGTCGCGGGGATTTTGCCAAGCGCAATCTGCGCGGGCGTGTAGTTGCTGTAGCGTAGGATTTTCCAGTTGGCGGCGACGCCGTCAATGGCGGGCGCGTCGCTGTCGGGAAAGGTGAGGTCAAACTCGCGGTAGTCATAATCGCTGACACCGGCGAGGTCATGGCCGGGAGGCTGGATGCCCGACGCGGCGGGGTAGTTGTCGGGGAATAAATTAGCTGGGGCGGGCGTGCCGCCCGCCACAGGCAGCTCCAGCGAGTAAAAGAAGCCGTAGTTGCGGTACTTATTGGTCAGGCCGGTTCCGGCCAGGGAAATGTTGGCAAGCACGTCATCCCAAATATGGCCGTTGGGGCCTTCGCCGGCATCCGCAATGGGCGGCGCGCCGGTCGGAAAGGCCAGCGACAGCGGGCGCATGTCGGGGTCTAAGGCGGGAAAGCCGCCGGTCAGATACATGTTGTTGCTGCCTTCAAAGTCGTAATTGCGCCCGCGCCCGCTGTAGTTGTAGGGCAGGTCTTTAATCACGTACTCGGTGGCAAAGCTGTTAGTGGTCCAGGGCCAGCCGTCGCCGCTGGCCTCGCCGCAGTCATAAAAGTTGTCCAGCAGAACAAAGCGCGATGCGAGGGTATGGAAGTTAGGTGTGACACGGGTTCCCGGCTTGCCGCCATCGCCAAACAAGGTCAGGGACGGGTCGCCGTTGCCCTGGGGCAGATCGCCGAGCACCTGGTCATAGGTGCGGTTTTCCTTCACAATGTAAACGACATGCTTGATGCCGCCCGCCTGAAGGTTGATACCCGCAAGCGGGTTGGGCGGGGTGGCGGTTGTCGCTGTAATCTTGTTGTTAGCCAGCACCTGCGTTGTTTGGGACGCAAGGAGAGCAGCATTGGGCAGCGGCAGGGTGACAACATTGCCCTCCATGATATTCAGAACGTAGTTGCCTTCGCTGCCATCCGGCCCCTGCTTGATCTTGTTGGGGTTGCGCGTCTGCGTGCCTTTGGCATTGGCAACCAGCAGGCGCGTGTTGGACGGGCTGACCGCAACCGCTGTCGGGTACCAGCCGGCGGGGATATAGCCCTTCACAGTCAGGGCCTGCGGGTCGCACACGGCGACAGCATTCATGTCGCCCAGGGCTACATACAGCGTGCGCTCATCGGGAGACAGGGCCAGGCCCGTCGGGGTCGCGCCGGGCAGGGTGGATGCCCCGGTCGGGCGCAGCAGGAGCGTGCCCGCAAGGCTGTTGTCGGCAACCCTGACTGCGGATACGGTATCGCTGTGGGCATTGGAGACATACAGGGTCGTCT
>JAABUQ010003316.1_pt1 | contig 29827 bp, 36 predicted proteins | sample 5560001 | NCBI WGS metagenome assembly JAABUQ01 (sample SAMN10711888, study PRJNA513371) | rock metagenome | isolation source: Antarctica rocks | place: Antarctica: Victoria Land, Finger Mt nord | collected 2015-12-18 | reverse complement strand
GATGGCGCGCATCCGGGCCGCGCCGGCATCGGCTGACGTCTCGGAGGCCAGGATCCCGAGGACGTCCAGCGGCAGGCCGCCTCCCTGGACGGCGATCTGCTCCAGCGCCTCCTCCCTGCTGCGCCTCACATCCCCGGCGACCCGGGCGCGCTGGACCCGGTCCTCGGCCTCCTCGTCGGTTGCCGCCGCGAGCGCCGCGCGCATCCCCTCCAGGGCCAGGCCGGCGGCCTCGGCCTCGGCGGCGCATGCCGCGCGCCTCGCCTCCGCCTCGATGACCCGGCCGTCCACGTCCCGGCACCGGGCGGCGCGGCCGCGTTCGGCTGCGAGGCCGGCGATGAGGACCGCGGCACCCTCTGAAGCTGCCAGCCCGGCCGCCTCCGGCGCGAGGCGGCCCAGGTCGGCGACCGCCGCGGCGAGGAGGTTGCTGGCCTGCTCCATAGCGTCGATGCGTCCCTGCAGCGCCAGCCGTCCCTCCTCCGCGGCCCGCAGCTCCTCCACCTTGGCCAGCATCTCCGAGGCCACTGCCGGCTCCTCGCCTTCCGGCCGGCCGAGACAATGAGAGAGGTCCGCCCACCGGTCCCGCCAGTCCGTCAAGGCCTTCCCCCGGTGTTCTTCCCGGTCACTGGAGTCGCCTGATAAGGCTGTCGCGACCTCGCCGTTGCTGTTGCAGATGTGCCGCCGCTCACGCCAGCCAGCCCAGCACGGTGTCCAGGCTCTCCTCGACGTGGACCATACGTCCGCCAGGCAGGAGCAGCAGCGCGCCGCCCTCCTCGGTTTCGCACACTGCGGACACCGCGTGCCGCGTCACCGCCGTGCGCCGGCCATCGCGGTCGCGCACGACGACGTAGCGGCTGTGACTGCCCTGGGCCGCGCTGCCCCGGCCCGCTCCGGCCCGGACGGGGCCTCCGTCAGACGGCGCCAAGTCATCCGTCATGGCACTCGCCCCTTGTCCCAGCGGCCCTCATCGGCGCCGCACCTCGCGTGCCGGCTCACCCTGCCGCTCCCGTCAGGTCGCGGACCATCGCGGCGAGCAGTCGGTCGGCCGGGAAGCCGTTCGCGTCCGCCAGGCCGTTCAACTCGCCGTCGTCCCAGAGCGCGAACGCGGCCGCCCACGCCCGATGGCCGGCCAGGCTCCGGGCGTGCTGCCGGCAGAGCAGATCGAGGTGAGGCGCCTGCTGGTCGCGCAACGGCCTGAGCAGCAGCTCCCGCGCGTCCTCGTCGGCGACACAGCACGGCCCCTCGATCAGGTCCTGCATGCGCCGCTCCAGGGCGCAGAAGGCCGCCGAAGCCGCAAGCAGCACCTCATCGGCCGCTGCCGCGGCACCAGCCGGGCACGGGCCTGTGCCGAGCAGGGCGGCGGCACCCAGCAGACGCCGTCGGGAGGTGGCCGCAAGCAGGCCCACGGTCACGCCCCTTCCCCAATCAGGCCACGCACCAGCGCCGCCGTCAGCCGCACGTCCATGTCCCCGCTCGAGGAAACGCCCCGCAGGTCTGGGCGGAGAACGGCCAGCGACCGCGCCAGGGCCCTGCAGCCGCCCAGGCCGGCTACCTGCAGAGTGCAGATCCGATTCAAAAGGTGTCGCTGGTCCAGGTCGATGCGGTAGGCCGCAGCATCGGCGGCCTCCAGCTCGTCGTCATCCATACCGAGTCCGTCATCGTCGAACAGCGCATCAAGGTTGCGCTGCATCGCGTCCAGGTCGGCGCACAGGGCGATCAGCCCTGCATCCGGGCCGGCAGGGAATGCGCTGCCCGCCGCAGAGGTCCCGGCCGCCAGCGCCAGCGCGGCAGCGCCTCCGGTCAGCACGAAGCGGCGCGAGGTGGAGGCAGTGAGCCTGGCGGCCATGGATGCTCCCCGGGCATTGCCCCGCACCAGGGACACGTCTCCCGCGCAGGCGACGCTCCTCAAGGCGGAGGTGGGCACGCTATGCTGTGTGTACGTCCTGGTCATGGTGTGACTGCACCGTCGCTGGGGCCAGGCGCGGGCGGGGGTTCCAGCCCTGCCTGCGCTGCCTGTGCCGGGGAGCCGCCCCGGCGCGGACGGCGCCAGGCGGGCGCGCTGCCCGGTCCTGGCGCGATGGGGTTGGCGGGGCGTGACAGCGGGCCCGCGGGCCGGGCAGGGCCATGCCCCTCGCGGGCCAGCGCAGGCCGGCGGCCCGACGCTGGCAGAGCTGCAGGGACTCCCATGCAGGCCGTCAGTCAGGCAGTCCCGGGCGGGCGGGCTGACCATTGTTGCCGCGCTGCTGGCCGGGGTGCCGCAGCAAGCATCCGCACCGTCATGGGCCGCCGGGGTTGCTTCGGGTCGCATCTGCTGACACGTTTAGCATCACCTGCTATGGATGCAACCTTTAGTGTCACTTGATGTGCAAAGAAGCTAATTGACCACTGCACAGCTCCGTGCAGCTCGGGCCTTGCTCCGGCTGCCAGCGGACAGGCTGGCCGAGATGGCCGGGGTCAGCCTGGTGACGATCAGGCGCGCGGAGGCGCAGGACGGGCCGATCCGCATGATGCCGGCCAACTTGGACGCCATCCGCCGCGCCCTGGAGGCCAGCGGGGTGGAGTTCATCCCGGAGAACGGCGGCGGCCCCGGGGTGCGCCTGAGGAGGCCTCCTGCCGGGACGCCGGCCGCCTCGTGACCCGCCCTGGATCGCGGCTTCGTCCGCGTCGCCGGGTGCATGGGGACATGGCGGGAGTCCAACGGCGCCGCGAGGGCCCGGGCGCTCCAATCCGGCATCGGAATCGGCTACCCTCCGACGCGGCGGCAGGGATTTGAGCGTGGAGCAACACGGGACCAGGTTCTACGGCATGGTGACCGAGCTGACGGCTGGCATGCACGCCAGCCATCGCCTCGCGGCGGCGCGCTGGTTCGGACGAGACGACGAGTCGTCTCCCTGGTCGACCAACCAGGCTGGGCTCGACCTCCCGTTCCAGCGGTGGTTCCGCTTTAAGGAGGCGTTCGCGCCGCGTGCGGTCGTGGACGCGATCTCGGGCCTGCCGCGGCTCCCGGACACCTGCACCGACCCGTTCGGGGGGTCGGGCACGACGGCGCTGACCTGCCAGTTCCTCGGGATCCGCCCGACGACGATAGAGGTGAACCCCTTCCTCGCGGACCTCATCGAGGCCAAGCTGACGCGCTACGACCTCCCCGCGCTGCTCGCGGACTACCGCGCGGTGGTGGACGCGGCGGCCGCGCCCGGCCCCGACCCTGCCCGAGCCGGGCTTCCGCCGACGTTCGTCGAGCCCGGGGTCGGCGGGCGCTGGATCTTCGGACGCGCGGTCGCCGGCCGCATTGTCGTCTTGCGTGACGCGATCGACGCCCTTGCCAACCCCGCCAACGCCCGGCTTCTCCGCATCCTCCTCGGCTCCTGCCTGATCGGCTGCAGCAACGTCGTGGTCAGCGGGAAGGGCCGGCGCTACCGGTCCGGGTGGCAGGCGAGGCCGGTGCCGCCCCGCAACGTCGGCCTGGCGTTCGAGGCGGCGTTCCTGTGCGCGGTCGATGACATCTGCCGGTACGGAGACCGGCCCTGCCCCGACTTCACCGTGTTGCGGGGCGACGCGCGCAAGGTCGTCGGCGAGTCCGGCCCCGCGGACTTCGCCCTGTTCTCGCCGCCGTACCCGAACTCGTTCGACTACACGGACGTCTACAACGTCGAGCTGTGGATGCTCGGCTACTTGAAGGACAAGGCGGGCAACCGCAGCCTCCGTGAGGGTACGCTGCGGTCGCACGTCCAGGTCAAGCGGCCCTACCACTCGGAGGCCGCGTCGCCCCTGCTGGAGGAGACGGTCGGGAGGCTCGCCGACAGGCGCGGCGCGCTGTGGGACGCGGACATCCCGGAGATGGTGTCCGCCTACTTCTGCGACCTCGGCACGGTTCTGGGCGGCCTCCACGGCAACATGCAGCCGGGTGCCGCGGCGATGATGGTGGTGGGCGACAGCAGCTACGCGGGCATCATGGTCGACGTGGGCGCGATCGCGGCCGAGGTGGCCGCCTCACAGGGCTTCCGCCTCCATTCCCTAATGCCCGTCCGGTCGATGCGCGCCAGCCCCCAGCAGGGTGGGCGGGCGGAGCTGGGCGAGACGCTAGTCCACCTCACCAGAGAGTAGCGTGCCGGCCTGTGTCGCTGCCCCTCTGGCCCGCCTGTACGAATCGGGGCTGTCGTACATGAAATAGCGACGGAGCTTGACGTCCATTCGGGACGCCAACTCAACCACCTTCGGCTGGTCCTCGTCCTTCAACCGGGCGTCGAAGCAGCACAGATAGGCCGATCCGGCTGAGAGCCGGACCCGGTAGTCGTGGGCCTGGTTGACCCCCTCGAGCGCGTGGGCGGTCATTTCATTGGCCGAGACGGTGTTGTAGTCACGCCTTCCCGCCCCGGAGGGCTCGCGCGACCTCAGGACCTTCAACTCGATGGCGCAGTGGCCGTGCCCTGCCGCCATCGCCTCCCTCGCGACCTTGATGTCCAGACGGCCGCCGTCCGTGTTGTGCTCTGCGCTCGCAAGGTCGTTCTGGAAGTCCTTGTTCAGGATCAGGCACAGGGTGAGGCTGATGCGGCGTTCGAGATCGTGCGAGGGTATCCGTTCCGCGGCTCCGCCGATCCACGGCACCATGCATCCCCCCGGCAGCTGGGTGAACTGGGAGTGGAAGAGCCAGATCCGGCGCTCGAGTTCCTCGGGCGAGAAGCGGACGGGTGCGCCGAGCTCGATGGCAACCCGCGCAGTGGACGCAGGCCCCACCAGCTGCGAACGGCACAGGATGAGTTCCGCACGGTCGGCGCGGAAGATCGCGTGCGTGCAGTCGGCCAGCCCGCAGCCGGCGATGGCGCCGGCCAGCGCGTCCACGTCGGGGTGATAGGGCTGGATGGTGCGCGCCACCACCGAGAAGTCGCCGCTCGCGACGTAGACGCCGCCGCAGACGTCGTGGTCGGGGCGGCTCTTGAAGTAGCTTATCGGGGCCGTCGCGAGCCGCTGTAGTTCCTGGTTGACGGCACGGACGCGAACGAACGCGCACGGCGCACTCCCTTCCGCCCGCCCCCCCGGTCGAGCAGCCACGACCTCGCGTAGCGGTAGGTCGCCAGGAAGAACTCGGCTTCGATGCCCTCCTCGGTTGCCGGCAACCCGGGTATCCTCGGCCTCCCAAATCCGACGAGGTCAGCGGCGATGCCGAGATCGAGGAGGCTGTCGATCAGTGCCCGGTCGGCTTGGTCATCAGGCAACGCGCGCCGCCTCCGACCGCTTCACCCAGACCCTTTCGAGGTATCTGAGGTATAGGTGCACCTCTGCCCGACGGCTGCGGCCCTCCCCACCGTCCTCACCCGAGGCGATCCTGTCCGCGGCGAGCACAGTCAGGTTGTTCGACGCCGTCCTGAAATCCACCGGTGCCTGATCGTCGACGGCGGCGTACCCGACGTCCTCCAGCAGCGACGCATCCCGGTCGGCCGCATCAAGGTCCATCATCATGAACGCGCGGACGACCTCGCGCAGGAACGCCGCCTTCTCGGCCACCTCGCCGAGTGTGCACGCGACGTCCACCGCGTCCATTCCGCGCCTCGAGAGGCCGTAGTCGGCGACTAGGCGCCAGCCGTGCTCATCCTCCACCCGCCCGGTGTTCGCGACGGTGACCAGCCCCTGGGCCGCCATGCGGTCGACGTCCCACTGGACCGCCGGGAAGAACGGACCTCTCAGGTTCTTCAAGATGTAGCCGTCCGGCGTCGGGAGCCGGTACACCGGCGCCATCGCATTCGCGAGGTACACCAGCCGATGCAGCCGGGCGACTGGGAGCGGGGCGATGGCGTAGCGCTCCACGGCGTCCAGGAGCATGAGCAGCCACATGCGGGCGCCGATGTCGGCTGTCCCGCCGCTCAAGGGGGCGGCTCTCCTGCGGGCGTTCCGGCTGAGCCAGGCCGCTGCGCCTCTGGGACGTCCCTGTAGACGGCCTCGGACAGCTTCTGCCGGTAATAGTCGCCGTGGCGCCGGAGAGCGGCGTTCGGTGCGGCGAGCTCCAGGAGGTTGACGAGCCGCGCCCTGCGCTCAGCGACCGGTACCGTTCCGGGCGGGGTCGGCCTCGGCGGAGGTCGCCTGCGGGGAGAGATCGTGTCTTGCGGCTGCGATTCGGCCGGCGGCGGCGCCCCTGCGCCGAAGAGGGCGGGGATCATGCCCTCGTCGTTGAGGTTGGTACTGGCGATGAAGACGTTCCCGAGACTTCCGCCGCCTGAGGCGAACTGACGGAACAGTGCGCCCGCCTCCGTGACGAACAGGCTGTCCAGGCTGGCCTCAGGGGTCTCCATCACGAGCATGGCGTCGCCCCCCTCGCCGGCCGCGACCTCCATCAGGGCCATCCGGAACGCGAGTTCCACGAACTCGCGCTGCGACTCGGACACCGAGTCGGCCTCCTCGCGGGTGCTGAGGGTGCCCGTGAACGCCCCGGAGATCATCTTCACCCGGAAGACGGGGAACGCGATCTTCTCGCCTTCCTGCCCGATAGTCCTGCTGGCCTCCTCGTCCCCCAGCTCGCACGTCTCGGCGAGCAGGTTGCCGGCTATGCGCCTGAACGCCTCCTTCACGCGCCTGATCTTCAATGCGAGAGTGGCAGCCTGGCCGTCTTTGATGGACATGTAGCGTGCCTCCTCTTGCGCGCGGTCCGCCAGGTGGCGGTTCAGGTCCGCCTCGCCTTGGCGGACCGTCTGCTCCAGGAACGCGCGGTCGTGGTCGTCCGAGGCGAGCGCGATGTCGGCGACGTCTTGCGCGACCTGCCGGCGCAACGCGGCTAGCCGCTCCTCCAGGGTTTGGATTCCCGCGTAAGCGGCTTCCCGTGCGGAGACGAGGCGGCGGACGGCCCTGCCCGCCTCCGCGAGCAGCGCGTCTTGCTGCGCCACTCCCATCCGCAGCTCCTCCACCCTGTCCGCTAGGCGCTTGAGCCGCCTGGCGTTGAACTCCCCGTTCGGGACGACCTGCTCCTGCTGCTCCGGCACGCTCTCGCAGACGGGGCACTGGCCCCGATTTGTGAACTCCGTCACCCGCGTCTCGGCCGCAGCGGACCTATTGCCGCACACGAGGCAGCCTCCCCCGCCGAGCAGGTTGAGGAACACGTGGCTGGCAGCCTCTTTGATGCCCGGGAACACGTGCGCGTAGTGCAGCTGCTGCTCGCTCTCGCATTCCCGCCGCGCATCGTCCAGATCGAGGAGCGCCTTCTCCCGGCGGAGGCGGGCGCCGTCCTCGGCGGAGCGCTCCTTATTGAGCAACTCGGCGCTCTCGCGGTCGGCGTCGCGCGCGGCGTCCAGGGCGACCTGCGTCGCCCGCATCTCGTGGGCGACGCCGGTCCTCTCGGCCGCCTCCAGCAGCGCCAGCTGCGTCTGCGCAGCCCTGACCGGCACCCGCTTGTTCCTGTAGGCGCTGTCGGCCTTCTGGGCGGCGTCGTAGGCGACGGCTGCCCCGTGTGCGGCCTCCTTGTCGTAGAAGAGCAGCCGGAGCATGTCGAACTGTGACCGCTGGTCCCAGACGAGCTCGGGCCGGTCCTCGAGAAAGAAGATCAGGAAGCGCAGCATCGCCGCGAAGTCGAAGAAGGTGGCCGCCCCCGACAGCTCGCACGCCAGCTCCTCGTAACGGTCCTGCGTAGCGGCGGCCTCGGCGATCCCGCCGAGCTTGAGGTCCTCGACCTCTAACGTCCGCAACGACCGCTTTACCAAGATGAGCGTCTCGCCGAAGCTAGCGGTGACCTGTATGGACGCGTTGGCGGCCTCGTCCTGGACGCGTGCCCTGAAGAGCCGCGGCGTCCGCCAAGTGACGAGCGCGTGCTGCGACGAGGACAGGTCGGTGTCCTTCTTGCTCATGTCCTTCGGCCCGAGCAGGGCGCGGTACAGCATGTTCAACAGGGTCGTCTTGCCAAGCCCGTTAATGCCGACCACCAGACAGACACCCGGCGCGAAGGCATGCTCGATGCCCTCTGAGGTTGGGTTCCGGAACAGCCCGTAGCCGGTCACGGACAGTGTCCGCAGCACGGGGAAGCGTATGGTCATGCCGTCGCGGACCCTCGGGCGGCGCACGCCCGGCGGACCGCCCGGCCGAGCGCAGCCAACCCCTTCCCGCGGTGGGCGGACTCGTGGCGCCGTGCGTCATCGCCCATGCGTCTCCCTCCCTGTAGTTCGGCTCGCCGGCCGCCTCTGGGCCGCCGAGCGGCGCCAGCCCGGCGGCGATCCCGCCATAGTCGGGCACGGAAGACGTAGCGTCCAGCCCATGGTCGCGCGCCGTCGCCCGTGACCACCGTCGGCGGGTGCTCCGACCTGCACCTAATCCCAGCGGTCACGGCACGTTTGCACCCCTGACCGGTCCGCCGCGTACGCCGAGGATAGCGTCTGGGTGTTCACCGCCCGTGCCGGCGAACGTATCCCCGCGGTGGTCGACGCCATGGCATCCCTCGTTCGACGCCACAGTGTTCGCCGTCAGCATGCTCCGCGGCGGGAGCCGGTCGCATTAGACCGTAGAACAGCCGCTCCGGGGCGTCGCGCGCCTCCTGGGCTTCCTTGACGAACGTTCCATCGATCTCGTGGCGCGGATCACATCCGGCGCCTTCCTGACTGTCCGGAAGATGGACGGGTTCGTCTACCACCTGTATGCTGGCACCCCCGGCCATCCGAGCCCCGGCCCCAAGACCGTGGCGGTCTGCCTGGACGGGATCACCCGGTTCCTCTCCTGGGCGATCGACCACCACGGCCACCGCCTCTGGCGCACGCTCGCCGAGCGGGCCGCGGGGCAGGCCGAGGCGCATGCATTCCTGGGCCGCCTGCTCGCGCGCAAGCCCAGGAAGGGGGGTCCATCGGGGAAGCGGCTCGGCCTGGACCTGGACCAGATGCATGCCCTGATGGCGGCCCTTGTCACTTTCCAAAGTCGGCTGCAGCGGATTGCCAAAGTGGGATTCAGCACTCCCGAGACTGGCCTTGCGCGCGACAGGCTGGCCCGCCCCCTACGTCGCACCGCAGCCCACTCCGACCAAGTACGACCCGCCGCAGCCGACTTTGGCGCAGATTGAAGGGGACTGTGGCACCCCGAACCGTTACGAATCAACGCTCATCGCTGCAGTCGGGTTTGGAAAGTGACAGCTGGGGCCGCAAGGGCGGGCGTCCACCCGCGCTCGATGCGGAGCGGGTGGAGCAGATCGTCTCGGCGCTGGACGGCGGCGCCAGCAAGGCCAGCGTGTGCCGCAGCTTCAAGGTGCCGCGCTCGACGCTGCACGACACCTTAGCGCGCGTCGGCTGGACCGGGCCGACCGGCCATGCACCTCCTGAAACTATGCCCCGAAAATCGGCCCCTGACCGGAGCCTCCCGGAAAGTGTTGTAGTTGCCGGAGGTCGGTGGCCAGGGTTCCGGGAGGAGGTTCCGAGAGAGGCAGTATCGGCCATATTCGAGAGAGGAGAAGAGGGCACACCCACGTCGAGGCCCTGCCCTTTGAAACACGTTTACGGAACCTGCAAAGTCCTGGAACTCCTAGATCGGAAGTCCTGGCCCGTAACTCACCGTCTGCGGAACAGATACGCCGTGGTTGATCGTGCATCTGTGCTTACCATCGCCGTGATGGTCAGGTCACGCGCAGCTGCTCGTAGGACACCATGACGTGCTCGCGGAACGCGGGTCGGGTGGTCAGCGCGTCGTAGTAGCAGCGCAGCGCCGGATGGTCCCGGCGGTGGATGCCTATGTCATAGTAGCGGAACAGCAGGTGCCCAAGCTGGACGTCGGCCAGGGTGAACTCCGGCCCAGCCAGGGAGGTGTGCCGGGCCAGTTGCGCCTCGGCGATGTCCAGCACCCGGCCGAACGCCACTACGGCCTGGCTGATAGCAGCATGATCCTGGTCGGCAGGCGCGGTGCGGACGACGCGCCAGAAAACCGGGGCGGTAAAGCCCAGGGTGGCGTTGAGCTTCGCCCACTCCGCCCACTTGTCCACCGCGGCGCGGGAAGCGGGGTCGCCGGGCCAGAACGGGTCCGCGCCGTAGCAGGCAGCGAGGTAGCGCAGGATGGCGCCAGTCTCCCACAGCGGCTCTTCGTCGCCGTCGCGCAGGACCGGGACGGTGCCGTTGGGGTTCATGGCGCGGAACGCCGGCGTGTCGGTGCCGCCGTAGCGGTGCCCAGCGTCGTGACGCTCGTACTGCAGGCCCAGCTCGCCCACGCACCACATCAGCGCCTGGACGTTGGAGGAGGTCGTGCGGCCCCAGATCGTCAGCATCGGCAACCCTTCCTGCTATGGGCGACATGCCCCTGTCCCGCATGGGACATGCCACTAGCGGCATCGGACCACGCTCATTCGACGAAGCCCGTGGGCGGCGCCGTCTGCTCGGCTGGTCGGACCACGACCCGGCCTCGCCGTGCCGCGGCTGCGGCACCGGATGATCCACAAGCGTCAGACGGTCGTCTCACCCCGCCTTCCCGGCTTCATCCGCAATGATCCCGGCCAGTTCGGCGATGCACCCATCGATCCACTCCGGCTGCGCCCCGGCGAAGCTGAGCCGCAGGAAGGGTGCCCCCGGTTCGGCCGGATGCCAATGGTGGCCGGCGCTGATCAAGATGCCGCGCATCGCCGCCTGCTGCTCGACGGCACGGTCGGACACGCCATCCGGCAGGGCCACCCACAGGTGCAGCCCGCCCGCGGGCAGGTGCGGCAGGCACCCGGGGCCGAGATGCCGGCGCACCGCCGCCGCCAAGGCATCCCGCCGCAGCCGCAGCACCGCCCGCAGCGTCCGCAGGTGCCGCGGCCAGCTCGGCGCGGTGACGAGCTGCAACGCCGTCTCCTGCAGGATGCCCGGGACGAAGAAGTCGTCCACCAGCCGGGCCGCCCGCAGCCGTTGCAGCGCCGCACCCCGGGCGCAGATGGCGCCGACGCGCAGCCCCGGCGCCGCGCACTTGGTCAGGGAGCGGACATAGACGACGTGGCCGTCCGGGTCCTCCGGCGCCAGCGGTGGTGGTGCTTCGCCATCAAGGGCGAAGTCGCGTGCCCAGTCGTCCTCGATCAGGAACGCCCCGGCCTCGGCGGTGGCCGCCAGCACGGCGGCACGGCGGTCCGCCGCCAGCACGGCCCCTGTCGGGTTGGCATAGGTGGGCTGGCAGTAGAAGACCTTGGCCCCCGTGCGCCGGAACGCCTCGGCCAGCGCGTCGGGCCGCACGCCGTTCCCGTCGGTCGGCACCGGCACCGCACGCAGCCCTGCAGCCCGCGCCGCCGCCAGCGCGCCGACGTAGGTCGGGCTTTCCACCAGCACCGGGTCGCCCGGTGCGGCCAGCGCACGGAACGCCGCTGCGTTGGCGGCTTGGGTGCCAGGGCAGATCGTCACCTCGTGCGCCCCGAACGCGCCGGGCACCGCCGCCGCGAACCACGTCCGCAGCGCCGGCAGGCCCTCCGGCGGCATCCGACCCCAAACGTCCGGCCGGCGCATCGCCCGGCTGGACGCGGCGGCGAGCAGCGCGAGCGGCTGCAGCTCCGTCGTGAGATAGCCGGCGTTCAGCGGACGGGCCTGGTCGGAGGGGACGAGGCACAGGCTATCCAGCCCACCCGCGGTGGCCCGGGGCGGCCCGAGCGCCAGGCTCTGCCAAGCGAGGTCGGACGGACGCCCGTCCCCAGCACGATCCGCACCGGGCCCGCTGGCGACGAAGGTGCCTTGGCCGGGACGGGCGTCCAGCACCCCCTCATGCGCCAGCGCGTCCAACACGTGCTGCACGGTGACGGGGCTGACCCGCAGCTCGGCCATGATCGCGCGCACGGAGGGCAGCCGCGTGCCCGGCGGCTGCCCGTCCGCGAGGCGCCGCAGGTGTTGTGAAACGCGGGCCGTGCTGTTATCTGTCTTCATGAGATTGCATGATAACGCTACTGCTGCGGCCTGGGTAACGCAACCTCCGCGTGACTGGTCGTCATGACGCCCGCGCTGCTGCTGGCCTTCGCGGGCTTCGCGTTCGTCAGCTCGATCACGCCGGGGCCGAACAACACCATGCTGCTGGCGTCCGGCGCGAACTATGGTTTCCGCCGCACCGTGCCGCACATCGCCGGCATCAGCCTGGGCTGCATGGCCATGCTGCTGGTGGTCGGCCTCGGGCTGGGGCAGGCGTTCGCCGCCGTGCCCCTGCTCTACGACGTGCTGCGCTGCGCGGGCGCCGCCTACCTGCTCTGGCTGGCATGGAAGATCGCGACCGCCGGGACGGTGAGGGACCACGGCGCCGGCAGCGGTCGTCCGCTGACCTTTTGGCAGGCGGCTGCGTTCCAGTGGGTCAACCCGAAGGCGTGTGTCATGGTCGTGGGCGCGGCCAGCACCTATGCCCCACGCGACGACTTCGGGCGCGGCGTGGTCGTGCTGGCGGCGCTGCTCGGCCTGGTCAACGCGCCCAGCATCTGCGTGTGGGCCGGCTTCGGGACGGCGCTGCGGCCGTGGCTGTCGCAGCCGCGCCGGGTTCGCGTGTTCAACGTGGGCATGGCGCTGTTGCTGGTGCTGTCGCTGCTGCCCATGCTGCTGACGTGAACGGGATGGCGGAGGCGGCGGTGACGAACCCATGGTCGGTGGCGCTGGAGCACGACCCCGACCCGGCGCTCCGGCGGGACATCCTGGCGCCGCTCGTCGCCGACAACGAAACCGCCGGCGGCCCGTCCCATCATGAACTCCTTGCCGTGACGGTGCGGGACGCGGCAGGCGCGGTCGTGGGCGGGTTGTGGGGGCGGACGGGCTACGGCTTCCTGTTCGTGGAGCTGCTCGCGCTCGGCCCGGCGAAGGGGCTGGGGCTGGGCCGCACGGTGCTGGGCATGGCAGAGGCGGAGGCGCGGCGCCGCGGGCTGCTGGGCATGTGGGTGGACACGTTCACCTTCCAGGCGCCGGGCTTCTACCCGAAGCTCGGCTTCACCGAGTGCGGCCGGATCACCGGCTACCCGCCGGGCCACGACCGCATCTTCTTCGTCAAGCGGTTCGGCCCCGGTTAGGGGAGGTTGCGATGCATGGCGGCGGATGCCTGTGCGGTCCGGTGCGCCACCGCGTGGACCGCGCTGTCGCCGATGGGCGCTGAATGGGGAACAGCATGCAACGAGCGACCGATGCGTGGGGCAGCGGCCTCCTTGGCGTCATCATCTTCAGCGGCTCGCTCCCAGCGACCCGGGTCGCTGTTGGCGGCTTCACGCCATTGTTCCTGACGTCGGCGCGGGCGGTGATCGCGGCGCTCCTCGCCACGGTGCTCCTCCTGGCATTCCGGCAAAGGCGTCCGGCCGCACGCGACATCGTGCCTCTTGCGATCGTGGCAGCGGGCGTGGTGATCGGCTTTCCCCTGCTGACGGCACTCGCCCTCCAGCACATCACCTCGGCCCACTCGATCGTCTTCATCGGCCTCCTGCCGCTCGCGACCGCGATCTTCGGGGTCCTCCGCGGCGGGGAGAGGCCGAAGCCCGCCTTCTGGCTGTTCTCGGTCCTCGGCGGCCTGTCCGTCGCGGGCTTCGCACTGGCGCAGAGCGGACGCGCCTCGCTCGACGGCGATCTGCTGATGGTGGCAGCGATCCTCCTATGCGGCCTCGGCTACGCGGAGGGCGCGACCCTGTCGCGCCGTCTCGGCGGCTGGCAGGTGATCTCCTGGGCGCTCGTCGCCGCGCTGCCGATCATGGCCGTGATTGCCTTCTCAACCCTGCCAAGCCTCTGGACTGGGATCGGTGGCCCGGCATGGCTCGGACTCGCCTATGTCTCGGTGTTTAGCATGCTCGTCGGCTTCGTGTTCTGGTACCGGGGCCTTGCCCTCGGCGGCATCGCGGGCGTCGGGCAGCTCCAACTGCTGCAGCCGTTCTTCGGGCTGGCCTTGGCTGGGCTGCTTCTTGGAGAACCCGTTGCCTGGACGATGCTCGCAGTCACGGGACTGGTCGTTCTCTGCGTCGCTGGAGCGAAACGCTTTGCCTAGCAGACCTGTCTGACTGGGGCCGACACCGCTGGCCCGTCCACTTTCAGGGCGGTGGTCTGGGCCGTTTGGCATCCGAGACAGGTCGCAAGCCGATATTCAAACCGAGACACGACCCACCCCCCCCATGGTGGCGATCATTGGACCTGGAAGGAACACGCGGTCGGTCCCGGCAGGGACGTAACCCTGCGTGCCGCATCACCACGCCGCTGCGAGAAGCGCCAACGCACGCTTGAGGTCGTCCCGGGAGGATGGCGCACCCAGGGCAAGACGGACCGCGTTGGGCGCGCTGCCGATCCCGAAGGCCGACCCGGGCGTGATCCGCACGTCGGCTGCGGCGGCCCGCTCCACCATCTCCTGTGCCCGCCTGCCGGGACGGAGGCCGAGCCACAGGTGCATGGAGGCCGGGTGCGCGTGGCGGGACCGCGGTGCGGGCAGCAGCTTGGCCGCGAGGTCCTGGCGCATCCTGGCCTCCCGCCGCTTCTCCGCCTCCAGCAGCGCGGCCGTGCCGTCGCCGACCCACAGCGACGCGATGGCGGCACCGAGTGGCGGGGCGGTCCAGACCGTGGCGCGCACCAGGTCGGCCGCCCGCCCGTCCCGCCCCGGCGGCACCATCATCCAAGCCGCCCGCAACCGCCGCGCCTGAGCGGCACGGCCGGACCCGCTTACTTGGCCAAGGGCGGCTCGTGCGGTGCCGAAGCGAGCCTGAGGAAGATCCGCTCCTCCCGGCGGATGAACTGCTTCCGCTGCACGAACGCATAGTTCTGCTGACCGAGCGGGTCCTTCCGCAACCGCGCCCGGTAGGCCTCGTAGGCTGCCAGGCTCTCCACGTTATAAATGCCGTACGCCGTCGTGCTCGATCCCTCATGGGGCGCGAAGTATCCGATGAGGTCGGCGCCGCAGCGAGGGATGGCTTGGCCCCAGGTGCGGGCATACTCCTCGAAGGCGGCGACCTTGAACGGGTCGAGTTCGTAGCGGATGAAGCAGGTGATCATGCTGGTGGCTTCCTGTCGGTATCCGGCAGGCTTAGCGGCGGTCAGGGGTGCGATGCTTCGGTCAAGGCCGAACCGGCCCGGCCGCCCCCGGGATCGCCGCCGCCATCGCCGCCTCTATCTCGCCATGTGACGGGGTGCCGTACAACGCGCCCGGGATGTCGCCGATGGACAGGAGATCCCCGGCCCGCAGTATCTGCCCGTGGGCGGCCCGCGCGAGCACCCCGCCCACGCCGACGCGGCGCACGCCCGCGTCTGCCAGATCCTGCAATGGCACCGGATGCCCGGCCGGACCGGAGAGCACGTTGACCGGCTTCGGCGCGACGGCAGCGACTACACGCCGGATCGCGTCCATCGACGGCAGCCCCGGGGCATACAGGCAATCCGCCCCCACCTCGGCGAACGCGACCGGGCGCCTGACGGTGTTGTCCAGGTCGGGCCTGCCGTGCAGGAAGTTTTCCGCCCGCGCCGTGAGCACGAAAGGGTGCGGTGCGGCCCGGGCGGCAATGATTGCGGCGCGTATGCGCGCCACGGCGTGGCCGAAGTCGTGGATCGGGACGGCTGGATCGGCGGTGGTGTCACCGATCGTGCAACCGCACAGCCCGGCCTCGGCCGCCAGCCGGACCGTCGCGGCGCACGCCTCCGGGTCGGGGCCGTAGCCGTCTTCGAGATGAGCAGACACGGGCAGGTCAACGGCGCCGACAAGGTCGGACGCGTTCGCCAGCGCCTCGGACCGCGAGACACTGGCCCGGCCGTCGTGCCGGCCAAGCGCGAAGGCTAACCCCGCCGAGGTCGTGGCAACGGCTGGGAAGCCCAGCCGGGCCAGGATGCGGGCGCTTCCGGCGTCCCAGGCGTTCGGGATGATGAAGCAGCCCTGCCGATGTAGCGCCTGGAAGCGTTCGGCCTTGTCGTCGATGCCCATAGGTCCTCTTGACGTTGCCGTTGTCCCGCTCAGCCGCTCTGGTCTTCGCTCAGCATGCGACCCTGACCCCAAAGGCTTGTTTGATCCCGCGCGTGCCCATGGGCGTCACGGTGAGCGCGCGGGTGCCCTCGATCCGGCGCACCCAGCCAAGCGCAAAGCAGCAGTCGCGCAGCGCGGCCCCGACGGCCCCGGCCACGTGCGGCCGGCGTTCGCTCCAGTCCAGGCAGGGGCGGCAAAACACCCGCCCGGTGCCGCCGCGCCTGGCGGCACGGGCCTCCGCCGCGCCGAGGTCCACGCCGAGGGCACGCAGGAACACCGCCCCATCCGGGGTGACGACGCCGCCATCGACCGACAGCTCGATGTGCCCGCGCTCGACCATGGCGTCGGCCATGGCCACGGCCAGCCGACCCGCCAGGTGGTCGTAGCAGGTCCGGGCGGCGCGCATCGCCACGTCCCTCGGGCCGGCCACGACGGGCCGCCGCACCCGCACCTCGGCCGGGCCGACCTCTGCCACGGCCATGATACCCTCCAGCATGCGGGCCACCCCAGGCGACGCCAGCCGATGATAGCGGTGCCGTCCCTGCCTCTCGACCGCGAGCAGCCCGGCGGTTGTCAGGCGGGCCAGGTGCCCGCTCGCGGTCTGCGGTGTCACCGACGCGGCCCGGGCCAGCTCCGCCGCGGTCAGCGCACGGCCGTCCATCAGCGCGGTGAGCATGTTGGCGCGCGCGGGATCGCCGACGAGGGACGCGGTTTCGGCGAGGGCTGTGGTGGTGACCATGGCGGCCACCATAGCCCGGCTGCGGCCGGAACGCTTCGGTCGGGACCGTAGCATCCGCTGGAGCGCCACAGGCAGCTTCCGGTTCATGCCATTTCCCGGAGCCGCCATGCCCCTCGACTCTGCGTCACCTCATCCGATTCCGGCCACCTGCGCCCTGCGGGGCGTGGGCACCCTCATCGCCCGCGGCTGGCGGGCCAAGCTTTATGCACCAGTATCGGAGGCAATGGGACTGCGACCGGAGGACCTTGCCGCAGCGCAACGCGCCTACCGCACCTGCATCGCCACGCCCGGGCCGGACCCGGTCGCGGGTTTCGCCATCCTGCGCCTCGGCCATAGTACCGGCAGCCTGGACCTCGTGGTACACTGGTGGGAAGGCGCCATGCTTCACCGGGACGTCCGCATGCTCCCGGGCCACGGCGGTCCGCCGCTGCGCCAGGGCGGAGCCGCGGAGCGGATCGGGGACGTGGAGGAGGTGCTGCTCATGGCGCGTGAGGCCGCGGCCTGGTGCCGGTGCGTGCTGGATGCCGACGCGCCCTCGCTGGACGCCTACCTGGCCAGGTGCTGCGCGTGAGCGCCGAGGTCGCCGTGCCCGCCTTCTTCGGCTGGCGTGTAGTCTGGGCGGCGTTCGTGGTCGCCGTGTTCGGCTGGGGCGTGGGCTTCTACGGCCCGCCCGTGTTCCTGCAGGCGATCCACGAGGCCCGTGGCTGGACCGTGTCGCTCGTGTCGGCGGCCGTGACCTGCCACTTCCTGTTCGGGGCCATGGTGGTGGCGAACTTGGCGGCCCTTCACCGACGTTTCGGCCTGGCGGCGGTGACGCGGGCCGGGGCGGTGGCGACCGCTGCCGGGATCGCGTGTTGGGCGCTGGCGCGGGAGCCCTGGCAGCTCTTCGCGGCCACGCTGCTGAGCGGCTTCGGCTGGGCTGCGACCGGTGCTGCGGCGATCAACGCCATGGTGTCCCCCTGGTTCGCGCGTCGTCGCCCGGCGGCGCTCAGCTCCGCCTACAACGGCGCCAGCGTCGGCGGGGTCGTACTATCGCCGCTATGGGTGGCGCTGATCGCCGCCCTGGGCTTCGCGGGGGCGGCGGCCGTGGTCGGCTGCACCATGGTGCTGGCGGTCTGGTGGCTCACCGGCCGTTACCTCGGCCGTACGCCTGCCGCCATGGGCCAGCATCCCGATGGCGCTGCATCAGGTGTAGCGGTCCCGGTCCGCACCGGCAGCATCGCGCTGCCGTTGCCCGGCGCTGCCCTATGGCGCAGCCGGCGGTTCGTGACCCTGGCTGCCGCCGCCTCGCTGGGCCTGTTCGCCCAGATCGGCCTCATCGCCCACCTGTTCTCCCTGCTGGTCCCGGCGCTGGGCGCGCAGTTGGCGGGGTTCGCGGCCGGGCTGGCGACGGCGTGCGCCATCGCGGGGCGGACCGGCATGGGCTGGCTGCTGCCGCCGGGCGCGGACCGGCGCCGGACGTTGGCGGGCAATTACGGCCTGCAACTCTGCGGCTCGCTGGTGCTGCTGTTGGCCGGCGGCGCGAGCGTGCCGCTGCTGCTGGGCGGCGTGGTGCTGTTCGGGCTGGGGCTGGGCAACGCCACGTCGCTGCCACCGCTGATCGTGCAGCAGGACTTCGCGCCCGCTGATACGGCCCGCGCCGTGGCGCTCGTCACGGCCTGCAGCCAGGCGGTCTATGCCTTCGCGCCCGCGGTGTTCGGTGCGTTGCGCGACGGGGGTGCCCTGGCCGGTGGGGCGGCGCCGTTGCTGTTCATCGCTGCGGCACTCGTCCAGCTCGCAGCGGCCGGCACCCTCTTGCTGGGCCGCCAGGAGGCGCAGCGGTCAGCCGTGACCGGCGCATGAGCGCCCGCCTGGACGGGGCACGGCCGACGACGTGCAAGGAGGCCCTCCGATGTCGCTTGAACTCTATCCTCCCGCCGGTCAGCGCAGTGTAGGCGCCGCGCCCATGAGCTGGCCGCACAGAAGGCCGGACGCGGGCGTGCGGAACGGTTTCTGCTGGACCGCCGGCATCTGGTGCGATTGGACGGGCGCCTGCTGGACGACGTGGGCCTGACGCGCGAAGACGTGTTGCGGAATGTGCCGTTCCGGTGCGGTGGTCAGGACGGCCCCGCGACGCGGAACCCGGGGTCACGGTGAATGCCCGCAGCTACAACCCTGGGCTTGGCATGGGCTTGTCAGACGAGGTTCCGCGCAGCTCGGACGGTGCCGTGGCGTGGAACTGCCGCCACACTCGCCGCATGTGCCGGGCTGATCCGAAGCCCGCCCGCTCGGCGACTTGCTCCAGCCCGAGGCCGGTGTGCTCGACCAGTTCGCGGGCGAGCGCGACCCGTGCCCGGCTGACGGCGTCCGTCACCGTCATGCCGGCATGGACGGCGAATAAGCGCGACAGGTTGCGCGCGCTCGCCCCTGCGACCCGGCCCAGCCCGGCCAACGACCAGTCCCGCGCCGGGTCGGCGGCAATGGCGTCCTGCGCGCGGTGGACCACGGGGTGCAAGTGGCTGCGCCCCTCCAGCCACGGCGACAGCTGTGGGTCGTGGGCGCCACGGCGCATGTACACCACAAGGGTGCGGGCGGCGGCCAGCGCCGCCGCCGGTCCGGCCCATCGGCCCACGAGGTGCAGCATCAGGTCCACGCCCGCGGTCACGCCGGCGCTGGTGAAGCGGTCACGGTCCTCGACGAACAGCCTGTTCTCCAGCACGCGGGCGCGCGGCGCCGCTTCGGCCAGCCTGGCGCAGCTCGCGTGATGGGTGGTGCAGGCGTAGCCGTCGAGCAGTCCGGCCTGGGCTGCCAGCAGCGCCCCTTCGCAGACGGTGACCATCGTGTGCCCCGGCCGGATGGCGGTCCGCAGCCACGCGACGATCGCCGCCTCCGCCCGCCCATCAGCCTCCTGGTCCCTGGACGGCCCCAAGGTGCGGGCGGACGAGCCGGGCAGGAGGACGACGGCGCCGTCGTCCACCACGGCGGGTAGCGGGCCGGCGCCGCTCAGCGCCAGTCCCACCGAGCAGTGTGTCACCGCGTCCGGTGCCGCATACGACACGTCGAAGCCGACGCGGTCCTGTGCGGCGCCCGCGACCCGCAGCACCTCCAGCGGTCCCGCGAGGTCCAGCAGCAGGGCGCGCGGCGGCAGCACCACGAGCACGGGGATGCGCCGCCGCAACTCCGTCATGCGGCGGCCGGCAACGCCGGAGGGGCCAGCGCGTCCTCCACGGTAGCGATGCGGGCGAAGCGGCCTGCCAGCACCAGCTCGGTGCGGGCCTTGATGTCGTCCGGCCCGTAGCGGCGCCCGTCGGCGGCGGTCATCGCGAAGGTCAGCGTCGCCTCGGTCACGTAGTCCACGGCCCAGCCGCGGTCGGAGGCGTGCCGGGTCGTCGTCTCGCAGCATTGCTCCGTGCGGATGCCGGAGACGATGAGCCGCCGGATGCCGTGCTGCGTCAGCCAGGTGTCCAGCCCGGTGCCGACCAGCGCGCTGTGCTTGGTCTTGTGGAACACCGCGTCAGGCTGGATGGCAATGGGCGCGAGCGTGCGGACATGGCCGGACCCGGGCGAGAAAGGGCCGGCGGGCGAGGTGTGGAACACCTGCAGCACGGGCATGCCCTGGGCCGCGGCGCCGTCGATCAACGCTTGAAGGTGGCCGGTAAAGGGAGCCAAGTCCGCATCGCTCCAGTACGGGGCATGGCGGAAGGACTCCTGGACGTCGATGACGAGCAGGGCGGTGTCGGACATTTCGGGCCTCGTGCGTGTTGAACGGGTCGCAGCATCGTGCGTTCATTCAGGGCGCGAAAGCACCGGGACGGCCAAGGTGCGGACATATCGGGCCATCCGGCATGGCCGGCCGGGGGCATGCTCATGCCGCGGTCCTGAAACTGTGGCGGTAGGCGGCCGGGCTGGTGCCCAGGCTGCGGCGGAAGTGGTGGCGCAACGTGGCCGCCGTGCAGAAGCCGCACGCGGCGGCCACATCGTCGATGGGCAGCGTCGAGCCTTCCAGCAGATCGCGCGCCCGCGTCAGGCGCTCGGCCAGAAGCCAGGTGCCGGGGCTGGTGCCGCATGCGTCCTGGAACCGGCGATGCAGCCCGCGTGGGCTGAGCGCCGCCTCGCTCGCCAGCCGCTCCACCGGCCAGTCCTCCTCCAGCGCGGCCCGCACCCGGTCCAGCACGGCGGCCAGGCGCGAGCCGCCGGCCCGCTCGGGCGGCACGGGGCGGTCCACGTACTGCGCCTGCCCGCCGGCCCGGTGTGGCGGCACGACGAGGCGGCGCGCGACTTGGTTGGCGGCCGCCGCGCCCCAGTCGCGCCGGACCAAGTGCAGGTGCAGATCCAGCCCCGCCGCACTCCCGGCCGCGGTCAGCACTCTGCCCTCGTCCACATACAGCACGTCGGGCACGAGCGTCAGCCCGGGGTGGCGAGCGGCGAGCGCCTCGAAGTAGCGCCAGTGCGTGGTCGCACGCCGGCCGTCCAACAGTCCGACGGCTGCGAGCACGAAGGCGCCGGAGCACAAGGACAGTATCCGGGCACCCCCCGTGTGCGCGGCCTACAGAGCATCGCACAGAACGTCCGGCACGGGTGCGTCCGCCGCGCGCCAGCCGGGCACGATGACCGTGCCCGCCGCGGCCAGCAGGTCGAGGCCGCCATCTATGCCCACCGTGATGCCGCCGGCGGCGCGCAGCGGACCCGGCTCCGCCGCAGCAACGGTGAAGCGGTACCAGCCGGGTCCCATCTCGGGCCGGGGCAGCGCGAACACCTCGACGGCACAGCCGAACTCGAAGGTGCATAGCCCGTCATAGGCCACCGCCACCACGAGCGGGTTGAGGGGCGGAGCCGCGGCGCGGCCAGGGGGATAGGGTTGGCATGATCTTGAAGCGTTCCAGACTTACCGGACCTGGGCCGCCGCTTCGATTGCCCAGCACGGGGGCCGCTACCTCGCCCGCGGTGGCGCAATCGAACCCCTTGAGGGAACGTGGGAGCCGCACGCGATCATCGTCGTCGAGTTCCCCAGCATGGAGCAGGCGCGCGCCTGGTACTGCTCCCCCGAATATGCGTCGGCGCTCGAAGTGCGGGATGACGCCCCCAGCCGCGACCTCATCCTCGTGGACGGCATCTCGGCCCCTCAGTGAGGAAGCGAGGCACGGCGGAGCCTGCCGTCTCACATCCCGCCCGCATGTACGAAGCACAGCTTGTTGCCCTCCGGGTCGCGGCAGTAGGCACCGTAGAAGTCCGGCGCGTACCGCTCCCGCAGCCCCGGCGCGCCTTCGTCCGCCCCGCCGTGGGCAAGTGCGGCCCGCCATGCAGCATCGACGGCTTCACAGGTCGGCGCGGCGAAGCTGACCTGGACGCCGTTGCCCCAGGTCGCAGGCAGGCCGTTGAAGGGAGGCTGTACGCAGAACTGCGGCCAGCGCCGCCCGGTCGGTTGCCACAGCACCCCAGGCTGTCCGCCTATCTCTCCATCGCCGACGCGGGTCAGCCCGAGGGGCGCCAGCACGGCGTCATAGAACCGCGTCAGGCACATGAGGTCACGCGCGCCGACGTTCACATGGCTGAACATCCCGTTCCCCGCAGTGGTGTCAGGGGGCCTCCCAGGGCCGCTGTAAAGGCTGCATCAACTCGATCCTGTTGCCGAAGGGGTCGTCCACGTATGCCCGCTCATAGCCAGCCAGGGGTTCGTCGGCGTGGGTGGGATGCCCAGCATCGGCCAATGCCGCGGTAGTCGCGGCCAGGTCGTTCACCAGGAAGGCTGGGTGTGCCTTGCGCGCCGGCCGGAACTCGGCCTCCACCCCGAGGTGGACCTTGAGCACGCCTTGCTCAAACCAGCCGCCGCCGCGGCGGGCAAGGTTGGGTGGCTTGGCGACTTCCGGGACACCGAGCAGCCCGGCGTAGAAGGCGCGTGCCTCATCCTCTCGGCCCGGGGGCATGGCGAGTTGCACATGGTCGAGTACTGTCACGGGCATGGCTACGCTTTCTCCCCGCCGGTCCTGAACCCGGCGTCGTGATGCCGCAGTGACCTGAACGACTCAAGATCGGATTGGTTATGCCGCCCTGCCGGCGTCCTGCTTTCGTAGGAATGGGCTGACGGTCGCGACGGCGCGGGCCGCGTGGACATCTTTCTCGCAAATGGCCGCTGCGGCCCGTATCACGCCTTCAGTTGCCTCGGCCCCAAGGCGGCGGCCGATGATCCGGGCAGCGATGTACAGGGATGGAAGACAGCCGCAAGCAGTTGCCAACATTGGACCATGGCGACGATCCGTGCCTATGCCATGCTCGGCACAGACACGTACCCCGAACCTGCCCCAACTTGAGCCAGTAGCGAGGACCTTGTTCCGTAACCGAGCGATTCTGGAACAAGGCTGACGACTTTGCGCCATCCCAGATGGCCATATCGCATACCTGCGCGGTCACAGGGCCCTGTAGGGAATGCTACCGGGGCGCATAATAAGTCGCCGGGTCGAGGGCGTGCCGGGTGGCCTGGAACAATGCCGTGCTCAAGCGCTGCTTGCGCCGGTGCGAACGAACGAGCACGCGCCGGCCACGACCAGCCGGGCAGGAACAGCCAGAGGAACAGCGCCTTGGCCAAGAGGAACCACAACGAATAATAAAGCAGGTAGGCGGCCAGGATGGTGCCGATCCCGCCGATGAGGATGAACCCCGGCTGGAGCATCCCATCCAAGAGGGTCATGGCGGCTTGGCACGCGCCCATCACCCCCCGGGCGCCGACGCCGGCGAGCGCCGCGGTGGGGTCGAGCCGCTCGACTAGGCGCTCGGCCTCGTAGCGGTTGGCCCAGCCAAACGAGCGGAGCACCGGGTCCCACACGATCACGCGCCGGGCGGCCAGGAGGTCCTGCCCAGCCTGTGCGACCAGGTGCCCGGCGACGGTGCCGTCAAGCTCCGTCGGCCCGAAGCGCAGCACCAGGCTATGTTGCGGCGAGACTTCGCCGCCGAAGCGGACGGGCACGGCGACGTCCTTCCCGGGCAGCAGGGTCAGGTGCATGAGGGAGCCTGCGGGATGCCGGCGGCGGCGGGAAGGGTAGCTCCAGGTTTCGGCAGCGCCCTCTCCCAGCCCCACGGCCCCTTGGGCGATAGGTAGGCGTTCCGCACGGGCTGCCCGAAGCACGGGCCGGCTGCCAGGCTCCCGATCCGGACGGCCACCGACGGTCCGTGCGGCGCGGCCGCCGGGGCGATGCGGGTCTTCATGGATGTCCCCCGCCTCAGCCGGCCGGTCAGGCCGTGCCCGGGCGGCGGCAGGCGGCCCCGTTCGTCATCCCGAGGGTCGCGATGTTGCCGCCGTTGATGGTGCACACGAAGCGGCCGTTGGCGCGGGTGTCCACGATGAAGTTGGTGTTGGTCGGCCCGTCCGCGCGGCGCTCGACGATGGTCACGTCGGCGGCGGGCAGGCCGAGCGCGCCGGAGATGGAGTCCCGGGCGCGGTCGTTGCCGAGCATCTGCTCGGCGCAGCCGGCCGCCAGCCGGAGCATGGCGAGCATCGCGATGGCCGGTCTGTATGCTTTCGTCATGTCATGCTCCTCGGACGGGTTGGCGGCTCTGGACGGGTGCGCTCGGGCCGCGCCTCCGATCGCGCGTGCGTCGTCGTCAACGGACTTGCAACGTCTTGGTGCAGGCCCGCTCCGGCCGCCCCTGCTGCAGCGTCACCAGCTCGATCGCGCCGGCCGCGGCGACGTACCGCGCCCGCGTCCCCCACAGCCTCGGGTCCTGCCATCCGGGCGCCCCGGGCCGAACCCCTCCCTCGTTGATCACCTCGGCGCAGGTCCGGCCCGCGGAGCGGGTGGCGACCGGCCGGCCATCCCGCAACAGCGCCAGCTTCCCCGGGCAGACCGCATAGTCGCGCTTGCTGTCGGCGTCGTTCGGCCCGTTGTCGCAGACCGACCCGCCCTGCCCCGCGATGGACAGGAGCACGGTCGTGTCCCCGTCCGGGAAGCTCACCTCGTAGATCGGGAGCTGCCCGCCGAGGCTCGCAGGCAGGTTCGCGATCTCGCGCCGCCACAGCTCGTCGTTGACGTCCTTGGGCCTTCCCGTGCCGTGGTAGCTCATGCGGAGCAGCCGCCATCCGCCGGGCAGGGTTCCGGCGGCGGCGTCGGATGTGGCGGGACCGGCCCGCGGCGCCGGAGCAGGGAACGCGGCGGATCGCACGAGCGCCGGGTCGGGCAGGTTCCCGCGGGCGGCCATGCAGCCCATGAACCCTTCATTGTAATCCGCCTGTAGGCCCGCGTTGTTGGCGGCGATGGTCGAGGGTGGCGTCCCGGGCGCGTTGATCCGGTCCGCCACGGGCTGCAACTGCCGGTCCACCTCGGCCATGCACCCCCGGCGGTCGGACGCGAACGCGTCCGGTGACTTGCCCGGCCCGGGCGCGACCCGCGCGGTGGGACCGATCACCGTGCAGGCGGACGGGAGCATGGCGAGCAGGACGAGGGCCGCTCGATACGCCCCATGGCTTGCTCCCGTGCGCCTCCGCGCCGTCCGGGGCGGGATGGCCCCGGTCGACGCCGGGGCCGGTGGCGTCCCGTTCGGGTGGCGGTCATCCCCGAACGGCGGCGACCCCCTCATCTGGCTGCCTGCCCGAGGAACGCCGACTTGGCGGCCTCGCACCGGTCCAACGCGGCCGTCAGCCGGAAGGAGTCGGCGACGGCGCGCCCGCCGTCCTCGGGATAGCCCCCGAACATGGCGACGCCGACGCCGCCGATCTGCTTCGCCTTCACCTCCGCGCGGGCCTGCTCCAAGGAGGTCGTCAGACAGGAGATCGTCTCCTCGGGGCTCTTCAGTCCGGGCAGGTTCTCCAATGGTGCGATCACCAACGTCGTGGTGCCGTCCGCATTCGCGACCTTGCCGAGCTTCCCCGTCAGACGGGGCGAACCGCGCCCGAACGGGGTGACGCCCATGGACGCGCCCGAGGACCCGCCCGACCGGTACGTGACCTGGATGCCGTCGGTCGCGGCGGCCTCGACCAGGCCAGCGGGGTCGACGGCCAGCAGGCGGCCGTCGGCGTGGGACGGCACCGCGAGTTCGTCGTCCGCCCCGAACGTGCGCTGCACCCCCGCCGCCTCGGTCGCGAGCGCGACCCGGGCAGCGACCGTGTCGTCGTGCAGGGTCCGGCACGTGCCGCTGACCAACGCCGCGGCCTCGCCGGGACTGATTGCCGGCTTGGCCCTGATGCGTCCAGCCTCCGGCGCTCGGCCGCCGGGTCCGGCTGCCCGCCGAACAGGGAATTGAGCACGCCATCAGCCGGGTTCCCCTTGCGGTGGGCGCACAGGAACGAGGCCGCAGGGGACTCGATGCCGGTCCTGACGGCGAACGTGGCGGCGATCGCGTCGGCGAAGCGCCGCGCCGCCGCCGCGCGCTTGGGCCCGATCACGGCCTCGTACGCTTGCCGGTAGGCTGCGATCACCTGGCGCTGCAGCAGCGGGTCGCGGCGGTCGATCCAGTCCGGGTCGGCCTCGATCCCCGGGGACCATCGCGCCTGCTCCCACTCGTCGAGCGTCCCCGGCTCGGTGGCGAGCGCGTCGACGACGTGCCGCGCCACCGCGGCGTCGTCAGGACGGCTGGCTTCGACCAGCGCGGCGGCGGCGTTCCTGGGGTTGGGTAGATCGGCGGCGGACGCCGAGCCCGCGGACACCACGATCGAGAGCCCCGCGAGGGCGGCGCCGAGCAGCCGGGCGCCGCCCCGGATACCGGTCCCGGGTTCACCCGCAGCGTGGGCCGCCCGGAGGGGGTCCCTTCCGTGTCCGGCGTGAGCCGCCCCAGGCATGCCGCCGGCCGGGAACGCGAGGGAGGCGATCCGAGGAAGGCGTGTCCGCCTCGTGCCTGCACCCGATCCGGCGAGCCGGTGTGGCCCTGGTCCCATGGTCGTCGAAGTCCCCTCCATCACACCGCCCATCGTTCTGATTTCTTGTCGGTTATATCCGATGTTTGCGGTGCCGCCAACGGGGTTCCCTGGCGGCCATGGACCTATGTGCGCTGGTGGGGGGGAACGTGCGCCGGTACCGGAAGGCGGCACGCCTGAGCCAGGAGGACGTCGCGCACAGGGCCGGCCTGGACAGAACCTACCTGAGCGACATCGAGCGGGGCGTCGCCAACCCGAGCGTCAACGTGCTGCTCGGGGTCGCGATGGTCTGCGGCGTGCATCCCGCGCTTTTGCTGCTCGACGAGCGCGAGGCGGCTTTGGTCGCGAGGATCCTCGGCCCGGCCGGCGAGGGCGCGCCGCCGCCGTAGCTGCCCATCCCTCACAGTCCCTGGGACCGGTTCGGGCTGGTGCTAGATGTTTGGGTCGAGGCCCGCGCGTCCGAACAGTGCGGAGAGGTCCTCCAAGCACGCGAGTCCGAGATGCCAGACGTTCGGCTGGCTGGGGATAAGCCCCGTTACGGAAGGGATTAGAGACAGGCTGAAGTCGCGCGCGGCCGAGTTGGGCCTGAGCGGCGCGGAGGCCGCCCGGCGCGCCGGGCTGATGGCCACCCGTTACGGCCACTACCCGCAGGATGTCAATCGGCACTCAATGTTGGCTCATCCGCAGCCTCGGTGCAGATCGTTGTCAAGCTGCACGGACCAGGCGCGCCCTGAGCAGGTCGAGCCCTGCTCGTCCGTAGCCCTGGCGCTTGATCAGCTTCGAGCGGGCTACCTGCCCCTCGACCTGGCCGCTGCTCCAGGGCAGCAGCGGGGCTGCACGAACGGCCTGCTCGTCCTGACGCAGGCCGGCGGCGAAGCCGCGCAGGTCGCCCTTCTCGGCATCGGCCAGCCAGGGGGTGAGCGCATCCACGGAGCGTGTGCGGACCATGGCACCGAAACGCTGGGCGAGGTCGCGTACCGTGGCCAGCGCCGGCGACAGCGCCAGCAGCCGCTAGACATGGGCACGGTCCGGCTTGCGCGCCAATGAGCGCGCCTGTGGCAAGCAGCACACCCAGCAGGGCGGCGGTCGGGCGGCGGGTCATGCTGCATCCACCGTGACGGTTTCGATCAGGTTGCGGAGGTAGCCCGCTGGGTTCCACGGCTGCTCCACCGGCTGCGTCTCCCCGGCGTTGGACACCGCACGCACTTTCAGTGCGTGCCGCCCGGCCGTAAGCGTCACTGGCGCGTCCCAGCCGCGGAAAGAGTACTTGCCGAGGTCCTGGCCGAGCTTGGCGTCCGCCCAGGTGGCGCCGCCATCGGCGGACACCTGCACCTGCCGGATGCCGCTGCCGCCGTCGAAGGCGATGCCGCGCAGCATCGTGGGCTGCCCGGCCGCCATGCGCGCGCCGTCGGCCACGGAGGTGATGAAGCTCCGCACCTTGAACCGCCCGATGGGCTTCGTCGCCGCGGGCGCCGTGCCCGGCGTCACGCGGTTGCAGTCGTTGTCCGGTATGCGGTACGCCGTCTTCATCCAGTAGTTGTCGAGCGGCCGGTCCAGCACCGTGACCTCGTTCAGGTGCTTGACCCAGTACGTGCCGTAATGGCCCGGCACCACCAGCCGCAAGGGATAGCCGTTCAGGAACGGCAGCTCCGCCCCGTTCATTGCCCAGGCCAGCATCACCTCCCCGTCCCGCGCATGGTCGAGGTCGAGCGCCTTGGCGAAGTCCGGCGTGCCGTCCGCCACCGGGCCGTCCAGCGCGTCGAACTGCACCTGCACCGCCCCGGCCTTCACGCCCGCCCGGTCCAGCACGGCGCGCAGCGGCACGCCGGTCCAGCGCGCGTTACCCATCAGCCCGTTGCCCGCCTGACCCCCCGCCACCCGCGGCTCGAAGAAGCCGCGGCCGTTGCCGGAACACTGGCTGACCGCCACCAGCTCGGTCGCCGGCATGGCCTTGATCTCGGCCAGGCTCAGGGACAGCGAGGTGGCGACCTGCCCCTTGACCGCCAGGCGGTAGATGTCGGGGTCGATCTCGTCGGTCGGCAGGCCCACCAAGTGATAGCGGACGTAGAAGGCGTCGTTGGGCGTCAGCAGCCCCTCGTCGAACACCGTGAACGGTGTCTCCAACTGCGGCGGACGGCTGGTCATGCGGATCAGCGCCCGCTTCTCAGGGTAGGCGACCAGGGGCCGGGTGCCGTTGCCGAACGGCATCTCAACCGTTTGCGCCTGCGCTTGGCGGCCCGCTCCCAGCAACGCGGCACCGGCTGCCGCGCCAGCCTTGCGCAGCACCGTCCGCCTATCCAGTCCTGTCATCGTTCCCAGCTTTTTATCTTTCTTGTGACTTGGACTATAAATCTGATCCGGCACCGCCGTCCCATTCTTTCTCAACGTGCAGCGGCCAGGCATGGAGGCAGCACGGTTAAACTGCGTAGGGCTGCCGCGGTCACTGCTGGACCTGCACCGCGCTGCCGGGAGCCGCGGCCGTGCCCGGCGCGATTACCAGCCAGCGCCGTGCCGAGCCGGCGTCGTCCTGCACGACCTGGCGGATCGGCCCGATAGCGTTGACCACCGCGGCACCCGCCGGGTTGGTCATGAACGCCGCCAGCGGCTGCAACGTGCCGCTCCCGGAGGCATCGGCGGCCAGGGCCAGCACATAGGGCTTGCGCGGCTCAAGCCCGGTCGCGCCGGCTTGCAGCACCTGCACCAGCCCCTGGTCGAACAGCGTGACCTGCGTGGCCGGCGCACCCTCTGGCGTTCCGAGGGTCAGGCGCGCCGTGTTGGCCGCCACGCCCAGCGGCTGCAGGTTCTGCGTGCCCGGCCCCTCCGGCACCGCGCCCGGCACGTAGGCCACGCCCTGCGGCCCCTGGCCGAGCGGGATGGTCGCAACGACCGTGTTCGCCGCCGTGTCAATCACCGCGGCGCCGTCCGCGTTCTCCAGCCCCACGAACATCCGCGTGCCGTCGCCTGACGGCCAAAGCCCGTGCGGCAGCGCGCCCACCGCTATGGCGGCGACCTGGCTGAAGTCGTCCGTGCGGAACACCTTGACCTGGTTCAGCCCACCCACCGTCACATAGGCGAACTGCCCCGCCGCCGTGCGGGCGAAGTTGACGTGGTTGGTGATTGGCCCGGTGTCGAGCACGCGCAGCACCTCGAACGGCGCCGCGGCGTTGAACACCATCGTGCGGCCCACGTCCTTCAGCGTCAGCCAGACCTGCTTGCCGTCCGGCGTCGCGGCGATGTCCGGGGAGAACGGGCTGTCCTGCTTCACCCGGCCAACGATCTTGTGGTCCGCGGTCGAGACCACGACCGTCTCGGGCGAGAAGCTTGAGGCGACGTAGCCGAGCTTGCCGTCGGGCGAGAAGATCACCATCCCCGGGCCGTTCGGCACCTTGATCCGGCTTTTCTCCTGGTAGGTCGCGCCGTCCAGCACG
>JAABUQ010003315.1_pt1 | contig 29829 bp, 37 predicted proteins | sample 5560001 | NCBI WGS metagenome assembly JAABUQ01 (sample SAMN10711888, study PRJNA513371) | rock metagenome | isolation source: Antarctica rocks | place: Antarctica: Victoria Land, Finger Mt nord | collected 2015-12-18 | reverse complement strand
GTCTTCTCGAGGTCCGCTGCGAGCGAGCCCATGTTGACGCCGATGCGGATCGGCGTGCCCATATCTTTTGCGAGCTGTACGACCTCGCGCGTCTTGGTGCGATCGGTGATGTTGCCCGGATTGAGGCGCAGCTTTGCAACGCCCGCTTCGAGCGCGGCCAGCGCCATCTTGTGATCGAAATGAATGTCGGCGACGATCGGCACGGGCGAGCGGGCGACGATGGCGGGCATCCCGGCGGCATCGGGGGCATCCTTGACCGTCACGCGCACCACTTCGCAGCCCGCGGCCGCGAGACCGTAGATCTGCTCGAGCGTCTTGTCGGCATCCGCAGTGTCGGTCGTCGTCATCGACTGCACGACGACGGGATGATCGCCGCCCATCCAAACCTTTTTCGCACCGCTGGAATACTTCGACTTATTCGCGAGCAAGACGGGCTTCGAGGGACGCCGCAGGCGCACCATAACCTAGAAAATCCCCTTACCGGAAACGATGTTGGTGATGTCGCGAAACGCGACGAACACCATGAGTGCCATCAGCACGGCGAAACCCGTGACATGCACGAGCGCCTCTTTTTCGGGCTCGACCGGCCGCCCGCGCAACATCTCCGCAACGATGAAGACGGCGCGCCCGCCATCGAGTGCGGGGAACGGCAGCAGGTTGAGCAGACCGAGCGCAATCGAGATCGTCGCCGCGAGGCTCAGATACGGCCCCCAGCCGAGATCTTGCACGACCGACGCCGCGCGTTCCATGCCGATGGGGCCGGAGATGCTCGAGGCGTTCTGATGGAAGTGCGAGATGAGCTGCCCGTAGCCTTGGACTTGCCCGACGATGAGGTTCACGGTTTGCGAGCCTGCCACCGCAAACGCCGCGAGAACGCCGACCCGTTCGAACGTCGGAATCGGCGCGAAACCGATGCGCCCTTCAGTACCGCCGCGCGCGGTCTTGGCCGCGTACGGCGTCACGGCGATCGTGGAAGTCGCGCCGTGCCGGCCGATCGTGATGTGCAACAGTTTACCGGCCGAGGCGTGGATCTTCGTGACGACCGCCTCGCCGCTCGTGAACGGCGTCCCGTCGATCGCCAGGATCCGGTCGCCCGTTTGAAAGCCGGCCTTCATCGCCGGCGAGTTCGGCATCAGGATACCGATCTGCGGACTGATCTTTTGCGACGCGATGCCGAACGTGATCGCGGCGACGAACATAATGACGTAGGCGAGGATAAAGTTCGCGATCGGACCCGCGACGACGATCGAGAGCCGCTGCCAAGGCTTCTTCGCCTGGAAATTATCATCGATCGCAGTAGCCCCGGGAAGCGCGCCCGGCGCCTCGAGTTTCGGCAGCGTTTCCACGGACGTGCGTTCGGCGACAGCAACGCTGCTGTCGCCGTGCGTTCCGGGTCCGACCGCAACATCGCCCGCGCGCTGCTCGCGAAACGCGCGCTGCTGCTCCGCCTCGCTCTTTTGGCCGTCTTCACCCTGCATCGCGCAGTAGCCGCCGAGAGGGAGCAGGTTGAGCCGGTAGTTCGTGCCGCTGCGCGGCGACGTCCACTTCAGCAGCGTGGGGCCGAAGCCCACGGCGAAGTCATTGACCCGCACACCGTTGCGCCGCGCGAGCAAAAAGTGACCCGCTTCGTGCAGCACGACGAGCACGGAGAGCATGATCAGGAAGACGACGATCTTGCCCAAGCCGTCGAGGCTGGGGAGAGCGAACGCGAGGAGATTCACAGGAAGCATGCGGTACCTTTTTAGTTCGCCGAAGCTGCGGAGTGGGCCTCGACCGCTGCTCGCGCGAGCTCCCGGGCGCGAAGGTCGGCGGCGCGGACCGAGTCCAGGCTGAGCGGTTCGTCCGAGACGCCGCTCAGTGCCGCTCCCACGACGCCCGGGATCGCACCGAAACGGATCATCCCTCCTACGAACGCGTCCACGGCGACTTCGTTTGCGGCGGAGAGCGCGGCCGGGGCGATGCCCCCGCGCCGCAACGCCGCATAGGCCAGGGCGAGGCACGGGAACCGCTCGAGGTCGGGCCGCGCGAAGTCCAAGCGAGCGAGCATAGTACCCGCGGCGCCGAGCGCCGCGAGCGGATCGGTACGCCCGCGATCCGGCAACCGGTCCGGATAGGCGAGGGCGTAGCCGATCGGCAGTCGCATGTCCGGCGGCGCAAGCTGCGCCTTGACGTTACCGTCGCTGAAGACGACGAATCCGTGCGCCACGGACGTGCGATGCACGAGCACGTCGATGCGCTCGGCATCGACGCCGAAGAGGCGGCTCGCTTCGATGACCTCGAGGCCCTTGTTCATGAGGGATGCCGAATCGACCGTATTCTTCGTTCCCATCTGCCACGTCGGGTGCTGCAACGCATCGGCGACCGAGGCGCGCGCGATCGCGTCGTGCTCCCACTCCCAGAACGGACCGCCCGACGCCGTGAGGATGATGCTGCCGACGCGCTCCGGCGGTTCGCCGACGAGGCATTGAAAGATCGCGCTGTGCTCGGAATCGACCGGTACGATCTGGGCGCCGCTGCGCTTCGCGGCGGCCATGAACAACTCGCCCGCGGCGACGATGAGCTCTTTGTTCGCGACCGCGATGCGGATGCCGCGTTCGACGGCGGCGAAGACGGCGTCGAAGGCGACCGCGCCATCCGTTGCAGCGACGACCACGTCGGCGCCGCTTTCGGCCGCGACCGCGAGGAGGCCCGTGCTTGCGTGCGCGACGCGCGTCCCGGCGGGCAGCGCGGCGCGCAACGCGGCGACGTCCCTTTCGTTGCCGCACGACACGACGTCCGGCCGGAAGCGGCGCGCCTGGTCGACGAGCTCGCCGACACGCGAACCCGCTGCAAGCGCGACGACGCGAAAGCGCTCGTGGTGCCGGGCGATGACATCGAGCGTCTGCGTGCCGATCGAACCCGTCGAGCCGAGGATGGCGACCGTCTTCTGCACCGTCGACACGTTTGTCGGCGTCCTTTGCCGCACCTCGCCGCCGACGCGCCCTGCGAGGAGTGAAGGAACGTTCTCCCGCACACCGCGCATATCGATGCTTAGTTCATCGAGCAATGGTCATTCGCTTTGGTGAGGCGTCGCACGTGCAGGAGCTCGCTCAACAAATCGTCAGCGGACTTGCAACCGGCTCCATCTTCGCGAGCATGGCGCTGGCGCTCGTCTTGATCTATCGCTCGATGGGCGTCATCAACTTCGCGCAAGGCGAGCTCGCGATGTTCACCACCTACATCGCCTGGCAACTCGTGCAGAACGGCATGTCCATCTGGGCCGCGTACCCGCTAACGATCGCCGTTGCATTTGCCGGCGGCGTCGCGCTCGAGCGGCTCGTCATCCGTCCCGTCGAGCGAGCCTCGCAGCTCACCGTCATCATCGTGACCCTCGGCCTGCTGATCACCTTCAACGGCCTCGCCGGCTGGATCTGGGGCTTCGTCGTGAAGTCGTTTCCGTCACCCTTTCCGACGACGCCGATTCAAGTCGGCGGCGTCGGTTTCAGCGCCCAAGACATCGGCGTCATCGTGGTCTCGCTCATCACGCTCGGGCTGATCACGCTCTTCTTCCAAAAGACGAAGCTCGGGCTTGCGATGCGCGCGGCTGCGCTCTATCCCGATCAGAGCCGAGCGCTGGGCATCCGCGTCGGGTGGATGCTGGCGCTGGGCTGGGGACTGGCATCCGTCGTGGGCGCGATTTCGGGGATCATGATCGCACCACTCTCATTTCTCGATCCCAACATGATGCAAACCGTCATCGTCTATGCCTTTGCCGCAGCCGTGCTCGGGGGCATCGAGAGCCCACTGGGCGCGGTGATCGGTGGCCTCATCTTGGGCGTCGCGATCAATCTGCTCGGTACGTATGTGGCGGCGATCGGTAACGAATTACGGCTCGCCGTCGCACTCGCCATCATCGTCGTCGTGCTGCTGTTCCGTCCGGCAGGACTGTTCGGGCGGGTCGCGGTGCAGCGTGTCTAAATGACGGCGCGTTCGGCGCAGCTCTCGCGCATCGCACTCACCATCGGCGTCGTCGCCGTATTGCCGTGGATCGTGCCGTCGTTCGTCGTCTTCGATCTCATCTACGTCGGCGCGTACGCGATCGCCATTTTGGGATTGATCGTCCTCACCGGGATGAACGGCCAAATCTCGCTCGGGCACGGGGCCTTTCTCGCGGTCGGCGCGTACATCGTCGCGATCCTCGCGCACGATGCGGGCTGGCCGTATTGGGCGGCCGTACCGATGGCGGCGCTGGGCTGCGGCATACTCGGGCTTCTCCTGGGCCTCGTGGCGCTGCGTCTCGCGGGCGTCTACCTCGCGCTTGCAACCTTCTCGCTCGCCGTCGCAACGCCGTCGATCCTCAAACACTTCAAGGATCTCACCGGCGGCTACGGCGGACTGTCGCTGAACCCGGTCACCCCACCGGATCGCATCCCGCTCGATGCACAACACTGGCTCTACTACGTGACGTGGGCCGTCGTCGGCATCGTCTTTCTGCTGACGGCGCAACTCGTCCGCGGAAAGTTCGGCCGCGCGCTGCGCGGACTGCGCGACAATCCGACCGCCGCCGAGTCGTTCGGGGTCAACCCGTATTATTACAAAACGTTTGCCTTCGGCTGGAGCGCCGCACTCGCCGGCGTCGCCGGCGCCTTCTACGCATTTGCAACGGCCTATCTGAGCCCCGACTCGTTCACCGTTGCGCTCTCGATCACGCTGCTCATCGGTGCGGTACTGGGCGGCATCCTGACGTTTTGGGGAGCGCTCGTAGGCGCAGTCGTCGTCGAGTTTCTACCCCTGCTCGCGCAGCAGATCAGTGCCGGCGCCCCGGGCGTCGTTTACGGCATCGCGCTGATCCTCGTGATGCTCTTCGTGCGGACGGCATCGTCGGCGGCTGCGTACGCCTCTACCGCCGCGCGCTGCGCAAAACGGTTCCAAACCTAGGACCGGAACCCTCGATCCAACCCGCCGCTCCCGTCACGGCCAAATCGTCGTCGCGCGACTAGCGCGAAACTCGCGCCATCGGCGCAGTCAGGAGATAGTTCATTGAATCGAACGATTCGCAAAGCCGCCGTCGCCACGTTGCTCTCGCTCTTCTCACTCAGCGTTTCGGGCGCAACGCTCGCGCCGGCCTACGCGGACGAACCCGGCGTAACGCCGACCGAGATTACGATCGGCGGAGATCATCCCTTCAGCGGTCCCGCCTCCGCCTACGGCGTCATCGGCAAAGGCATCGGCGCGTATTTCAACTACGTCAACGACCACGGCGGCGTGAACGGCCGCAAGATCACGTGGATCGATAAAGACGACGCGTACAGCCCGCCGCAAGCGGTTCAAGTCGTGCATCAACTCGTCGAGCAAAATCACGCCTTTCTCATTCTTAATTCGCTCGGCACCGGCGTGAACGTCGCCATTCGTCCGTACCTCAATCAAAACAAAATTCCGCAACTCTTCGTCGCAACCGGAGCGACGACGTTCGGTCGCGACTACAAAGAGTTTCCCTGGACCATCGGCTGGCAGCCCGACTATCAGGCAGAAACGATCATCGACGGCCACGACATCCTCAAGAACCATTCCAAAGCCAAGGTCGGCGTTATCTATCAGAACGACGACTACGGCAACGACCTCTTAACGGGACTCAAGAAAGGACTGGGGGCGCAGGCCGGGTTGATCGTCAAAACGGCGTCGTACGAAACGACGGACCAAAACGTCAGCTCGCAGATTTCGACGCTCAAGGCCGCCGGCGCAGACACGCTGTTGATCTTCGCGACGCCGAAGTTTGCCGTTCAATCACTTATCGCCGTCTCGCAGCAATCGTGGCATCCGTTTACCTATATGAATCTGGTTTCGGCAACCGCACCGCTATTCCGAGCGGCACAGAAAGCCGGCGGTCCGTCCGCCGTGAACGGCGTGATCTCGGCTTCATACGTCAAGGATCCGGCGGATCACGAACGGTACGCGAACGACGCGGGCATGAAGCTCTACAAGACGATCATGAGCAAATATCTCGTCGGCGCCGACCAGGACGACGGCTTCTATCTCTATGGGATGGCCGTCGCATTCTCGACGATTGATTGTCTGACGCGCGCGGGAAAGGATCTCACGCGTGAAAAGGTCATGGACGCGGCGACGCATTTGGACGAAACGAACAATCCCTTCATGTATCCCGGCGTGAAGGTTCAAACGACGCCGACCTACCGTTTCCCAGTCAGCCAGATGGTATTCGGCAAATGGGATGCTGCGAAGCAAGACTTCGTGCCGTTCGGTCCCGTCATCGACGCACGGCAGTTCACCACGCAAGCCGAACATTGAGTCTAGTGTACCGACCGGTAGATGGCGTGACAGTCGCTCGGCGCTTTTCCGCTCTCGCTTTGTGTCACGCCATCTACCGGTCGGCACACTGATGACGACGCTGCTCGGTGTCGGGGACCTGACGATCCGCTTCGGTGGGATCTCGGCCCTGAGCGACGTGTCGTTCGACGTTGCGCAGGGACACATCACCGGGCTCATCGGACCCAACGGCGCCGGCAAGACGACGTGCTTCAACTGCATCACTCGGTTGTACCAGCCGAGCTCCGGCCGGATTACGTTTAAAGGCGGAGATTTATTGCGCCGCGCACCCCACGAGATCACGCGTTTGCGAATCGCGCGCACGTTTCAAAACCTCGCGCTCTTCGAAAGTATGTCCGTCATCGACAACGTGCTCGTCGGCGCCCATGTGCGCCTGGGTCGCACGGGCGGGATGAGCGAAACCGCGATGCGCGGCGAAGCAGCGACGACACTGGACTATCTCGGCTTGCGCGCGCTCGCCGAGCGTCCGGTGCGCGGCTTGCCGTTCGGCACCCGTAAGACGGTCGAGCTCGCCCGCGCGCTCGCGGCGTCACCCGAACTGCTTCTGCTCGACGAGCCGGCGGCGGGTCTCGGGTCCGAAGAAGTCTCTGCGCTCGGTGAAGCGCTCACGCGCATTCGCGACGATTTCAAGACGACGATCCTCATGGTGGAACATCACATGCGACTCGTCATGAGCGTCTCGGACCATGTCGTCGTCTTGGATTCGGGCCGTAAGATCGCCGACGGCGCGCCGGAGCAGATACAACGCGATCCCCTCGTCATCGAAGCATATTTGGGGGCAGCATAGTGTTTACGCTCGCATCGAAGCAGTAGGATGGCATTACTCAATCTGCGCGGTGTACGTGCGCGGTACGGCGAAATCGAAGCGCTGCACGGCATCGACCTGACGGTTGAGCGCGGCACGATCGTCGCGCTCTTGGGCGCCAACGGCGCGGGCAAGACCAGTACGTTTCGCGCGATCACCGGTATGCTCAAGCTCCAAGGCGAGGTGATCTTCAACGACGCGCCGCTGCACACCGGAAAACCGGAGGACGCGGCGCGCCGCGGCATCGCGCACGTGGCGGAGGGTCGCGGAACGCTCGGCGCGCTCACGGTGTGGGAAAATCTCGCGCTCGGTGCATACACGTGCGCCGATCGCAAGCGCATCAAGGGACGCTTCGAACGCGTCGTCCGCTATTTTCCATGGCTCGCGGAGCGCAAGCACCAAACGGCCGGGACTCTGAGCGGTGGCGAGCAACAGATGCTTGCAATCGCGCGCGCCCTCATGATGGAGCCGCAATTGATGCTGCTGGACGAACCGTCGCTCGGACTCGCGCCGATTGTCGTCCGCGATATCTTCGCCTTGCTCGCGACGATCAATCGCGAAGACGGCGTCGCGATACTCGTCGCCGAGCAAAACGTTACTGTAGCACTCGCGACTGCGTCTGAGGCGTACGTACTGGAGACCGGCCGCATCGCCGTGCACGGCCCTAGCGCCACACTCGCACGCGACGAGGCCATCCGCCGCTCGTACCTCGGCTACTGAGTTTCGAACCCGCGGCGATGATGCTACAGACGTTGGGCGGTACTCGATAACATCATCGGTGCAATCGAGCAAGGCTTTCCAACGTAGGGCGTAAGCCTGAGCTCCATGCCGCCGCCGAGCTCGCTCGGGAGATGCGATAGTTGGCAGCGATTAAGCTGGATACCACTCCGAAAACGTTAGTCGCGAGCCGCGAATAATGAGCGCCATTGCGGTGTCGAATACCGCGAGTTCTTCGCCAACGGTAGCGTTAGATCGGCACGCGATTCCGTTCTCGCCGCCATCGTGGAGGCGTAGGCCAATGCGCTGGCACTTTGTCCATCCAACACCCGCCGGATACGAACGAGGCAGTCCTAAGAGCCGCAACCCCTCGTCCGTTACAGCGTCGACAAAAGAAGCCTGAGTTACGTTTACTACCTGAAGCATCGGGCGCTCATCTGGTCGCAAGTCGTATAACGTCGCGATTTCTCCGTCGTAGGTGAGGCGCGCGTTGGCTGCGGCGACGGCGATGGTCGCGTTGAGATACAGTGCACCGTAGCTCCCGGGTGCGTTCCAACGGCCGCCGGCGCGCGCACCCGGAGCTATATTGAGAGGATCAGACCAGGAGGGGTCTGCTACGCGATAATGCTCGCTACCACGAAGAATCCGATTCAACGTGAGTTATAGGCGAAGAGAGATTCAAGATAGGCGTAGACGGGTTCTACGCCGGCGGCGCCGACCACCTCGAGAACAGTCTTGCCGCCGAGGCCCTTGCCGGGCGTTCTCACAATTTGCGGCACACGCGCCGGAATGAACTTACGGATAAAGACCTCCGCGAGCTCTCGGACGCGATCAACGTCAGCAGCGCGCGTCACGGGCACATCGTGCTGGTACCAGCCCTGAACGGCAGGGCGCGAGACGCAAAAGAGTCGAGCAAGTTCCGCGTAGCTCAAGCCGAAATCGCGACGGATGGCTTCGAGTTCCTTTCGCCCAACTCGGCGGGCCACCGCCTTACCCATCAACCGATCCTAGCACGACGGCAAGCGAACGGCAAGCCAACGGCAATAAAGGCGTAACGCGCTCTTGATCTGCAGACTCCTGACCGTGCGCGTCGGATTGGCGTCTTCGATCGCTGAGCGGACAAGAGGCAGTTGCGCCCGGCACGGATCGTGCGCCGTCGGCGCAACGAATCTTTCTTAGCCGAACTTCGCGTCACTGCGATTGCGGGCGGTTGCGAGTCCGCGCATCGCTTGGCGACCGGTAACGTGCCGGAAATCGGCTTGGCCGATGTCCGCTTGCGTGAAGATCGCGCCCGTCACGTCGGCGCCGCGGAAATCCGCGCGCGTGAGGTCGGCTTGATCGAACGACGTACCACGGACGAGCGCCCGAACGAGCGTGGCCGAACTCAGGTTCGCGAAGCCGAGGTCGGCCCCGGTCAAGTTGGCGCCCGTGAGGTCCGCTTGCGAAAAGATCGTGTGCAGCAATCCCATCGGCTGATTGCTCATGTCCGGGCGAAGCTTCGCCCCGGAGAGATTCGCGTGCGTGAAGATTGCCGACGGCGCGATCAGATAACCGCTGGTCTGCGAAAGGTCCGCCTCGCTGAAGTTCGCGCCTTCGGCCGTCGTCAAGAACGTCGCACCGGCGAAGCGCGCTCGCCGCAGGTCCGAACGGTCGAATTTCGTCGCGGACAAATAGGCACCGATAAACGAGGCGCCGGTAAGGTTTGCACCGCGCATGTTGCTCTCGGAGAGGTTGGCGTTCTTGAAATTCGCCCCGTGGAGATCGACGCCGTCGAGCTCGAGCCTGAAGAGACGAGCGCCTGCGAAATTCGCATGCCCGGGCATCGCCCGCAACCGCGCGCGAACCTGCGCGAGCGTGAGGGATTCCGCTTCGTCGGCAGCGGCGCAAACCCGCGTGACACGCAACGCAGCGGGCAGCGCTAGACTCGTTGCCGCAATTGCAGTGATTGCACGCCGGCGATTCATGCACACGCTCCTCGCGCGAACTCTATCCAAGACATATCCGCGAGCCGAAGCGAGAATCCTACGCCGCGGCAATGTTGCTACGGTGGCTTAGGGGTGCGCGATGTGTCCCGTCAGGTACAGGGCAGCGTAGAACGCTATGCCGCCGAAGAGATATGAATCGAAGCGGTCGAGGATGCCGCCGTGTCCCGCCATCAGCGTACCGGCGTCTTTGACGTGCGCATCGCGCTTGAAGGCGGACTCGACGATATCGCCGACTTGCGCGGCGACGCTCGTGAGGGCGCCGACGATCGCGCCGTGCCACCAGACAAATCCGAGCATCGGCGCGCAACCCGCGCACACCGCGACGGTGGCCGCCAATCCGCCGAGCGCACCTTCCCACGTTTTCCGCGGCGAGATCGACGTCAACGGCGTTCGGCCGATCGCGGTGCCGACGACCATCGCGAAGATGTCGGTGAAGGCGACCGCAACGATACTGCCCACGGCGAAGAACGCGCCGTCGTGCGCGAGATTGCGCAGCGCCAGAAAGTACGACCCGAGCCAACCGATGTAGAGTACGCCGAAGACGGTCGCGGCGCTGCGCGCGAAGTAGCCTTGGCGCGACCCACGGAGCGAAAAGGCGAGCGAGGCCAGAATCGTCCCAGCGAGCAGCAGCTTCTCGCACGCGTGCTGCAAGCCGAAGGCGGCAAGCACGATGTAGACGGTGACCGCGACCGCGGCGACCGGAAAGATCAGCCCTTGACCTTTTTGCGGCGACAGCCCCGCGAGCTCGCGCAGCGACAGCAGGCAGATGGCGAGCAGCACGGCCGTGAAGGTCGGCACCGTTACGACCGAAGCGAAGACGATCGCCGCGAGGATCAGGCCGCTCGCGGTGCGACGCGCGAGATCCGAGGTCCCGCGAGCCTGCCCGGTCGCCGTCGTCGTCACGGATCGCTCGCGTTCACGGTGAGAGCCGCTCGTAGCGCTCGTAGCCGGCGACGATCTCGGTTTCGCTCCCGCGTTGCCGCACGCGCAGAACCCGCAGCGCTCCGACGCCGAGCGCAGCGTAGGGCGGACGAAGCACGCGCAGCGAAACGCTGGGATCGTCGAGCAACGCCCGTACGTCACGTTCTGGCATGAGCGCGAACGACGACGGGTCCATCAGACCTCCAGAATCTCCTTCTCTTTGGCGCTAACCAGCGCATCGACGTCCTTGACGTACTTGTCCGTCATCTTCTGCACGCGCTCGCCCGCGCGCTTGTTCTCATCTTCGGTAATCGTGCCGTCCTTGAGTAGCGCCTTAATTTCGTCGACGCTCTTATGGCGGACGTTGCGCACGGCGACCTTGCCGTCTTCGGCCTTCTTGCGAATGACCTTGACGAGATCGCGCCGCCGGTCTTCGGTAAGCGGCGGGATCGAAAGCCGGATGTTCGAGCCATCGATGTTGGGCGAGAGCCCGAGGTCGCTCGTTTCGATCGCCTTGCGAATCGCGCCGACCGTATTGCGATCGAAGGCCTGGATCTGCAGCGAGCGCGCGTCGGGGACGTTGACGCTGGCGACCTGCTTGAGGGGCACGCTCGCGCCGTAGGCTTCGACGTGCAGCCGGTCCAGGAGCGCTGGCGAGGCACGCCCCGTGCGCACCGATGCAAAATCGTTGCGCGTTGCTTCGATTGCTTTCTGCATGCGCGCTTCGGTCGATTTGAAGACACCGTCCAGATCGCTCATGTCGCTACGTTCTCCAGACTCGTCGCGATCTTTGCGGCGGTGCTCACGAGCGTGCCGATGGGCTCGCCGAAGACGGCGCGCCGGATGTTTCCGGCCACGTTCATATCGAACACGAGGATCGGCAGGTCATTATCCATGCACAACGTCAGCGCCGTACTATCCATCACCTGCAGGCCGCGCTGGAGCACTTCGAGATAGTCGAGCTTCGAGAAGCGCGTCGCGGTGCGGTCCTTCTTCGGGTCGGCACTATAGATGCCGTCGACCTTCGTCGCCTTGAGGATTGCCCCCGCGCCGATTTCGACCGCGCGCAGCGCGGCCGTCGTATCGGTCGTAAAATACGGATTGCCCGTCCCGGCACCGAAGATGACCACGCGTCCCTTCTCGAGGTGACGCATCGCCCGCCGCCGGATGTACGGCTCCGCGATCTGCTGCATCTGAATCGCGGTCTGGACGCGCGACGGGATGCCGATTCGCTCGAGGGCGTCCTGCAGCGCGAGCGCATTGATGACCGTTGCGAGCATGCCCATGTAATCGGCCTGCGCGCGATCCATGCCGCCCGCCTCGTGCGCTTTGCCGCGCCAGATATTCCCGCCGCCGACCACGACGGCGATCGAGACGCCGGCGCGTGCCACGCCCGCGATCTCTTCGGCCATCCACTTCGTCGTCGCGGCGTCGACGGAGCTTTGCGTGCCCGCGAACGCTTCTCCCGAGATCTTCAGGAGAACGCGGTCGTACGCCGCGACGCCCTTATTGCTCTCCAAGAGCGAACTTAGCATAGCGGCGCACTTGGATTTTTTCGCCGAGAATGCCGACGACCGAGCCGATCAATTCACCGACCGTCTGATCGTCGTTCTTGATGAAGGGCTGGTCGAGCAAGACGTTCTCCTCGAACCACTTATTGACTTTACCTTCGACGATGCGCTCGGCGATATTGGCCGGTTTGCCTTCGGCCGCTTTAGCGAAATCGGCTCGCAGCGAGGCGAGGTCGCTCTCCGGCACTTGCTCGCGTGACACGTACTTCACCGGCATCGCCGCGACGTGCATCGCGACGTCGCGCACGAGTTCGCTAAAGCGTTCGTTGCGCGCGACGAAATCGGTCTCGCAGTTGATCTCGACGAGCACGCCGATCTTGCCGCCGACGTGGATGTACGATCCGACCAATCCCTCGTTCGCCGCACGGTCTGCCTTTTTGGCGACCTTGCTCATGCCTTGATCGACGAGATCTTTTTTCGCAGCGACGTAGTCGCCGCTGGCCCGAACCAGCGCGGCGCGGCAGTCGAGCATACCGGCGCCCGTCTCGTCGCGCAAGCGTTTGATCTCTTCGGCGGACGGTTTGTACGTCGTAGCGGAACTCACGAAAGAGCAGTCTCCTGATCCGCCGCGAGCGACTCCGCGAGCGGATCGGCATCGACGGCCGCGCTCGCCGCGGGTGACGTCGCTTCGAGCGGCACGGAGGCGCCGTACGGATCGGCATAGGCCTCGTCTTCGAAGCGGCTCGACTCGACTTCCGTGCGGCCTTCGATGATGGCGTCGGCAATTTTTGAAACCATCAGCTTGACGGCGCGGATTGCGTCGTCGTTGCCCGGAATCGGATAGTCGATCTCGTCGGGATCGCAGTTCGTATCGATCACCGAGATGATCGGAATTTTGAGCTTGCGCGCTTCGAGAACGGCGATGCGCTCCTTCTTGGGATCGACGATGAAGACCGCATCGGGAAGGCGATGCATGTCCTTGATGCCGCCCAAAAACCGCTCGAGTTTATCGAGCTCATCGGTGAGCCGCGAGACTTCTTTCTTGGGCAGCAAATCGAAGTTGCCCTGAGCGCGCATCCCTTCGAGCTCACGCAAACGCGCGATCCGCTTCTGAATCGTCGAGAAGTTCGTCAGCGTGCCGCCGAGCCAGCGCTCGTTGACGTAATACGTACCGGCGCGCTCGGCCTCTTCCTTAACGACGTCCTGCGCCTGTTTCTTGGTGCCGACGAAGAGGATGACTTTGTTCTCACGCGCCATCTGCTTGACGGCTGCGTAGACCTCGCGCATCATTACGACCGTCTTGGAAAGATCGATGATGTAGATGCCGTTGCGTTCCTGGAAAATATAGGGCTTCATCTTCGGGTTCCACCGCCGGGTCTGATGCCCGAAGTGGACGCCCGCTTCCAAGAGCGCTTTCATGGAAATGACCGATGCCATCGGTTCTGAGCCTTTCTGATCTCGCACTGCGGCGTCCGTGCCGGCTCGTGCCCCGAGACCATCACGCCCGGCATCCGTACCGGGCGAAGTGGGTGTCAACCTTTCGAGTATATCACGGGGGGAGCCCGCGGACAACGCCCGAGCGGACGTTACGAGGCAGCGTGATCGGGGCGCCCGTCGCCGCCGCCGGGGCGGTGAATCTCCTCGTAGACTTCGGCGCGATGCACCGTGACGTCGCGGGGCGCCTCGATCCCCAAGCGGACTTGGTCGCGGTCGACCGAGACGACGAAGACGCGCACGTCGTCGCCGATGACGATAGCCTGGTTGGGCTTACGCGTAAGGACGAGCATCCGGGCTCCTTCCGAACTTCGCGACGGCGAAGGTTTTCGCCAATCTTCGACTCCGAGCGCCACCACCCCGCACCAACGCCAGCGCGGCTTGGCGTGCAGCGCCAAACGCCAAGGATTCGCTGCAGCCGGGACACACGGCGCTCGAGCGCAAGACGATACTGCAGCGAATACTGCTGTTATGCGAATTGGGCGGAGTGCAGGCCGGCGTAGGCTCCGCCGCGGGCGAGCAGTGCGTCGTGCGTACCCGATTCGACGACGCGGCCACTCTCGATGTAGAGAATTTTGTGCGCGCGCCGGATCGTCGAGAGGCGGTGCGCGATGATGAGCGTCGTCCGCCCCGGGAGGAGCCGGTCGAGCGCGGCTTCGATCAGGCGCTCCGAGTGACTGTCCAAGGCGCTCGTCGCTTCGTCCAAGATTAGGATGCGGGGATCGCGCAGCACCGCGCGCGCTATCGAGATGCGCTGGCGTTGACCTCCCGAGAGCCGCATGCCGCGTTCGCCGACGGTCGTCTCGTAGCCGAGCGGCAAGTCCAGGATGAACTCTTCGGCGTTGGCCTCGCGTGCGGCGGCTTCGACCTCGGCGTCGGTCGCTGCGAGGTGGCCATAACGAATGTTCTCGGCCACGGTGCCGCTGAAGAGCAACGGCTCTTGGGGCACGATGGCGATCGCCGCGCGCAGCGCCGACAGACGTAGATCGACGAGCGGCACGCCGTCGAGCAGAATGACGCCGCGTTGCGGCTCGTAAAAGCGCGGCACGAGATTGACGATCGTCGTCTTGCCGGCGCCCGAGGGGCCGACGAGCGCGACGATCTCACCCGCTTCGACGCGCGCAGAGAATTCGCGCAACACGTTCGGCGCCTCGGGCTTGTACGCGAACGTCACGCGATCGAAAACGAGCGTGCCGCCAATTCGTTCCGGTACGACCGCGCCCGTGTCGTCTTCGATCGGTAAGTCGAGAACTTCGAAAACGCGGGCGGCGCCCACGAGGCCTTTGGAAATGTCCCCAATGAACGCGGCGAGGCGGTTGAGCGGATTGATCGCGAGCACGACGAGCGTCCAGAACTGAAAGACCTGGCCGCTCGTGAGGCGCCCGACGATTGCTTCGCGCACCGAGAACGCCATGATCGCGAGCAACGCCGTCGTGATGATCATCGCGACGATCGGCGTTTGCGTTAGCCCGAGCTGCAAGGCCTTCATGTACGCACCGAAATATCGTTCGTTGCTCGCTCCGAAGCGCTCGGTTTCATAGCCTTCGCGGCCGAAGGCTTTGACGATGCGTTGGCCCTGCAAGACTTCCGTGAGATTGGACGAGAGATCGGCGACGCGTTCTTGCGCGCGTTTGGTCGCCGCGGAGATCAGCCGCGTAAAGGTCGCGACGACGAAGTTGACGACCGGCGCGAAGATGAATAGAAAGAGCGATAAGAGCCAGTCGACGTAGATCATGTAGACGACCGAGCCCACCAGCGTCACGAGCGCAACGAAGAACTGCGGCAGCGAGACCGACAGGGCGTCGGTCATAAGCGTGAGATCGTTCGTGAAACGCGCGATGAACTCGCCCGGTCGCCACGCATCGAAATCGCTCATCGGCATGCGCATCGTGCGCTCGAAGAGCCGCACGCGAAACGACGCGATCAGACGCTGACCGCTCCAGGCCGTCAGATAACTCTGGCCGTAGGTCGCGAGATTGGAGATGAGATTGACCACGAAGACGCCGGCCATGACCCAGACGAGCAGGCTGACGGGGTGTTTGGGATTCTCGACGACGCCGTCGATGACCAGCGGAAAGGCTTTGGTAAACACGAGCGGACCCAGGCCCGCGATCGTGCCCAGAACGAGCGACCAGAGCAGACGCGGATAGTACGGCCGTGCCTCACGCAAAAGCCGCCGGATGACGGCGCGGCGTTGCGCCGTATCGAGGGCAGTCTTGGAAATGACTCGAAACCTTTCCACGATGCGCCCGGTAGGTCCGGGCGTCACCTTCGTTCGCCGGAGTTCTCGCCGTGGACTGTTACTTTCACAACGCCGTTCCGTCCGTGGCCGTTTGCCACGATTGCCTGAACCCGATTTGCGCGACGTGTCGCGACGAGCAGGGCCTGTGTCCCGGCTGCCGGCTCGAGCGCCGGATCAAGGCCGCAAGCGCGCCACGGGAGCGGATCGGCGGCCGCGTCGGTCCCTCGGCGCCGCCTCCGCCACGGCCCGCGCCGCCGCCGTCCTATGCACCGCAGCACCGGCCCGGCACGGCGCTTGCAACCGTGTCGTCGGAAACGCGCGCACTGCTCGGCCTCGGATACGTGCTGTGGCCCCTCGCCGCGCTCGCGCTGCTCGATCCCAAGCGCTCGCCCGCCGTGCGGCGGGAAGCCACGCAGGCCCTGGCCCTCAACTTCGGCCTCTTTGGGTTATGGAGCGCCCTGGGCATCCTCGCGCACGTGCCGCTGCTCGGTCTCTCTGCCTTCCCGCTCTTGGCCGCGCTCTTTCCGATTTGGCTCGTCGCAACGATCGTCTACGGCGTCAAGGTGTGGAACGGCGATGAGGTGCGCGTGCCGCTGGTCTCCGATTGGCTCGACGAACGCGAGGCGCGCCACAACGCCGTTACCGCCTGACCTCCCGCATAAAATCGCCGTAGCGGCGTAAGAATGCGCGCGCTGCGGCTTCATGCTCGACGACGGGCGGCGGATACGTCGCACCGTCGAAGAGTTCGAGGCTGAGTTGACGCTCGGGTGCCTGCGCGCCCCCGAAGAGATCCGCATCGGGACGGTGCCGTAGTTCGGGGATCCAGCGCCGGACGTAGGCGCCGCGCGGATCGAAAGCACGCGCTTGTTTGCGCGGATTGTAGATGCGTGGAAACTGCGCGAGGTCCGCGCCGACCCCGGCGACCCACTGCCAATTTCCCGTTGCGAGCGCCGCATCGTCCTCTTCGAGTAGGGCTTCCCACGCGTCGCGGCCGACGCGCCAATCGACGCCGAGATCGAAGCACAGAAACGAAGCGGCGACGAGCCGTGCGCGCGGGTGCATCCAGCCGGTCGCGCGCAACTGGCGCAGGCCGGCGTCGACGAATGGGTATCCCGTGCGGCCGTCGTGCCAGGCATCCAGCGCCGGGTGATTGCGCGCGAAGGGAAAGCGGCGCATGCGCGGCTGTAGCGGCGCGTCGGGCGCGTCCTCGAAAAACCACGCCAGCTGCAAGAAGAAATCGCGCTGCGCGAGTGCGCGCGCGAACGCGCGTAAGGCAACGTGCTCCTCGGCGAGCAGAAACGGATCGCGGGCGCGCACGTCGAGCTCGGCGAGCACCGTGCGCGCGGCGAGCGTCCCGAATGCGAGCGCTGCCGAGAGGCGCGCGGTCGGCTCGCCCGCCGGCACGTTGCGCGCCGCGGAGTATTGCAGGACGGGCGCAGCGAGATAGGCCGCAAGAGCGCCGCGCGCGTGGCTCTCGGAGGCGGCCTGCGACGGCGCCGTAGTCCCGAGCTCGTGCGCGGTCGGCAGCGGTTCGCTCACGAGTGGAAGCGATGCGAAGCGCGGGACGTCCGCAACCGACGCGCGCGGGGCGTGCGACCACGCCGTGACGTACGGCGCAAAGGCACGGTAGCCGCGGCCGCCGTCGGCGCTGCGCGCCGCAGCGGTCTCGTCAGGATGGACCGCCGGCGCGTCATGCACGGCGACGGCACGCAAACCCGCCTCTTCGAGCGCCGATTGCAGCGCGCGTTGCCGCCCGAGCGCGAGCGCATCGTAGTCGATGGTCCACGCGACGGTCGAGGCGCCCGCATCCCGCGCGAGCCGCAGCACGGACTCTCGTAGCGGCCCGCGGCGGCAAACCAGCGGTACTTCGCGCTCTGCGAGCGAGGTCGCCAGAGACGAAGCCGCGCCACAGAAGTATGCGGCGCGGCGAGGATTTCTCGCGAGGCGTGCGAGCAGCGGCGGGTCGAGCACGAGGGCGGGAACGACCTCCCCGAATCGCGCGGCCTCGGCGAGCCCGGCGTGATCGCGCAGGCGCAGATCGCGCCCGAAGAGGAAGAGTGCGCGCGCGGCCAGAGCCTAGCCGCACGCCCGCAGTCGCGGTGGGCGCATTAGAGCGTCTCCACGTACGCGGCCACGTCGCTCACGTCACTCTCCGAGAGCGGCGACGGATACAGTTTGGGCATCGGCGGTTTCGGATTTTTGATCCAGGCGACCGCCGCGGTCTGATCCTTGCGCGACTTCTCACCTTTGAGCTTGGGCCCGATGCCGCCACCCACTCCCGCCGCACCGTGACAGCTCGAGCAATTCTGGCTGAAGATCGCCTCGCCGTGTTTGGGGTCGGTGGCCGCGACCGCCTGACCGGGCTTGGGTTTGAGCCCGCTATCGGCGCTATCGGAGATCGGACCGGAGGCCGCGGCGCCGGGGCCCTGCTCTGACGAGGTCGACGAGCTCTTGGAACAGCCCGTTGCGAGCATTCCGGCAATCGCGAGCGCGGTAAGAACGGGGGCGTAACGATTCAACTGATTTTCTCCTCGCGAGTCCAAATCGCGCTTGGGTAGTTGCGGGCTGCGTTTCGGTTTCCCGTACTTCGCGTCCCGCGAACCGGCTCGGCAGGTCGCTTCGCTACGACTGCCAAGTTCCTCGCAGCACCATGGCGCAACCGAAGTCGCTTCCGTCGCCGGCGCAGCCGATTCCCTCACCGAAGCCGTTCGTACAGCGCGCCGTGCTGTTGCTGGTTTGGGCGGAGCGGATCGTCTTCATGGTGATCGGCGTGCTGCTGTTCCTGGCCGCACTCGCTCTGCTCAAGCAAAGTTTCGTCGTTCTCTTCGAGATGATTTCCGGGCCGAAGACGGCGATCGCGTACGGTTCCGAATTCTTGGACGTCGTGCTGCTCGTTTTGATGGTCGTCGAGCTCGCGTACACGGTGATCCTCTCTTTGCGCGGCGCAGTCTTGCTGGCCGAGCCCTTCCTCATCGTCGGTCTCATCGCCGTGATCCGGCGCATGCTCGTCATCACGGTCGGCGAGGTCGGCGCACGTCAGGGAAACGTTTCGGAGAACGCGCTCGAACTCGCGATCCTCACGGGCATCGTCGTGGTCTTCGTCGGCTCGATCGTGCTGCTGCGCACGCGCCCCCAGCGCGAAGACGAGTTTCGGCTCGATGACGAATCCGTGCGCGAGCGCGGTTAGCGAAGGTCGCCCGAGGCGGGATTGGCGCAGGGCATGGGCGATGCGAAGGCATCGCTTTCCTCAGCGTCGCAGCGCGCGACCGGCGCGGCGGCGATACCCCGCCCGTTGGCGAGATCGAGTCCCGCCAAGAGATTGTCGACCCCAGGTTCGGCCGACGGTTGCGGCGCGGACGGTTCGTGCGCAAGCGCGACGCGCGCGACGGCAATTCGCGGCAACGGCGTCGGCACGACGATCGGGCGCGGCGCATCGAAACGAATGTGTGACGCGACGATGTCGCTCGACTCGCGATCGCGCAGGGCGTGCCCGAGCCCTCCCGCGACGCCGCTGACGACCGCGGCGTTGAGTACGACGGAAGCGGCGAAGGCCCAGCCGAGCGCACCGATTGCGCGCCGCGACCCGCCGCTGCGCCGTTCGTGGATGCGCGCGAAGACGGCGTCGCGCAGCGACGGTCGCCACGACTCCGCATCGCGTGCGCTCGCGATGACGTCGCGCACGCGCGCGCTGCCCGCGCTGTCGTCGGCGCAACTCACGCATTCGCGCGCATGCGCCGCGAAGCACTCGCGCTCGAGCGCCGTCGCTTCGCCCAGTGCGACCGCACCGGCGAGCGCCTCGAAGCGATCGTGATCGGTAATCACGCGCGCTCGCGCAACGTCTTACGCATCGCGCGCATCGCGCGACACACGCGTTGGCGCACCGCATCGGGCGTGATGCCCAAGATCAGCGCCGCTTCGCCCGACGAATAGCCCGCATAGGTCGTAAGCATGACGCACGACAGTTGCTCGCGCCCGAGTTGCGCGAGCGCCGCCTGCAAATCCAGCGACGCCGCGGAACATTCATCGACGCGAAACGCGGGCGTTGCCGCATCGAGTGGCAGCGGCGTGCCGCGCCGCTTTTGCTTACGGAGGTGCGTGATCGCGTGATTGGTCGCGGTCTTGTACAGCCAACCCGCCGAGAGCGGCCGCGACGGGTCGGTCCGCAGCATCTTGTACGCCGCGAAGAAAACGTCTTGCACGACATCGAGGGCGAGATCCGCGTCTGGCACGAAGCGCCGCACGTACCGCGCGAGCTTCGTCTGATGCTCGGCGACGAGACGCTCGACCTTCGCCTCCGCGTCGAGTGCGCGATCGAGCCCCAGGACGTAGACGTTTTCCACTGCCGAACTCCCGCGCGACCCGAGTTATCAGCTCAACGCTGCAGTCGGCCGCCCCGTGACCTCAGCCGCCGATTTCGCTGAAGGCCCGCATGCGGCTGCTGGCTTTGCCGAGTTCGAGATGATGGCGCTCGGGTTTGATCAGCATGCCGCCGCGAAAGAGATCGGCGATCTCTTCGCGCGACGCGCCGGCGCGAATCGGCCCGCGCAGATCGATCTCGTAATCGCCGAAAAGACAGAGGCGCAACCGGCCATCGGCGGTGAGTCGCACGCGATTGCACCGCTCGCAATAGTCGTGGGAGAGCGGACTGATGACGCCCAGGGCTCCCTTCGCGCCGGGCGCGGCGAAGTAGCGTGCCGGGCCGTTGCCGCCCGGTCCCACAACGGGTTCCAGCCGTTCGAGCGCCCCGAGCCGCGCGAGAATCTCGTCGGAAGAAACGTACGTGCTCTGCTGCATTTCCAAGTTATCCGCAACGGGCATCACTTCGATGAAGCGCACGAAAAGCGCGCGATCGCGCGCGAGCGCCGCGAAATCGGCGAGCTCGTCATCGTTCTGGCCGCCCATGAGGACGCAGTTGAGCTTGATCGGGCCAAGGCCGGCCGCGATTGCGGCGTCGATCCCGGCGAGCACGCGCTCTAACCCCGGGCGCCGCGCGATCGCGGCAAACCGGTCGGGGCGCAACGTATCGAGCGAAACGTTCACGCGCCCAAGGCCGGCCGCGACGAGCGCGTCGACTTGATCCGCGAGCAAGAGGCCGTTGGTCGAGAGCGCGATATCTTCGATGCCCTCGACCGCGTGAATGCGGCGCACGAGTTCGGCGAGATCGCGCCGCACGAGCGGCTCGCCCCCGGTCAGCCGGATGCTGCGCACGCCCACGGAGGCGGCGGCGCGGACGATCGCTTCGATCTCCTCGAACGTCAGAACATCGGCTTTAGGGATCCAAGGCAGACCCGCTTCGGGCATGCAGTACGTGCAGCGCAGATTGCAGCGATCGGTTACGGAGATGCGCAGGTACGTGATCGGGCGGCGGAAGGCATCGGTCAGCGCGGCGCCTGCACCGGCCCCGGCGATCAGATCGATCGTCGCCGTCACTGCTCCACGAAGACGGAGTCTTCGACCGCGACGTTGAGCTTGTAATTCGAGAAGTTCGAGACCACGTCGGCTTTATACGACGGCAAGTCCACGTGACCGTTTTGTTTGTCGACCAGATAGTCGCCGTTTTGCGTCTTGTACGTTTGATCGAACGTGACGAAGCCGCCGTCTTTATACGTCCAGGTGTACGAGCGCACGGTCGCCGTCGCGCCGTCGACCTTAACGTCGAGGTGTTCGACGCGGCCGTTCCTCTTGGGAATCAAACGAAACGACGTCACGCCGTTCGCGTCGCCGAGAATGGCGACGTCGTAGATGGCGATCCAGCGACTGGGCGGATCGATCCGCGGATAGACTTTCTTGAACTGCGACGCGAGCGCGGGTACGGTATCGAAGACGACGGCCTGCTTATCAGGCCGCTTGTAATAGACGTTCCCGTCCAGCGACGGGCTGATGTAGGGAAACGTCTTGAGCGCGACGTCGAGGTGGACATCGGCCTTGTAGCTCTGGACGTCGCCGTTGAGCGCGACCATGCGTCGGAAAAGCGCGTTATTCGCAGCATCGAACGACGGCGAGGCGGGACTTCCCGCGGCGAGCGTCGGTCGGGCGGCGAGTATGAGCGCGACTGCGGCCAAGGCGGCGAGACGGTTCATCGTTACGGTGCGGTCCTCCCGGACTCCAACGCGCGGGGATGGCCGAAGGTTTCCCAGGTTTCCAGCGCAGCTCGGGCCTCGGAGCGCACGCTACCATCCTGTTCCCGCTGGAGGCTCGCGCGCAACGCGGCGAGCGCGCGCGGTGAGCCGAGCCGGCCCAGCGCCCACGCGGCATGGCCGCGCACGACCGGATGCGGATCATCCACGAGCGTCCTCTCGAGCGCCGGTACGGTCGCGCGGTCGAGGCAGTTTCCCAACGCCACCGCGGCGTTGCGACGCAGGACCGCCGCGCCGCGCCACCCCATGGCCGTCTTACGGAAGCGCCGCTTGTAGTCGGCGCTGCGCAGCGCGAGCAGCGCCACGAGCGGCGGATGCGCGACGTCGTCGCCGCCCACCGGCGCGAACGCGGCCGCGCCGCGAGCACCGGCAATGCGCGTCGGCGGGCAGACCTCTTGGCACAGATCGCACCCCCACACCCAGGTGCCCACGAGCGGACGCATCGCCTGCGGGATCGCACCCGTGCGCTGCGTGAGGTCGGAGATACAGCGCCGCGCATCGATCGTGTAGTCGCCGCGCAGCGCGCCCGTCGGGCAGGCAACGACGCAGCGCGCGCACGCGCCGCAGGTCTTCTTCAGCGGCGCATCGGGCTCGAGCGCAACGCTCGTCACGACCTCACCGAGAAAAACGAACGATCCCAGTGCCGGCACGATGAGGTTCGTGTGCTTCCCCGTCCAGCCGAGGCCCGCGCGCTCGGCGAACGCGCGTTCCGCCAGCGGCGCGGTGTCGCAAACGATCGCGGTCGCGGGCCGACCCGCAATCGCATCGAGTTCGGCTGCGACGCGCGCGAGCACGGCGCGCATGCGGCCGTGATAATCGGCCGACCACGCGTAGTTGGAAACGCGCCCGCGCAGCGGCGCCCGCGAGGCACCCGCCCGCGTCGCGTAGGCGAGCGCAACGCACACGACGCTGCGGGCATCGCGCAGCAGCGCGCGCGGCGACGCCGCCCGCGTGGCGTACGCGTCGTCGTAGCCCCACGTCGCCAAATCGCCGCGCGCGAACGAAGCGCGCATCCGTTCGCGCGCAGCAGCGTCGTCGTCGGCGCTCGTTACCCGTAGCGCACTCGCCCCCGCTTCGCGCGCGACGCGTTCGAGGCGCGCGCGCAGCGCCGCGGACTCGTTCATCAGAAGAATTCGAAATCCGGACGGCTCGCGGCGTAGGCGAGTAGGCCGCCGCGCAGGTGATGCAGCCGCCGGAAGCCGGCATCGGCGAGGCGCCCGGCAGCCCAGGCCGACTTGACCCCGACCCGGCACGCGACGACGTATTCGCGCGCAGTATCGAGTTCATGCAGTCGCGCCTCGAGCTGCGTCGCCGGAACGTGCACGGCTTGGGGCGCGGGCCCCAGCGCGGTTTCGTGCGGCTCGCGCACGTCGAGCACGCGCGCAGCCGGATGGGCCGCTAAGAAGTCATCGAGTTCGGCCGCGTCGAGCTGCGCGCCGGTGGGCGGAACCGCGGCCCCATCGGCCTCCGGCTGCGCGACGACGTCGAAGATCCTGGGGCGGTCGCCGTGGAGCGGACAGGCCGGATCGACGGCGAGCGCGATCTCGCGCGTGCGCGCGTCGAGCGCATCGAGCAGCACGAGCCGGCCGATGAGCGACCGGCCGATGCCGAGCACGAGTTTGAGGACCTCCGTCGCCTGCCAGGTACCGACGAGCCCGGCCAGGACGCCGAGGACACCGCCTTCCGCGCAGGTCGGAACGCTGCCGGCCGGCGGCGGCTCGGGGAAAACGCAGCGGTAACAGGGGCCGCCCGGCGCGAAAACGCTGACCTGGCCGTCGAACCGGAAGATCGAGCCGTAGACGTCCGGCTTGCCTTCCAGCCGGCACGCATCGTTGATGAGGTAGCGCGCGCCGAACGTGTCGGTCGCGTCGACGACGACGTCGTAGGGTTGCACGAGCGCCCGAGCGTTCGTCGCGTCGAGCCGCAGCGGAAAGGCGTCGACGGCGACTTGCGGGTTGAGTGCAGCGACGCGTTCGGCAGCGGCGTGCGCTTTGCGGCGGCCCACGTCGGCCGTCGCATAAATGACCTGGCGCTGCAGGTTGGTCAGGTCGACCTTATCGTCGTCCACGATGCCGAGCCGGCCCACTCCCGCGGCGGCAAGATATTGCAGGACGGGCGCGCCGAGACCGCCCGCGCCGACGACGAGCACGCGCGCACGGGCGAGCCGCTGCTGACCGGGTAGCCCGACTTCGGGAATGAGGAGATGGCGGCTGTAGCGCCGCAGGTCGGGCCGCGTGATCACCGCTGCGAGGATTCGCCTCGACGGCGCGCGGTTGCTGCCGGACGCTCGGCAAACGGTGCGCGGACGCAGCAGCGCTAGCGTGGGGCATCACACGACGCCGCCGCGAGGTCCACGATGCTGAAACGAATCGCCCTTGGGATGCTTGCGTTCGCCGCGCCGTTCGGCGCGCTCGTGCTCGTTGCGACCGACTGGTTTCCGGCGGTCGCCTTTGCGCTCCCGGCGAGCATGATGGGTCTCGCGGTCTTGCTGCTCGCATTGCAGGCGGATCTCGACGACGCGTCCGCGGCGGCGGTCATTCGTCCCCGTCCGGCTGTGCCGTTCGGGCGCTCCCGTGAGCGTCGCGAAATGGTATACTCGAGCGAGCAGACCGATGCTTTTCGGGGGATGACCCGATGATCCGTCAAGTCGCGCTATGCCTGGGAACCCTCGTTGTCCCGTTCGGCGTGCTGGCACTGGCGGCGACCGATGTGATGCCGATCGGCCTCGCCGTACCGCTGGCGATCGTCGCCGGCTTCGCCGCAGCGACGGTCTCGACGCTCTGCGGTCACGGCAAAGAGGACGCCCGCGAAAAAGCTCTGGCGGACGTCGGGACGATCCGTTAGTAGCAAACGGTGCAATCGCGGATGCCAGGATGACAGCGAGCAAGATGCGGCAGACAAATAAAAGAGTGAGCTGCAACTCGGTGGGATTGATTGTCGCGGTCGTACGTGACGTGGAGCAGTTCCGTCGATTTCACAACCTCATCACGGAATATGAAGAAAGTCTGGCGCCCGATCTTCGCCATGCCGAATTCGAACAAGAACGCACGCGTGCGCGTGAAGTCTATTCGGCGCCGAACGCTGCGTTCGCCGCGGAGCTCGATGGTGGGGACTGCGGATGCGTCGCGTTCGTACGGCGGGACGCATCGGCGGCGATCATCAAGAAGCTCTGCGTTCCGCCGCGCTATCGCGAGCGCGGAGTGGCACGGGCGCTCCTGACTTTCCTCATCGCGATAGCGCACGAAAGAGGTTACTCGACCGTGATGCTCGACACCGATCGCGAACGCCTTGCGCAGGCGTACCGGCTCTACCTTGCGCTCGGCTTCACCCAGTGCGCGCCATACGACGAAGTTTCGTATGCATGTCCGACCTTGGAGCTAGCGCTGTAGCGGCTGCTGGTGGGCGGTGTGTCCAGGCAATAGCGCGATTCGCCTCGATCTCAACTCGCGCGCCGCGCGCCGCGCGGCAGCGCCGCACCCCCAATGCTTGCGCGTGCAGTGCGCGCACGGTTGCCGTCGTGGCCGGTCGGACGCTCGCGATGCGTGCGCTCCCGGCCTCGCTCGAGAACGCGCCGTAGTCGCCCTCACCCTCGAGCAACGCGCGGGAGCGCAACGCACATGCCGCCGATTCAACCCGGCTCGAACTTCACATCGCGCCCCCGCCGCTAACTTTCCGCTCCTCGCGCTTCCGCCGGCGCACCGTCCGCGACGGAGCTTGAGCGGCGACTCATCATCTGCACACCATCGTTGTGCGCGACTGCTCTTCCTACGATGGCTCGCGAATGGCCGAAACGTGCGAGTCGGTGTTCGCCGGCCGTCGGAAAACGCGCTTCTCGCCCGCGCTATTTCAAGCGCTCTCGATTCATCCCGACGTAGCAATGCAAAACTTGCGATCGGTGATGCTTACGGTAGATTCCCAAAATCGATCCATTTTGGGGACGCCTTCCGGTCGGTGGCCTGGCGTATCCGAAAAAAGCTTTCCAGGATGGTACTGCAAACGCCGTGAATCCGACGAAAAGTGCAGCCGAAGGTTCGAGACGTGCTCCGCCGGCTCGCTGACGACGGTTGGTATCTAGTAGCAACCAAAGGGTCGCACAGACAATTCAAGCATCCGCTTAAACCCGGTAGAGTCACCGTTCCTGGACGACCGGGCGATGAACTGGCACTCGGAACGTTGCGCAGCATCTATCGTCAAGCAGGATGGACGTCATGAAGTACGCGGTTGTCATTGAGCCGACTGGGACGGGTTATTCCGCCTACGTCCCCGACCTGCCCGGATGTATCTCGACCGGCACCACGCTGGCTGAGATCGAGAGGAGCATCGTTGAGGCGATCACGCTGCACTTGCAGGGGATGCGCACTGATGGCGATCCTATTCCCGAACCCAAGACGGTCGCTGAGATGATCGCGGTCGAAGCGGCGTAACGTCTGCGGGCTCCAAAGTCGAGGCAGGTCATGAACTTACTACGTAAGATTTCGCTGTCCGAAAAAGTTCGCATCGTTCGACGACCGTTGGTCACCCAAGACGCTCGCGACAGTTGGTGACTACGCGGTGAAGGCCGTCAAAGTTGAAGGCGCGTTCGTGTGGCATAATCATGCGGACGATGACGAGTTGTTCTACATTCTTCGCGGAGCCATTTCGATGCACTACCGCATCGGCGAGACGGAGCGGGTCGAACGCTTCACGGCCGGCGAGATGCTTCGCGTTCCCAAGACCATGGAGCACCGTCCAGTGGCAGACGACGACACAGATATTCTCATTTTCGAGAGAGAGACTGTCGCGAACATGGGAGCGGTCATCGACGAAGTCTTTACCAATGCAGCCGTGAGGATCTAACCGATCACTGAGTTATTGCGCTCTTCGAGTAACGCGAGAGTACCAAGGACGGCGATCAGGGACGTCCGTCTCCGGACGCCCCCCGCACAGATCCGAGCGGGCGCAATTCACGCACTCGGCTCCTACCTTGGGTGTTTGACGGAGAATCGCTCGCGGGGCCAAAGATGCGAGACGCGCAGCATCGGCAGCCACTGTGTGACCAGCCGCAGCGTCGTGCCCAGGTCACGTTTCCGCGTTGACTGCGGCGCGAGAGCGACCGCCGCCACGCGTCAGCGACAGAGTGTCGCAACGCGGAAAGGGTCCTGCTGTTCGTCGGGATCGCGTGGTAGGCAAAATACCCGCACGACCTGACTGAGCCAGGGTCCCTGTGCTGGAATGGGCTCGTGCATCTTCAGAGGCAATTGCGCTTTGATCGCCTTGAGCTTCGCCCGCATCCGATCGCGGCGCGTCCTGCGTTCGAGCAAAGAACGTACCGCCCCGCGTTTTGACGCAGATGTGGGTGAACCCGAGAAACGTAAATGTTTCCGGCTTCCCCAGCCCACGGCGTTTGCGGCTGTCCACAGCAGAGCGACCAAACTCGATCAACCGCGTCTTTTCAGGATGCAGCGAAAGCGCGAATGTTTCCAAACGCGTTTTGAGGTCCGCCAGAAACGCCTTGGCCTCTTCCTCGTGCTCGAAACCGCAGACAATGTCGTCGGCGTAGCGCACGATTATCATTTGGCCGCGAGCTTGGCGTTTCCGCCATTGTCGCGCCCAGAGGTCAAAAACGAAATGGAGACGCTTGCGATGGCGTGCCCAGGCATGTTGCCTTCCGATTCGAGAATATCGTCGCGCCCCGGATGTTCGTTCTTTCGCGGCTCAATGGCTGGCCTATGCATCCTCTGCCGACGCTTCACGTACGCCCTCGCGAGCGGCCGCGCAAGGCTCGAGGTCGATGTGGTTCGCGACACCTTCATCGTCATGGAATCTCACCATGTACTCCTTGCCGGTCCCCGGCGCACTCCCGAAATCGACCCCTTATCGGGCTAGTTCCAGCGTAGGATCTTGTTCTATACAGCGGGGCCGGATCAGCTGCTGCTCGATATTTTACGCTGATGCAGGGTGAAGCGATTGCCATCGGGATCGGTCACGAATGCAGCGAAGCAAGGAGGGAACTCCATCACCTCCGTTACGGGTACGTTCTTTTCCGCGAGCGACGCGCGCATCGTCGCAATATCGTCGACTTCGAATGCTGCCGAAAACTGCGTCCCAGGCGCGCCGACCGATTCGGCGTCAACCGCGAAGGTGGCGCTGCCAATATCAAATTCGACCACCGAGTCGCCAAACGATTCACCGGGCCTCAAGCCGATCGTATCACGATAGAATGCGACCGCGCGCGCGACGTCGGTGACCGGATAACTGACGAACGCTATCTCTTTGATCATTCGAGCGCATTTAAGCGATGCGATCCGTGCGCCCCTTCCTCTCGGGGCAGGTAAACACGGGCGTCCCCGAATTCAGGGTCTACCTGTCTCGCTTGACACGTAACACCGTATCTTTCGGGACCAATCGCCGCCTGGACGGCCTGACGTTGCGATCGCCGAAAGCGGTGCAGCTTAGCCAGGAAAAACCCGTCCACCAACCGGGGGGGCAATTAGAGGAGTTCGCGTAGCTCATCGGCGGTGATGCCGGCATCATCAAGGATGGCCGATAGCGTGCCACGCTTAAGCGTCTGGCCGCGGTGAACGTGGACCGTGGTCCGTCGGCCGTCGGGGTGCTCCATAAAATGCGCCGAACCGCGAACGCGGACGACGACAAAGCCGGCACGTTGCAAGGCGCGCCGGACCTTGTCGCCTTCGACGACCGGAAGCTTTGCACTCATGCCGGATAAGGTGGCGTTTGGAGGTCGGTACGCTAGGCCGCCGGTAACGGCAGCGTAACGGCGACAGTGGTCGCCACGTCGGAGGGGGGAATCGCTTCGCCCCGTTCGGCCAAAATCTCCATGTGTAAAGCGATCACGTCGCGAGCATTGCTCACGGCCTCGTCGTAAGTCTCGCCCTGCGTATGGGCGCCGCGGAGCGCGGGAATGTGCACCGAGTAGCCGCCTTCGACTTCGGGCTCGAGGACGACCGCGTAGGACCGTTCAAGCGCCATCACATTGTAAATTCCCGAACGGCAGCCACGGCCCCCGCATCCTCCCTCAAGAACCGGAGAACCACACGGGGATTCCCTCCGGCAAGCTCGACTCGAGGAAGAGCCCCACTTGAACCCGAGCACTGGAACCACGGAGTTCTCACTCCGAGATCCAGACGGGTATTACGTCACGATCAGTGCGCTCGCTGCGGCCTAACAATCGTTGGAGGGGACTGCGGACGGTGGGTGCTTACGCGCCGCGGGCTTTGGAATACAGCATGCGCCCGGCGGTGTTCGAAAAACTCAGTACAGATTGAGGTGAAGTGGGCGCGGTCCCGAAAAGGACCGACGGCGTTGAAAAAACGACCGCGGCGGCCATTCAGACGGGAACTTTGCGAAAGCCAATGCGGATGTTGGTGGCACTAATCGAAAAAGCTCGCTGCCGGCTGCTACGCCGGCTCAGGGGCTGGCGTATCGAGGAAGCGGATCAATCGTCGGACGTTCTGCCGCCATAGCTGCCATCAGTGTTTGCTCGGCGACGTTCCAGAGTCTTCGTAAGCGGAATCGGCGCAACTTGATCAGGTTTTCGAGTTCAGCGAAGAGCACCTCGACCTTCTTGCGCTCACGCCATGATCGCCGGTTTCGCTCAGCTGCTTCGTTCGCTCGCGAGCAGTTTCGTCAAAGTTGACGACGAGGCGTCGGCCGCGACCGGCGGTGCATGGCGTTTTCAGTGGGCATCCAGCGC
>JAABUQ010003314.1_pt1 | contig 29833 bp, 29 predicted proteins | sample 5560001 | NCBI WGS metagenome assembly JAABUQ01 (sample SAMN10711888, study PRJNA513371) | rock metagenome | isolation source: Antarctica rocks | place: Antarctica: Victoria Land, Finger Mt nord | collected 2015-12-18 | reverse complement strand
ATATATGGCTCATCAAGGGTATATGAAGTCACGAGAAGCGTACGGGGAAGTGGATAGACTGATGCTATGTTATGCTACCGCACGACTTGCTCCTATTCTACCTCAAGCTACACGAACTATCCTACAAAAGAACGCATAACAAATTGCAGCGCAGCACCTACGAGCGAGTACCTCAACACATCTCACTCACCCATCATCCTTCCCATCTCACACACTCGTCGATCACCCTCACACACTCATCATCCCTCCCATTTCACACACATATCGAACCCTCAGTTCCTCGCGCTCGAGAGCAACCATCCCACAATCGCAAACCCCAACTCTACCTCCACCCCCCCTCTCCCCAACCCCCAGCATCCCCCTCTCACACACCCTCATCCAAACAACCCTCCCACACGCGCCATCTCACCATCCCACCCCTTTCCCTCTGCCAGCCACAACTCCCCACTCAGTTGCTTAAATCAAACTTCCATCTCCAATATCACGTCACACAGTCGCCACCCAGAAGATATGATAACGAGTGTATAACCCCACCCCGGAGGAAACTCGAAAAGAGCAAGTGCAGCCAGGGAATTGGATGGGAGAGCTAGAAGCGGGGACCTGAGCTTGGGTTGCAGATGATGCACGAACGCCGAACAAGCGAATCTGTTTCCTGAGATTCCTGCCCTGGCTGGACCGGTGGGATTTGACCACAAGCGGCCCAGGGGCGAAATCGTTGGATTAGGTGTAGCGCTTTTGATTTCCTCCTGGCAGCAGGGGGGGGCAAGGCTTTGCTTAGGTAGGCGCTTTGGAGTTGTGTTTGGTGAGGATGCCAAATGGATAATGACAGTGCGCTCTGCTCGGCTCGGCTTTGGTCCTGATCGAGTGCTGGGGGTTGCAGACGCCGAAGGTCGTTACCGGCGTGGCTTAGGCTTGTCCATTCGCGGGAGCTGTTCCGGATGTCTCTCCCGTGGTAGCGGCTGAATGGCTGGACTTGAAAAGTCGTGATGAGGCATCGATGCTTCCGCAAACAAAGCATTCACCTCACCTCCTCCACAACACCGGGCGGCACCCCCTCCTCCGCCAACGCCTTCAGATCCTCCTCCCCCATCTCCCCCTCCCACCCATGCGCCACCAAGTACGCGCGGAACTTCTCATCCTCCACCGCTAAATCCCCCCCACTTATATTCGGCACGAAGAAAAACGTCACCAGGATCCCCGCCACGCCGACAATAGCCGCGATGATAAACGTCCATTTCTTGCCCAGGTTGTTCTGGATCGGCGTGAACACCTCCGTGCCGATCGCGGCGCCCGTCTTGCCCACCGCGGCGGAGATACCGTAGCAGGTCCCACGCACGGCGGTGGCGTAGGATTCAGACGAGAGCAGCCCCAGCATGTCCCCTGGGCCGAGGTTGCCCGAGGAGAGCATCAGCCCGTAGAAGATAACGAATAGGGGAACGATTTTGGTGAGGCGGTCGTACGCGAGGCCGATTATGAGACCGAAGACCACTATTGTCAACACGTCAGAAGGAATTGGTGATTCGAATTGGGTGGAGGATGCGTACGGTAGCCGCTGAATCCCAGCATCATGGTCTGCTTTCGACCGAGTTTGTCGCAGAGATACGCGCCGAGGAACACGCCTGGAAGCGCGAGCGAGCCGAGGAGGAGTTGCCATTCTGCTGTTTGCTGGATGCTCCCGTTCTTGACGACGCTGGAGATGATGGTGCCTGAAAACACGCCGTTGGGAAAGGTCACCTGTAACGCCATCCCTTCCATTAGCAAATGTTCTCTCAAACCTGCCATTGGGACATCTTACAAAGTCGTACAGAAACCAGGCCCCGCAGGTCCCAATCATCGCTTTCCAATAGTATTGAATCACAAGCAAATAAGGCACCTTCCTCTTGATGGCTCCCCGGCGGTACAATTTCGAATTCAACATTTTGATACGGAAATAAAACACCGTCAGCGGCAGCAAACACCCGATCGCAAATGTCACCCGCCACAGCGTGGACAGATGCGCCGTCGTCGTAGCAGCCAGCACGATCAGGAACACAATCACCGCCAACGGCCCCCCGAAAGACAGCGGGAAGTTCGTCACGAGAATGAACACCGGCCCCCGCCGCGCGAGCGTGTATTCGTTGGCCGCCTCGGACGCTGACGTCGACGAGGCGGGGTACTCGCCGCCGGTGCCGAACCCGACGATCCCGCGGGCAATAGTCATCATCCAGAACATGCCGGTGATGGTGACGCCGTTGGAAGCGGTGCCCAGGATCCCGCCCACGACGATCATGAGGGTGGTGGTCACGATGGCGACTTTGCGGCCAAGGTAGTCGCAGGTCAAGCCGATGACGATCTGGCCGATGATCTCGCCGACGAGGAGCGCGTTGGACACTTGGGTGCTTACGGCCGAGGTGTACTGTTTGGGGTATTCGGCTTTCAGGACGACGTTGGTCATGGTCATGAGGTTGTTCTGATAGCCGTCGGAGATGAGAGCGAAGCCGGAGCAGAAGATGGTGAAGATGTCGGAGAGACGTTGGCGGGTCGAGGAGACTTGTTTGGAGGGTGCGAGGGGGTCTTCGGCTACGAGTACAGTGCCTGGCGCGCCGGGGGTTTTGGTGTCGGCCATGATGGCGTCCTCCTTATTGACAGAGCGGGAGGAATCTGACATGATGAAAATGCACGGGAGACGTGGAAGATGTTATAATAGGGATGAAATTGTATAGGGAGACGTGGAAGATGTCATAAGAGAGTGAGACTCTCTTCGACTACACATCATGAAGATGGATGCGTGGTGTTAATATAGAGAAGAGAAATGGAGTGACTACTCATGCTACTGCTCCAACACAACAAGCGGATGGGAGGGGAATAGCCGCCTCATGAAGCCAGCGGCCCCGCCCCGAGACCCTCCACAAGGCGCACTGCTTGACTCCCCTCAAAAGCCTCAAGAGGTAGGAGGGATCAGGAAGATGTGAAGAGTAAGGTACCTAGAGATGACCCCTTTAGGCAGGTGAGGAGTGTTGCAGGTTAGGAGGCGGGGGGTAGGGGGTGGAGTTGAGCACGTGGGGCTTGTTCCGGTCAAGCATTGGCGGGCTTGGCGGGCTTGGCTGGGACACCCTCGGACCCGTTGGCCCTATCTGAGAGCAAGCAGTCCGAAAGTAGGTGGTGACATGTCATGCAAGGCCAAAGAATAACAAACATGGGCAACTCCTCCGAGATCGCAATTGTGTTGCTCCAGCATCCCTTTGGGCACGAATATAGCTGGTAGTGGCCAAGAGCGTCGCAGGTATAGGAGATATGTTGTTGTAAAGATGCCCTGTGCGCAGCATCCTGACTCTTTTGGTGTTGCGCATACGATTTGAATGCAGCAATTTCAGGCCACAATCTTGCGCGCTCCTGGACTGTGTTGCGCAAAGGGGAGGTGTAGGCAGGAGTCGGCAATGTGGGCTTCCAGCGGTGAGAGCAGACGGACTGTACCATTAGAAGTATATTTCTGAGAGGATGGGAGACAGTGCTGATGGCATGGACACATCAGCAGAAATCGAGATGGGAGTATTGGATATGTGGCAGTTGACGCACCAATCTAGTCGATTGGCCAATCAACGTACGTTGGATTGGCAATCCAACTGACGATTAGCTACCTCAGGGGGCTTGGCAGTATGCTTGGAACCGTATAGAAACTGTTATTCAAAAGTAACGTTTATTAATATTAACGTTATATATTAATTATTATATAATTATTTTTATGGTTTTAAAACGGAAATATTATATAAATGTTAATTTTTTTTAATATTTAAGTTTTTGAATATTAATTTTTTTTAAAAGTATTATATTTTATTTAATTATATATATTAATATAAATAATAAATCATTATAGTTTAATTTAAAAAAAATAGAATTTTATAATTATAAGCCGCAGATTGACTAGAAAATAGAAAGGTCGAGGACAAAATAAATAAATAAATAAACCAAAAAAAAAGTAAATATTAAAATCGACAATGAATAAAAAAACGTCCGAAAAAGGAAATACTAAAATTAATAGTGAATAAACAAAAACGTCCGAAAGAGGAATTTTTTTTAACAAAATTTACAAATTATCGTAATAATACCGTAAAGATACGGTATAATATAGTTGTTATATTAAAATTTTTAACATTAAAAATTTTTATATAATGTTTGATTTTTATGTTTAAATATATTTACGATAAACTTTTATTTTACAATAATATTAGTACTACGTTTAGAATTTTTAAACGAAAATTAATAATAATATTAATTTTTTATTAACAGTGTCGGAGCTAGAACAGCCGTTTTTAACGTGACCAAATGATAACGGTTTCTATACGGTGATAGCCTATTGCCAAGCCCTGCTAGGTAGGTATCCAACGTACTAATGCAGGTGGTTGGCCAATCACCTAGTTGAAAGCCCAATTGCCTGCAGTAGTACGTTGAATGGCTATTTACTTAGAGCCGCTTTTGCTGCCCCCAAATAGCTCCCCCTAAACAGCTCTCCCTAAACTGCTCTTCCTAAACGGCTCCTCGAATTTTACGACGGAGATTTTTTTTTGTTTTTGCGATCACCTTACGATCGTTTAGGGGGGGGTTGTTTGGGGGGAGCCGTTTAGGGGGTTGGGGGGAGCTATTTAGGGGGAGCTATTTAAGGAGGCACGTTAAGCCAGCGATATACTATCGTTTATATGGTTAGTGATTGCTTCGTCAACTAATCTTTTACCTATTTGAGCTAACTGCATGCCTAGCCGTTGAATGATCAATTTAGTCAGTTGGTTGATAGTTCAGCAGCATTGGTGCGTCAACTGCCACAGATACAGGGCTAAGATGTGTGTTGGAGAAGGACGGACGAAAGCGGTCGAGATGGAGAAAGTGGAATATAGCAAAGACGATGCAACGACGGCAAGATCCCAGGATGGATGTGAAGGGCTTGGAATCCAAAACACTCTTGTGCATGTACTAAACGAACTTTTCTATATATGGCTTTGAACGTAGTCCAGTCTCTTCCTGCAATCCATCTCCCATCTTGGCAAATGCTGGATGCGCCCTAGCGCTGCTCACAGCGACCGAGGTAGATGAGATTGCGAGGATAGATCAATGCCTCAGTTCATATCCTTGAATTTGGGAGACTTGGCGAAGAATTCAGCAATGGTGGTCGGCTTCTCGGTGAGGATCTAAGCAATAGAAGGGTGATTAGCTGGCGTTCTTTCTTCGGTCTTTTCTGTGGGGTGGACCACGACCAAGTAGCGATGCTTATGGGGGCGAATAGAAGGGCTTCGACTCACAGAGTGACTCCAATCGAGGCTGCCCTTTCCGTAATAGCCAAACTCGTCCAGGAAGGCCATATTCTCATACAACTCCTCCTGCACGAATTGCGGCATCCCCGCTTTCGCCAAAAAGCCTTTGTACGTATCCGCGTCTAGCTGGACAAACCCAGCCCCCTTCCCCGCCTCTTTCTTCACCAAAGCGAATGTCTCAGCCACTTGAACTGGGGTGATATAGTCCGTCGCCGCGAACACTTCCTTCCCAAGCACCTTTTCCCTGTTCATGAGCATGCCTTTCACGAATTTCCCAGTGTCATCAGCAGCATCGAACCATGGGATCGGAGTTGTCGGCGGCATAGGAAGGGCGATGGTGTACGCGTGAGGGGGTTGAGGTGACGGCGTCATCATGGTTTCCAGGTTGGACATGTAGAAACCGGGCATGAAGAATGAAGCCGGGATGCCAATTGAGCGGATATATTCTGCAATGGCCCATTTGCTGTTGAAGTGGTAGACGTTGGGATATTTGCCGTTGCTGAGCTTGTTAATATCGTACACGACGGAGGAGATTAGGTGTTGAACGCCAACTTCCTACGAAACACAGTCAGTATCCGGCAGCTAATGGCACGGTGGGATAGCTATGCACCTTTGAGACATCAGCGACGTTTTTGCCTTGCTGCACTTCCAATTTGTCGTCCATCTTCTCCCAATAGTTGGTCATGGCAAAGACGCTGTGGGCGCCGGAGAGGGCGTGCTTCAAGGATTCTTTGTCGTTCATATCGCCCTGGGCATTGTCAATGATATCCTAGCGTAAAATATTCTGCCATTGACACCTACAATCACGCACTCGACGCCCTTGGACGCCAATGCTTGGGCATTGGGCTTGGATGGATCTCTGGTGATGCCCCGAATCTTGAATTCTTGAGAGGCCTTGGTATCACCGAGGATTGACTTGATGACAGAACCGCCTTGGATGCCAGTTGCACCGAAAACGACGAGGATCTTCTTTGCCGACATGTTTTATGTTGAGTTGGCTTTGGCTCGGATAGCGATGGATGCGAGTGAATGGGATAGTCGTGTCACAGGATTGGGTGCAAATGGATTGTTCTTGGCTCGAAAGGTTGGAGCGATGAGGGGAAATGGAATATGATGCAGAGGGGTCAGTAAGTAGAGGCAGGAGGTGTTTATATACCTGGTCTGCCCTACTCGCTGCCTCCTCTCTCTTCTCTTATCCCAACAAGTCTTCCCTCTCGCGTGTTTTACCCTTACCAAGAGAATGTGAAGCTAATGCTGCAGAAGTCTTTAATCGCGTCCTTTTGTCAGCATAATTAAGAGGATTCTAAGCAGATGGGTGTTAGTCTGCGTGTAGTCAAGCGTCTCTCCCTCTCGCTCTCGCACAATTCTTCGAGACCGAATCACCGGGGGGGAATTAACTTATGGCCGCTTTCATAGGGCTGAAAAAAATTCCTCAATCACCAAATCGTATTTCCCAAAAAGCAAGCAACTTTATTATTATAGCTATTATTCTACCCCCAGACCCTTAGGTACCCTTAGGAGCTCTTAGACGATACGAACAGGAATATATAATACCTTAAAGAAGCCAGTTTATCAAGTTAATAAATAAGAAAGGGAAAAAATGAATAAAAGAAAATAGTAATAAAGAAAATATTATAATTAATATAAAACGTTAATGAATAAAAGAATAAAGTAAAATTAATTCTTAAATTTATAAATTAATTAAAAAGGATTATTTAAAATATTTTTAATAACTTTTAAGCTTTTTTATTAATAGAATTTTATTTTAAAGTAATTTTGTTCGTAATTTATATTATAAATATTAAATCGATTATTATAATTTATTCCTGAAATTTAAAATACTCGTTTAAAACTTTTATAAATATTAATATAAAGCAAAATTTTATAAAAAAGTTAAAATAAGAAATATTATTTTAAAGAATTATTAAGAAAAAGTTTAATATAAAAAGGAATTATAAAAAAGAAATAATATATTTATTTTAATTTTATATTTATTTTATTAATAAAATTTATATTAATTTTAATATAAATTTATAAAAATTAATTTTTTTTAAAAATAAAATATTTATATAAAGTTAAAAAATATATAATTTATATTAAATTTCTAAAAATTAAACTTTATATTATTATAGATATTTTGTATTAATATGAAAGTTCTTTTTTCTTTTATAATATTAAAAATAATATTTTATAAATTAAGTTCCTTAAGTTTTTTTAACTTTATGAAATAATATATAAAACAAAAGAACAATTCAATGAAATTTTTTTATATAAAAAGCTTTTTTATTATACAATATCGATATTAAACCGAAAAAAATATATATAATTTAAAAATTTCTATTAAAAAGCTTCTTTTTAAATATATTAATATTATTTTAAAACTTTATATTAACGAAAATTAATAAATATTTCTTTAAAAAGATAAAGACTTTTTTTATAATGTTTAAATTAATTATAATATTATTACTGCTTTTCGAATAATTAATTAAATCTTTAATTCTATATATTTTATTTAAAGTTCTAATTTTAATTTTATAAAAATAATTTTGAATATTTTAAAACAAAAAATTCAAAAGAAGGAATATAGTTCAATAAAAGGGTTTAAATATATTATTATATAGGAAATTAGAACTAAAATAAATTAAATATTATAAAGATATAATAAAATTATTAAAGTAAAAGGATAAAGTATCAAGTCATTATTATAATAAATAGATAACTAGTTAATAGTAATAATAATAATATTATATAAAAATACCAGAATTAGGGGTAATGCCGAGACCGGCCATGACACAATTCACCCCCTGTTGAATCAAAAACCCAGCTTATGTAATGATTTAGCAATTATATATTCTCGAGTAGACTCACTTTCCTACTTTACTACTCTCCCACGCCTCCTACCTTAATTCTGTGCGTATCGAATCTATTCATTACTGCCTAGAAGAATGCTATTACCAATCCCACAAAGATACAGCTTCAATTCTCATCTTTTCGTCCATCGAAGCAGTTTTTCACGGGACCGCGGGCTTGACACGCCTCCAATGAGCGAAAAGCGCTATGGGCAACGTCACCCCAGCCGTTGCGATCCCCAACGCGAATGCCAATCTCAGCCCATCCATATACGCAATCAGGATTCCAGGAAGCTCTTCAGCGGTGAACACACCCCGTAGCTGCGTCGCCCCAGTCGCAATCACTAAAGCAGGGTTGACACCCGGGGCCGTCAGAGCGACTCGAGAGATGAGACGGTTTGTAAAGGCGGTGTTGGCTGCGGAGACAAAGAAAGCGCCGCCCATGGTCTGGAAGACTAGAAGCAACTTAGCGGTGTTCGTCAAATGAGGAAGAGAGGTGCCTACAGAGTGTCACAGCGGTAATTGCAGAGATCTCAGATATATCAACAAACGCTTGGTTGGCGATGATAGGCACTTGGAAAGAGAGTCCCAGTCCAATCCCAGCAAGCGCCTGATATCCGATCCATTTAGAGGACGGGGTGCCGATATCGAGGGTGTAGATCAAACCAATGCCGACGGTTGAGATGATGGACCCAGCGAAGAGCCAGGGGACGTAGATACCGAAGGCGGAGATCAGACCGCCGGAGACAACGGTGCAGATGGCTGCAAAGTTAGCGCGTATAGGCGAGACGAGGACTGAAATTACGTACACACTGCGAGCACCAGAGGGAGATTGCGAACGCCGCTCTCAGACGCGGAGACCCCGTCTACAGACTGGAAGTAGATAGGCAGGTAGTATAGGAGGACGAAGAAACTGCCGGCAAAGCTGGAGACCCGCTTAGCGATGTTCCACTGGACGGGAAGAAGCACACTCACAAGAAAACATAAGCACAAGTGACAACGATCGCACGACGCTCCAGCAGCTTCCCCTGCAGCAGTGCTCGATCGCCCATATACCATTCCACCACCACAAATAGAACGATCAAGAGACCAAACCCCACCAATACACCGACAACGGGGGAATCACTCCAGGCCTTGGTCACACCGCCCCACTGCAACGCGAGGAGGTAGCATATGATGGCTGCCATGATAGTCAAAGTTCCAAGTGGGTCCATCTGGAGAAGCTTCTCTCGCAAGGTTGCTTTGACTGGTTTTGATGAAGCGGGTGATTGGAAGAGGAGGAGGATTACGAGAGCTGACGCTCCGCCGATGGGGAGATTGATGTAGAAACTGGAGGGATGTTAGCTGTAAGTTGATGAGGTTGGTAGAGAAAAGACTGCGGCATACCACCATCGCCATGTTGCATGAGTGGTGAAGACTCCGCCCAACAACGGGCCAATGACGCTGGCACAGCCATACGTTGCTCCTAAGATCCCCGTGAAAGCAGCTCGCTGCGCCGGTGGTACGGAAAAAGCAATGATTGTGTACACCCCGGACGCAATGCCCGCTCCTCCGACTCCTAACAGAATCAGCCACCGAAATATAGAGCAAGATCTTGGTTTTTACCAGCAATAGCTCTTCCCACGATGAGCGTGATACTATCCTGTGCCACTGCACAGATCAAACTCCCCAACTCGAAAATGCCAATCGCAGCCAGAAAACTTGTCTTGAGGGGAAAGTAGGTGTATGCTTTACCCCACGTCGACTGAAACGCCCCAAGAGTGAGGAAGAAGGCGGAGCCGTACCAGCCTACTTGGTCAAGGCTGTGGAATTCGTCTGTGATACGAGGAATGGCTGTCGCGACAATGGTCATGTCGAGGGCGACGAGGAAGATAGAGAGGACGAGGGCGAGTACTATGAAGGCGAATTTGTAACCTGTTGGGTAGTCGGCGGTTGATATTCTGGTTATGGGCTCCATGCCCTTTTCATCCGCGGTCTCGTGTGGGGTTTCGAGCTGTTGGTGGACGACCGAGTTTGCATCTTCAGTCGCACCTGAGGAGGGAGAGGGGGCCGCTGTGCCCTTGGCTCTTTTCTTGGAGAGCACGTCCCACTTCATGATGCTTGAAGCCTCGCGATGGCCGCGGTGCCGGTGTGGAGGATATAGTAAAAGGCAAGTCTTTGGAAAGGTATTTGCGCTTTATGATCCGCTCGAAATTGAGACTTGGGGCTAGTGATATTAGAAGAATAAGCGGTTATGAAGATGGCGCGATTCAACATTTCATGTGGAGAGAAAGAACGACATGGAATTAGGGAGAAAGCAGAGGCCTCCCTGCATGTGAAATCTCAATCGTCCGGGAGAGAACAGGCTCCCATTAGGTGCTTCAGCAAGGCTACAAATTATCGGACTGATATCGGATGAAAAGCTTCAACCGCAGTGCCGGAAATGTGAATGATGCCCTTGATAAGAAACGTCCGCGTTCCGTCCCACGCACCCATAGGCAATGTCTTAAAGCAGTGGGTTCGTCTCAACGTTTTTCGATAGATTGCTATGGGAACGGAGATGAGTCAGTCCGTCAAAAGGAGATGCTAGAATCTCACCTATCGTTTGGGATTAACCGGAACAGGTTTAGCTTAGATGTGTTTGAATTAGGTTTGGTCCGCGTGGTTCGTTATCAGCCGTCGGACAGAATTTCGTCCTACACTCTCTCATTGGCTGCAACAGCTTGCTTACTAAGCAATGCTTACGGATCAGAAACTGACAATCACCAAATGTCAATCCGTTGGAAGAAAGATCGTGGACATATTTCGGTCAATTCTCTTTTTCCTCTGAACTGCACGTTTTTTGGTCCGCTTCGCAGTCATGTCCGCATCACCCAGCATAACCTCGAACGATGATCGGATGAGGAAGATGCGGAAAGGGACTCACAGTTGTACTGAATGTTCGTCCGCTGAGCCAGTCTCGGTATTCTGTTGACATTTGATGTCACGCAATCGTATGTACAAATCGCACGGCTGACAAGTTTCAACAGGTCGACGTCGCAAAAAGAGTTGTGTCCCTTGCCAGGACAACTTTGGTGTGTGTACGGAATGTTTTGCTCGAGGAACGCACTGCCGAGAGCAAGAGGCTCCTTTACGCAAGCATCCTCGTCCCCTGGAGAGCAAACAGAACCTCCAACAGAGAGTGAAAGAATTAGAGACCGCTTTGAATTCTATCGTCCACGCGCTGAAGGGTAGCTCGAATCCTCACGAATCCGAAATTTTTGCAGCCGGCGCACTCGATCAAATTCGTTCCGACTTTCTTCCTCCCACCCCGTCGTCACCTAACGCCGATTCTCCACCACAATCCGGTCTGGAAAACGCACCCGTTCTCAGTCTATTCAATAACGATATTCTCAGCCGTCGCCAGGACGATGGAGAAGCTGATGCTGGAACCGTCACCGAACGGCTCTCCCAAATCGAAAATTCAGTCTCATCCCCAAAGATACGTAACATCCGCCAGACACTGCTAGCGCTATTCCCCTCGCAGAAGAGACAAGACGAGATCCTCGGCGTGTCTGATTTCTGGTGGGATGCATGGCAGGATATGTGTCCGTGCATGCTCGGTCCCAGTCCCGGCATGAGCATCAATCAATTCATAAAAGGCTTGAAAGTCAGTGGCAACGTGCAGAAAATCGCCAAAGCACTCTTGTGCCTCGCCGTTGGCATCCAAGAGGCTCCTGTCGATTTAACTTCTCAAAACGCTGATATCGCTGCTTGTGGGGAGCTCGCAACACGATGCTTGAGCGTTGTCGACAAGCTGGTATTGTCGGACGACGAACTTGCGGGCACGATTGATGGCATTGAGTGTTTGTTCTTAATGGCAAAACACGACAGCAACGAAGGTAGAGTTCGACGAGCCTGGGTGACCTTCCGAAGAGCCATAGGATTCGCTCAGCTATTAGGTCTTCATGGACGGCCAAAGAATCTCGGTCAAGGAGGACCGGAGTCTCTCCGCCGGGAAGGCCTCTGGAATGCACTGTACATAACCGACCGCTACTTCAGTCTTCTCTTAGGACTACCTTACGCCATCCCCGAGATCCACGTAGGCCTGAACAATGATAATCAGGCGACCCCTGAGTCGAGCGAAGGCAAGAATTACGTACTCAAATCAGCGAGCATAATGGGTAGAATCATCGACCGCAACCAAGAGCCGTCAGAGAGCGACACCCTTCTCCTAACAATCAAGATCGATAGCGAAATAATGGACTTGGCGGCTTCGATGCCGAAAGAATGGTGGTCTCTACCCCTCACACCCATGGACGCAACAAAGGACATGTACTACCGCGTCCTGCCTCAATTCTGGCACCACCAGACCCGAACACTGCTCCACCTCCCCTTCATGCTCAAAGCCGCCACAGACCGCCGTTATGAATACAGCCGCATCGCAGCCCTCGAATCCGCCCGGGAGATGATCCACCGCTACCGCATCTTCCGCCCTGCTCAAGGTTTCGCGTCGCTCGCGTGCAAAATCGTCGACTTCCAAGCCTTCACCGCGGCGATGATTCTCATCCTTGGCTTGCTCGGCCGCTCGCAACACGCTTACACGAGAGACCTGCAAGAAGCCGAAGAGGATCAGCGACTCGTCGCCATCACAACGGAGATCTTCCACCGTGCGAGTGCGGAAACCCACGGCGGCGTCGCAACACAGGCGGCCAGGGCCCTGAGTATCATCAGCAAGGCCGGCGAGAACGGCTGTCCCGCAAGCAGGGGCTGCTCGCAAAAAGTGGTCATTCCCTATTTCGGCACCGTGGTCTTCGGGCCTGGCGCCCTCTTCGCGGGTCCGCACGATCAGCCTTCGGCGGCCCCTTCAAACCCGGTGCAGATGCCCACGCCGAACGAAGAGCCCCTCGACGCGTTCGTGCAAGATCCGTGGGATTTCGACCGTTTCCTGTCGACGCCGCAGTCCGATTTCGGCGCTACTGGTGTGCCGTTGCAGCAGACGGAGGATCCTGGGGCGAGTGTGGATTTGTTCTCGAATGTCAATTTGGATTTGGGGCAGGACTGGAATTGGTTTTGGGATAATACTACTATTGCCCGTGGGGATGATGACTTGGCCTAGCAGTGCTCGCTTGATGAATCTGTAGATTTGAATGTGATATAATTACGCAAATGGAGGTGGTTTAATATTTTCTGAAGATAGGTGCCAGGCGAGAGCCCGAACGGTGAATGTGTAAAAAGTACAGGCGCTAGAGAAATGCCATATAGTGGCATTTAATGCTCCCGTTGCCCAGCGATAGTAGCGTTCAATACATAGTGCCCCGTCAACAGCAGAAGCTGCTAGATATCGTTCTGAAATGGCAACCTTCACTATTTCATCCAAAGACGCATACTCTCAGGGATACTCAAGCGAGAATAGCCAATCAGACCAGTATCCCAGAGAACGACTACAAGCGATGGAACAGGAGAGTAGAATGGAACAAAATGCGAATCTCACTGCGCCATGGTCGTTTCTTTACCTTGACTAGCTTTGACGCAGCTTCGAGAAATGTTGCGGACGACTTCTAATTAGATCTCTAAAAGGCGGCACCCTGTTGTAGCTTTCCTTCCAGTGCAGATGGTACGTTGAATGAAATATTAAAGTCGCGTAGAACTTTGTGTATCAATTGCTTGCCATCCACGGCCTTCGGAGACGCTTTCTCTACCTGTTTAAGCAATCCCAAGACTGCTGATGCAACACGCACGATTCTGATGATCTTTCCAAGTGACCCAGCGGTGGAAATGCCATTGTGTTTGGATTTGCTGCTCCACCTCGACCTCGTAAGGTTTGCGTGTGGCATTGCCTGAATGCCTGATTGCCTTGACTCCGTTTTGCCTGGGCAATGAAATTCGTCTAGGTTCGTGTCTTATATATTGGAGGGGCAGAACGAGGGATATTGAGGCCTGTTTCGATGAATTCATACTTGTAGTGCTAAGTTCATGTGCATCTTCATAGTGTTGTGATGCACAGTGAAGGATTTTCCAGGTGCGTAGCACAGACAACACCTACCTCGAAGATTGGAAAAGCGGCTAGAGAGGATCTTGCACCTCAGTAGACATCCAGCAAACATTGCACCTGCCCCTTGTCCAAAATGACTACCTCAAAAGAAGATCCCAATTTCTCACCAGCACCATCACCGCAGCCTCATGTACTCATCATCGGAGCTGGTATCACAGGTCTTGTCATGGGCCAAGCACTCAAACAGCACGGCATCCGGTTCACCGTCTTCGAAAGGGACCCCAACGTCACCGCACGCGGCCGAGGATGGGGACTCACGATACATTGGTCTCTTGAAACACTCAAGTCATTGTTGCCTCACCACCTCGTCGAGAGGCTGCCCGAAGTGTACGTCAACCCTGAAGCAAGCCGAAGAGGGGAGATTGGGAACGGCCCGATTTTTGACCTCTGCACGGGGGAGGAGACTTCGAGACTGGGTCCCGGTCAACGGGTTCGAGTGTCGAGGGAGCGGTTGAGGGCGCTGTTGTTGGAAGGGCTAGATGTGCTGGTAAGTTGAAGTGGATCCGCTTCGTTTATGAGGGGGCTGAAAATGAGGCAGTGGTCCAAGCATTTGATATTATTCATTGCAGCCTCCGCAACGGAGATCACAGCTAGCTTTTCCGACTCAACCTCCGCAACAGGAACCCTCCTAGTCGGCGCCGACGGCGCCCATTCCAGAGTACGCTCAGAGCTCTTGAAGCGCACCCCGCATCTCAGCCGAAACGAAGGAGTTCCAGTCCAGTTTATCGGTGTAACCGCCATCTTTCCCGCCACTCTCGCACACAAAATGCTGGCTCTGGACCCATTTTTCTGTCAGGGCAGCGATTCCGAACACAACTTCTACCTGTGGTTCTCTTTTCTTAGCACCCCTGGCGATGACCAGCATACTCAAAATCTTGATTCGTACGAGTGCCAGATTGCATTCAGCTGGCCTTTCAGGCAGGACTCCATGCCTGTGACGAAGGCGGAGAAGGTGGTTTTCATGAAGACGCAGGCGGAACACTGGGCCGAGCCATTTCGCGAGTGCATGTTGAGCATACCGGATGAGGTGGACGCGAGGAGTCTCACCCTTGACGACTGGGTGCCGAGGAAGGGGTTGTGGGACAATGGGCAAGGAAGGGTCACTATGGTTGGCGACGCAGCTCATGCCATGACAATGTGTAGGTTTCTTTCTCCATCCCTAGTGTATGTCTTCTTCTTACAGGCCAAGCTAATGGATGTGGGATGCAGTCAGGGGGGACGCCGCGAATCATGGGATCAAGGATGTCTCTGTTCTCTTGTCCGAGATTCTCCCTATCTTCGGTATCTCGCCCGACAACGCACCATCTCCTGCCGCTCCGAAGACTCTCAAGGAGGCTGTCGAGGTATACGAAGATGAGATGATCCGGCGAGGTGCGATTGCTGTGGCTGCAAGTCGGCAGGCTTGCCTGGATGCGCACTTGTCAAGGGTTCCTGATGAGAGTCCTCTGCTGACTCGGAGATTCACACTATTGCAGTCATAACGCTATTCAAAGAGGCTGAAAGGTGTGCGTGACTTGACTGTTGTGCATGTTGTCGGCGTATACAGCGACCATTTCCTTGAATAAGGTACCTCGTGGCTGATTATGATTTCAGTGAGTCCTGCGATTAGATTGCCCAGCGCCGGGTACTCGTATTGACCCCCCAACGGCCATGACCCCCCAACGGCCAGGCATTAGGCCTATTCTAGTTAGCTAGTAGCAAATTCTATTGTTTCTACTTATTAAACAATATAATACTTTTTAAATATTATTATTATATCCTTATCAATATTTACCGTATAAAATATAGAGTATATAAACTATATAAATAAGGATTATAAACGTTTTGGTACCCTAATATTTATATATACCTTTTATTATTATATTTAACTTTATATTTTGGGAGATACAAAACTCTATATTTATATTCCTTTACCGTTTGCTAGCCGATTTACGTTAATAAATAATTTAACGAAAGTATTCGACGAACTTTACAATTTGTTTTTTTTAGATATTTAACATAATATACAGGCGTAGTGCGCGAGGTATACTGGTATTAGCTTCCCTAAATGGGTTTAGTGCCTGGCCGTTGGGGGGTCATGGCCGTTGGGGGGTCAATACGAGTAGCGTGAGGAATGAGGAAAAATAGAAGTCCCAAGGATATCTTCCCCTCATTCTATTATTTCACTCCCCAACACCTTCATCAGTCTCGCTTGCAGGGGCACAGCTAGTATTGCGCAAGGCCTATTAACCATACTGCGCTCCTTAAGAGCTCTTGCGAACTCTTGATGCTTTATTACGGTATTGGGCCTAGTGAGACAGGAGCTCGTTTGAGACGTCGACTCTGACACCTCACATTGCACTCGTTTTGAGCCAACACAGCATCTTCGCCGCTCCCTAGGGAGATGCGTAATCTCTAATATGGCCATCAGGAACGAATGATAGAATAAATGGGGAAGAAGAGACCAAGGCTAATGTTCCAAAGCGGGCATCAATTTTGCGCCGTGTTGCTGAGCCTTAACTTCCATCCGAGGAATCACTTGTCATCTCTACTACCATTTGGAGGCATTTTCCTACTGCTCTTATGTCTCTTGCTCTCTTTGCAGCGTGTTTGTATTTCTTTCGTCTTTCTTTTGGACGCTCTCTTTGATCCCACTTCTTCGTGTACGTGAGTGTAATCGTAACAGCTCAGATGATATCTACACTCCTTTAAGAATCTGCCATTACTGACGCCCCAAGAAGCGTCTGGACGCCGCTACAAACTCATTCGTTGGTTTTTCTTCGTTTCTACTACTACTTGCGACAAGAAGTCCCAGGAATAAGGCCTGGGCTCCGGAATCACGCCCGCTCGGTGAGCACTGCCAGTGTTCATAACGCAACAGGCTCAGGGACTTTGGGGGGAGAAGGTGTATGAATATGATTCGTGCTCGCCTTGCGAATATAACAGCGCTTGCACTCGTCTTTGCCTGCTATGCTGCCTCCCTTGCGATCACTGGTTCTGACAGTGCAATCAAATCTGCGAGCCTCTCGGAGCGAGGTACAGGATCCTTCACCATCAGTGCCAACTTTGATGGTCAGAAGTGGACGGTACCCATAACTATACAGAACAAGGTCTTTACCCAGTGGCTTGATACGGGCTCTCCTTGGCTGTACGCTCCATCAGTCCTTTCTTCTGCTTGTCTTCGTTCGACTAATTGACCTGTAGTTGGGTGTACAGCGATCATGTACTGAAATCAAAGCAACCCGGCCACGCATTATACAGCCTCACAGATGACCAGTCGACCAATAGTCCTACTTTCTCTGTCCAGTACGCTTTTGGCAGGGCTGCCACCTGCGTCGTAGTGACCGATAGTGTGAGTATCGGGGGAACATCAACCTCAATGTATATGGACGCAGCAACAGAAATCTTCTCTACCTTTGACGTCGACGGTATTCTAGGGCTCTCCTTTACGGGTTCTAATTCTTCGAAATCCTTCATATCCGGGCCTTTGTGCACGAAAACAACCTTACAACAACTTGTCTGTCCCCCGCCAGTCCCAAGACAGCCCACCTTTATGGAATCAGTCCAAAGCCAGCTTAGCAAACCCATATTTTCCCTGCACCTAAGAGATGATAACTCTGGCACTGTCGAATTTGGCACCATGAGCACGGAGAAATATACGGGCCCCCTCAGCTCTGTGGAGGTGGATAGCTCTGCTGGCTCTTGGCTTGTACGGTCCCTTACGTTTACAGTCGGGAATATCAAGCACACCCAAGACATGGTTTTTGGTAAGGCTCCAAGAAGCGTGGCTTGAATGTTGTTCCTGACAACAGTCTAGATACGGGCGCGCCTAATACTGCCATGGACAGCAGCATTGTCAACGCCTATTGGAAACAGGTCAAAGACGCCGTATCTACTGACGGTTCGACTTGGAGCGCTCCGTGTGGCTCGAAACCTCCTGATCTCGTATTCCAAGACCCATCGAACAGCAATGTCAACCACATCATTCCGGGATCGGAACTGATCTCCACTGGTACTACGAAGAGTAAGAGCCCCAAAGCACTCAATCCTTGGTTCCGGTACCGATGTCACTGACCTGGGTGTCGATCAGTGTGTGGTGCAAAGCTTTTCGCACCTATCTGTGAAGGCCAGCTATGCATAGGTGCCGGCAGCATCGGGGTCCCATTCTTCCTTTCACATTATGTCGTATTCAACCAAGCAGATCCTTCCATTCAAATTGCCTTGCAATCAGGGCATGTAGCCCCACACTGGCCTTTCCGCCACCCCAACGATGCTAATGACGCTCCATAGTGTTTCACCCAATCAGGCGCCTCAACCTGGACCTCAGATGAACGGGTCGTGCAGCGCGGCATATCCCGGTAATTCCGCTGATGCCGTGACGGCTTCGATGAACTCGGAGAGCGCGTGTCTCGCTGACAAGAATTGTACTCCCCCAAAGGGTTGTGTTCCAGTCTCTGGAGTCATCAGCGGGACCGGCGGGTTGTATCAGTGCTGTAGTCCTAGTTGAGCTGGATCCGCAAACCCATCCAGCCTTATATTAGTATTGATCATATTTCGTGGAGATTGCCTTCTCGTGAACTTATTAAACCGTAGGCAGTAATTTTCGCGAATGCGGGGCGTAGTCAAGTTTTCACTGTACCAGTCGAGGCGCACTGCATGATCGCCAGCAATGCGAGGCTTTGCCGTTTGGTTACGTGCGGCCGAAGTGGAAGTCCTTGGGCGGCTCTGTGAGGATCGCGCTATTCCGAACACCAAGTCAAAAATAGACAACAGGCAAGTTACGCGAAGACGCTGTTCATCCCAGAGACAAGATCCATAGCCTTATACCCAAACTCCCCTCTAGACACAGGACGTCATAGCGCGAGTGGATTGGCGCGACGTGGTTCATGCTTTGTAGGCGGAGCACATAGATGTAGTAATATATTGTCAGTATGTACAAATGGCCCTCTTGTGACGAAGATGCCCCAACGACATCATCAGATATCGAGACATTCCTGCAGTTTGTGCTCGGTCAAGAGGCAAGACACATGGGCCGTGTCGCCCCGCAAAGCACCTGCGTAGCTGCGCGGTAGGCAGATCTGGCAAGTTCCCCGTCTCTCCACCCTGGCCCTGTATTGGAACGTTGCTCTTCCCTAACATCCCGTCTCATTGCCCTGACCGTGGCTTCGTACGTAGAGCTTTATCTTTGAAGCCTCGAGTTCGCAAAGTCTTGTATGGCTTGTAGATTGGTGTTTGGCTTTCAATGAGGAGGCAGGATGTGTAGCCATGAGTGGCTCTGGTCTTCGACTCCGCTCTGCATAGGCACGTTAGCGAAAGGATTCATCACTCGTTTGCGGATGCTCATGCCCTCAACGTACGCTCAGTAAGCGGCCATGGGATTCAAGATTGCCTGCTCCTCTCCCTTCGATGTTGAAGGGTTTCTACGGTGGCGGAAAGCTTTTCGACACGCCGGAGTGAGACTGTTAAAATGGAGTATGTTTGTAGCTGATTTTCTAGCATTGCCATTCTAAGTTGTATGATCATGCCTAGCGATGTGGACGAAAGGTGTCTGCTCGTCGATAGAGCTCTATCCCGACCGAAGAGCACTTGAAGCGTATAGCAGCTGCTCGACGTGTAATCAATGTCCGTCTGCCAGAAGCACAAGTCGTGTCTTCGCCCGACGACAGCCTCCACCCTTTGCCCATCATTCTTCTTCGCGCGTTATGGTGAAACCACTGCAGTCCAGTCGCAGCCTCCATGTTTCCCGCTCTTCCAGTATCACACGTCCATTCTCTTTTGTGCCCAAGTGATGTGCCGTTCCACAGTCCAGATAAGTTTGAAGGTGAGCGTGCGCCCTGTCATGAAAGAGGATAAGATGCTCGGTGGAATCATCGAGGATAAAGAGTCATTTGCGTAGGTGGAGACGTGATCTTGCCAGTCGCTACGGCTGAAGAGGTCGTCCTTCAAGCCCATGAAGCCAAGGCTTGTTGAATTGAAGACTCGGGCTTTGGTGTGTCGAGTCAGCTGCTGTATATGGTAGAAGAGAATAATCTCTGATGGAAAGCTGATGGGTACCGTGTAGTAAGCACTAAGCCAGAAAAGAGAAGCTGACCAGGAAGAGACCTGTGCTACCTGACGGAATATGCCTTATCAACACTGATTCATGCAAATGCAAATGGAATGGACAGTACGGAGGTATGAGAGCACTATTGGCTGAGCCGCATGACAACTCCGTTGGATTTCAATGTTAAATCCGCCATGTAATCACTTAATCATAAAAGGCCTGGCCCCAGTGGAAAAATCATAGATGATTAGGGCGCATGTGGATGAGATGACTCCTCACAGTTAAATTCTTCCATTCTTGTCAGAATCACAACCAGCCCGGAGTTGAATGATTGGATTCCCAACAAGTGTACTTCCGTCCGGAGTTCGTGCTTTGTAGCCTCCTTAGCATTCATTACTGATTACCCTATCTGACTGCTACGAAGTCTATTCCATTGTTTCTCGAACCACGTTGCTGGTAATTTGAAACTTAGTCTAGATCCTTCGGACTTCGCACTTTGAATCTTTCTACCGTCATCCATGTTTCATCCTTCTCTCCATCCTCAGTTCATCATTTGCCCAATCAATGGAAAAGTGGAACCCTCTGTATTGGTATCATTCGTCGCAATCTTGCTTCTACAGGGATGAAAGGGTCTCAGCTTACGTGAGATTTATCAGCGAAATGGCCGAATCCTTTGTCGATTCGTCCGACGTCTTCATTCACCGCATGCCTTCCTTTCTTCCTCGTCATGATAAAGGCAGGAGCTGTGCTTGTGTTTATCAATAATTCATGATCTTGAACACTTCATTTTCCCCCTCTCCCTTTTCCCCATTAGAAGTTCCTGCGTCCTGTAGATTAATTCTCCTCGACGACTTACTAATACCATCTGGACACAATCATCGAACGCCTAACAATAACCATTCACATCAACCATAATGACGGACCACGAAGACGCCACCCAAATGACTGAGAAGACCACAACAGACGCGCCTTCTTCGACGTTGGAAATCCCTGCAGTAAACAAGGATGCCTCGGGAACTCCAACTAGCGTCTCGGAAAACGGTGATGTCGAGAAGGCCGTAGAAGTCGCCGAGCCAGAACGATCACCTCGAGACATTCATGGCGTAAAGTGGGGTATCGCTGTTTTTTCAGTCCTGATCGCAGCGTTTCTCTTCGCATTGGGTAAGCTTTTCTCTTGGAGTCGATACTGGGCTTTCATTACACGATTGAGCGGGTAGATTTGCCCAGAGTGTCGATTACCTTCTAAACATATCTACAAATTCAAACCCTCAGTCTGTCCGAGAAATGCTGACTCGGCTATTTCACAGACAATACGATCGTCGCCGATATTCAACCTGCTATTGTGAATGACTTCGGCGAAGTGGCCAAGCTTTCATGGCTATCCGTCGCCTTCCTGGTGGCAGCAATAGGGACCAACTTATTCTGGTAATGAGATCTGAAATGTACCTCATCTGAACGTGAGACTGACAACTCCTGCAGGGGGAAGATGTACTCGCAATTTGATGCCAAGCTATTATATCTGTTCACAGTCTTCTTGTTCGAGGTAGGCTCCGCCATTTGTGGTGCGGCCAACTCAATGGACCTTCTTATCTTTGGTCGAGCTCTCTGTGGCCTTGGTGGCGTTGGCTTGTACGCCGGTGTCATGACTCTCCTCTCAGTCACAACAACCGAGCACGAGAGACCGTTGTACATTGGATTGACGGGTCTCACATGGGGTCTGGGTACAGTCCTGGGTCCCATCATCGGTGGCGCCTTCACAAGCAGCAGCGCAGGCTGGCGTTGGGGATTCTGTGAGTCTTTCCTTCAGCCCAACGCTCCCTCGTGTATGTACTAAGGGGGAAACTAGACATCAACCTGTGTGTTGGTGGAGCTCTTGCCCCAGCCTGGCTCTTTCTTCTACCCAAGTTCAACCCTCGCCCTGGAGTGCCTGTTCTGGAGCGCTTGGAGGAAATTGATTTTGCTGGAACAATTCTCATGTTGGGCGCCATGGTCTCAGGCGTCTTTGCCATAAATTTTGGAGGCGTCATCTACGCATGGAACAGTGGTCGGATCATCGGCTTGTTCTGCTGCTCAGGCGTTCTCTTCATCCTTTTCGGCATCCAGCAAGGCCTGACCATCTTCACCACCGTCGAACGTCGCATTTTCGCCGTCCAATTCCTCAAGCGGAGGACCATGATTCTAATGTTTATTGCTACAGCCTGTGGATCAAGTGCCATCTTTGTGCCGATCTACTTTATCCCACTATACTTCCAGTTCGTCCGCAACTCCTCCGCCATTGAAGCTGGTGTCCACCTCCTCCCCTTCGTCTGCATTCTGGTCTTCTTTTGCATCGCGAACGGAGGAATCATGAGTGCAACAGGCTGGTATTTCCCATGGTTCCTCGGTGGCGGTATCTTTACGGTCATCGGCATGTCTCTTTTGTACACCGTGACCGAGTCATCGTCAGATACCACAGTCTACGGCTATAGTGTTCTGGCTGCAGTCGGCAGCGGTAGCTTTGTCCAAGCAGGATTTTCGGTTGCCCAGGCCAAGGTCGGGGCAGCACTCATACCCGAGGCGATCGGGTTCGTGACACTGGCCCAGCTGTTAGGAGCAACGGTCTCTCTGGCCATCGGTGACTCGGTCTTCTTGAACGAAGCTAACAACAACATCGCTGCCATCCTCCCCACAACGTCGCGTTCTGACATCAATGGCGCTATTTCTGGAGCATCGACCACGCTTCTTAGTAGCCTGGATCCGGAAACGAGAGCAAATGTTATCCATGGTATCGTCACTGCAATGTCCAAGGTTTACATATTGGGTATCACGGCTGGGGCGGCGGTGACCGTGGCCGCTCTGGCTATGAGGCGGGAGAAGATGTTTATGAAAGTCGGTGCTGCCGCGTAGAACCGCGAAAAATGGAAATGCAATGCGGATAGAATGGATGGCGTTGAGTGCGTTGATCGCATTGTACAGAGGTATCTATAATGCACTCTCCTGTTCATATCATATTTAGACTAGACGAACAATCATATTGAACGGGATAAAAGGGTCGTTAAGGAGTCTAGGGTAAAGATTTGTTGTATGTAGGCTCCAAAGTCACGATTGCCAGCATACGCATCCCACGCGAATTGATCTAAGTAGGCCTCAAGCCAGCGTCTCCATATGCTGAAGCCGCCGGCCAGCGTGATTACTTATCCATCGTCTCCATCGCCATAGTCACTGGTACCTCCTGATCTCCCAATTACAATCCCATCAGAAATCCCAAAGGAAAAGAGGAAATTTCCGCAAACAGAGGTATGGTTGGTTCGCCTCCAGCCAGCCGTCTGACTGTTTGAGGAGGCCCCATTGCGTTTTGGATTTTTATCTTTACCCCCTGCATGCATGAACTTTAACAATTCTATGTTTTGTGTGCCTCACAGTCACCAGACGGACCCCATGTCGGCCAAAGCACCATGCAGCCGATTTAGCAGCCCTACGCTTCCTCAACTCACACTCTCATCCTTCATTACCCACTAGCTACACGTGCATTGGCAGCCTCATCGCCAATTTGCCCTGTAGCAGCTTAGACTGCCTCCACACCACCTCGCATCACTTTGGGCCTGCTTCCCGTTGATTTGACTCCTCAGACGTCTCGGGCTTTTCAACTACGTCTCGGCCCCCAAGCTCCTTCGCAAAGCCTAGAATCCTATCGCTTCTGTACAGTGCAACTTCACATTCTCTATTACATCCTCGAAAAGTATGGCCTGACCGTGGGGGCTAGTAAAGTTAGGATTTTCGAGTTCCACGAATGAGTATATTTCAACTGGTCCTGCCCTGTTTCAGCCTCTTGTCTTTTCTCTTTCCCTCTGCGCGCCTTGAAAGAAAAGCTGTCCACCTTACATTTGCGTTGATTCCTCCTCCAGTCGAGTCTCGGACTCGAGATACTCGACCTTCCTTCTATCATCTGTCAGGATGCTTCACTTTTATTTGGCCACAATCGCTCTCATTGTAGCCTCTCTCACAACGGCCCAAGACCTAGCTTCTAGTCTTGCGGACCTTCCCTCATGCGCTGTAAGTAGACAGGAGGCGCTGGCCCTTGGTGTCTCGATCCCAGGCTGATACTTGTCGCAGCAAAATGATGCGAAGAATGCTTTCATAAGCTCAGGGTGTGCCATCACTGACTCTAAGTGCGTCTGCAACTCCCAAGAGTTCCAAAAAGCCTTAAAGAGCTCGGTCCTCAAAGACTGCTCAACCTCTGATCAAGCGAGTAAGTAACGATCTGCGGTACGATGGCTTGAGTCGCAAAGAATAGGAAACTGAAATCTCTGGCACGAAGCCATGTTGAAGTTCTCGACAGACTTCTGCGCTAAGGCAGGTGTGACGATAGACGTTGCAGCAATCACTGCTGGGGTGCCAGGGGGTGGCCCTTCCCCAACACCACCACCATCTCCACCTCCATCACCGACCCCTTCTCCACCAGCACCAACTACTTCTGCCGATGCACCGCTATCGTTTACGGCAACCACATCTTCAACCACCGCGCCTTCGCCTTCAGGCACATCGGTGAGCACATTGTCTCTCACACCCTTAAGCACCCAAACACCATCCTCCACAACCACCACACCGTCTTCACAGGCGTCTTCACAGGCGTCATCATCAGATATCGCACCTGCCTTCAGCGACTCAGCCTCAGCGTTGGTCGTGTCTTCATCTCCCCCTGAAAGCTCATCTGCGTCTCCGTCATCGTATCCTCTCTCTACCGCCTCACTTTTCCCTGTACCTTCAAATGCAATAATACCGACGTCTTCCTTCCCCCCCGCATCACCCCCTTCTTTTACATCTGCGTCCACTTCTGCCGCTGCGCTCGCCTCTTCCTCTGCCCGTGCATCTGTCTCTGCATCCTACCCTGTGAGTCTTGAGCCCGGTTTGCTCATATGAGATGCTTGACTCACTCATCATTCACTAACGGAATGCTGACTTTTCACGCGCAGTATTCACCCTCCGCAAGCGTTGTCGCGTTCAACGGCTCAAACAGTGGCACCTTTGGCTCGTATGGCAATGGCAGCATGTTTTACTTCACGGGCGCGGCACCGACGACACGAATAGGCACCGGAATGATTTTTACCGTGGCTATGGTACTGGGAGTATTGGTTCTATGAGCATCAGTAATGGGAATTGGCGGGGGTTCGCTTTCGCACTGATTGCAGACGGTCGATCCGCTGCTCCATATGGCAGAGATAATGGAGGCATACACTACATGCGTAATAGGGAAAAGGGAGCATGAGCTTAGGTATATATGTAATTAATCTTAATCAACTGATCATCACCATGCTGAGCTACCCTGCCTCATTTTGGTCTTTCGGCAAGGTTCCGAATCAATGAGGCTGAAACGGAATTTCAGCCCGTTACTGCTGGTCTGGAACGTAGCGACAATATGCAGAGGACAAGCGACAATATTCTTGTATGGCCATTATAGTACTAAGCCTAATGTATTGCAAAGTAGCCTACCAAAGTTTCACTCGAGTCACTTCATCAGATGACAAAAGGGTCCTCGCTCATAGCTTTCCGCAAAATGCTTCCCACGATATTAGGCACCTTGTTTTTTTGCCAGCATTATCAAACCTCGTCTGCGACATGACTATCACTTCAGCGGCGTTGCGAGCTATCGGCCATCCTCCCTAAATGCACCCTCGTCCTCATGTAATCCCTCGACCGCATCGACCCCTCCGAACGCCGAAATTACTTCATTTCCTTACCCATTAAAGAGCGTCTTAGTGACTTCCTAGCTCTCATCCAATTTATGACCCTTCACCCTGTTGTGCATTTGCTTTGGGAACCATATGCAATGCGGAGGCCATCGCTTCGCTGGGGGGGTGTCGGTAGAGGTTTTTCATGGAGATACCGCCCGCTGAACCGCGGTATACTATGCAGATCTGAAGCTTCAGGCCTTCTCTCACGGCGTGCACTTGCGTTGACCGCACTGCTAATGTCCACCGTGCGTGGACTACCCATTCGGGCCTTCTCAGGCCTCATCAAGGGTTCTTGGACATACTTGGGGACTTGGATATCGTTGAAGTCGGCCAGGGTGCGGAAATTGGTGGGTCGGCCGATGATCGTGGCATTCAATCCCGTGGTTGGCTTTGCGATGTTTTTGCTCATTTTTTTTACTCTTGCGGGCTTTGTCGGGTGGTCAATCGGAGGGATGATTGTATTGCTAAGATCTCTGTTACCGAGTTTCATCGAATACAGACTACCACTTTGACCGGTGACGTGCCCACTCAGTGGATTGAAACGGCTACTCGTTGTGGTATTCCTATCTGCCAAAGCTACAACTGTTGTTCCTGGCTGTTGGAAGTAGTCTTCCCCCTCGGTTTGAGAGAGTTCACCTTCAGCAGGCCGAGGCGACAGGTTTGAGTATCGTGGAAGCGGCGTCCATTCTTTCTCGGCAATGGTAGATTTGGTAAGTCCACTACTTGAAGAGCTTTCCCATGTGCTGCCTCTGCTTGTGAGCAACATCAAAAACGGCACAGTCCATGCGCTTTGGCCCATCTGTGGTGGTGGTGTTCGGCTTTGGCTGACGCTGGGCAGGCAGTCAAAGAATTTCTTGAATATCGGACGCTGCGTGGGAATGCAAGCACAGACGATGGCAATACAAGGCTCGAGGAGTCCCAACATTGTCGACTCGCACTGGATCCAAGTAACATCGGCTTTGGTCGCATCGATGGTCTTTGTCTCCAATGTACGGATGATGCTCACTACCAGGTCTGCACCTCCAAGAATGAACAACAAGATTACACCTAGTTTTCTCTTATGTGGCAAGTGCAACTTCCATACCAAAGGAAGGGGCAGTATGAGCGTCGCGGCGTTCAGAAAGACGCTGAAAATCGTCAAGGAGTATATCATCTTTTCGAGATCCAGACACTGCATGGTGTGGTCCGAGGTCCAGGCTAATGGTATAGGCCAGCATTGGAAAACCATACATACTGTTCCCATGACTGCAAGAAGAAGCCATAGAGCGCCTATCGTACGCAGTGCAATCGTGAATGACGAATTGCGAACACCACTAAAAATTGCGTTGTAGAGCAAGAGAATCGATATCTTGACGGCGGAATTGGTGACTGGAAATAGAACTTCTGTGATGTAGAAAGACTGTGCGACCTTTTCACCATTGACAAGACCGACAGTGATGACGTGTCTTCCCATCCCCCACGCGATTCCATAGAACGACATTGCGCACATGGCCACTGCCGTCACCAGTGCAAACACGATCGTGTAGTCATTCCAGGCCAGGCGAAGTCCTTGTATCCTCCTGGAAAGTAAGCGTAGAGCTACTGCTAGAACAGAAGTACCAAGTAGAAAACCGGTGCCAATTGTCATGGAGGTCTGCCGGCTTTCATCTTGATGCGCCAATTCATACAAGACTTCATCGTACGTGATGGTGGGGATTTGTACCATGGCGGGGCAGAGGACGGGAAGCAATCGAGCTGGGACAATGAAAGTAAACAGCTCGAAGACAGATTTGTGGATGTTGGAAAAGTCATGGAGGCGATGGAGGAAAGCCGGCTGAGCTTGACCTGCATCCCATTACCTTGTAGTCGTAGCCGACTTGCCATTCTAGAGGCTGAAGAAGGTGTGTCTTTCGAGTCTCGGCCCCCAATCAGGTACGCGGTTTCCAGCACGATTCGTACACCCTCAGTATTCGTCTGTGCATCATTCATGCAGGTCGAGGACTCCAGATGCGGGACCGCGACAACCATTCCAGAAGATCAACAGCGCCGCCACGACATCTAGAAAGCGGGGCCCGAAAGGCAAGATGGAGCTCGCTTGGGAAGCCTACGATGCATGTTGGTGCCAAGAAGCGGGCTTCGTGATTGGTGCGGGTGCATCTGCATGTAGGGACGGGATGAACGATTCTTGCTCGATATGGCATAGTCGATCCCACAGGCTCCAAATATGATAGTCTTCCACACTGTGGGGGCAAGATGTGTATCACACCAAGCGACCACTTTGATCCGAGCTCATTTTGAAACTGTTCTGTGACTCTACCCCAGTCTGGCATGCGATGCGGCGCAGCACTGCATGTTCTCCAATGACGAGCCTCCCTACTAAGGTGGCTATGGGTGTCAAAGTGAAGAGGTGGGCTGTTGGTTGAATTTGCCGCTATGCCTGTTAGACTTATTGATAACGGCACTGAATATAGGATGATTTATCGCCAACATAATTCAAATAAGACCAGATTGTTCATGATACACTATATAGAAAAAGGACTTGTTGGAGAATGGCTGGGGCAGTCTCTCCAGCAGCATTAAGCCAAATCAGGTCTAGCGTATCGCAATCCTGGATCACTATTAGCCATGCTGTATACCGAATAACAAAGGTTATACTTAGGGTATATTAACTTTATTAAATATTTTATTATTTATAAAGTTTAAATTAATTAATTAAATATATAAATAAATTTATATTTTTGAATAAATAAAATAAAATAAAATTTCTTTTATTTAATAAATTATAAACTTAATTAATATTTATATATTTATATAAAGAAAAAAATATTTTAATTTATAATTTATAATTTATAAATATTATTATTTTATTTATTTTTATATTAAATTATAAAAGTAATATATAGAAAAATAATTATTTTAAAAAAGATTTCTAATTATTATAATTAAACTTTTAAAATATAAATTATCTTTATTAAAAAAGGATTTTAATTAATTATTAGTAAAAATAAAAATAATATTAATAATGATTTGCCTTTAATAAATAGGAAAGCTTAAGTTATTATTATTTTAATATATAAATTATATATTAAATATTTCTTTAATAGCGAAAAACATATTATAAAAATATAAAAACTTTCAAAGAATAAATTTTAAAAAAGAATAATTATATTATATATATAATCGTTTAATATCTAATTAATACAAATTTTATTACTTTTAAAAATACTAACGAATATATTAATTATTTAATAATAACGATATAAATTATAAATAAAATTATATTATATTTAAATTCTTTAGATTATAAATAATATTAATAAAATTATTATTTTTAAGAAAATTATTAAGATAATATTTATTTATAATATATAATAAAGTTAGAAAAGTTCTTCGAAAGCTTTAAAAATAAAAAACTTTAAAAAACTTTAAAAACCTTTAATAATAATAATAAAAAAAGAAATAATTAAAATATTAAATTAAAATACCTTTATTATAAAAAAACTTATATAAAGGAAGAATATTAATATTTAAATAGTAACTTCCGTTTTAATAATTAAAAACCAAAAAATAAAAAACTCTTTTTTAAAAATAATAAAGAAAAAAGAAAATAAATCTTAAAAGTATATGACCTTGAAATAATTATAAATTTTAAAAAAATATTAATAATATAATTAATATTTAAAATATTTAAAAAATTAAATATTTATTTAAACTTAAAAATTAAAATTTATATTTGTTTTAAATATTAATTTTTTATTTTTTATTATATATATAATTACCTTATTAATAAGATTAATAATAATATTATAATAATAAAAAGAAAAACTTTTATTATTATAATAATTAACTATAATAAAAAAATCGAATTAATAAATATATATTATATTATTGATTATTAATATAATGTTATTTTAATAATAAAGTTAATTAAAAAGAAATATATAATATCGTTTAAAGGAAATTTTTTTGATATTAAG
>JAABUQ010003313.1_pt1 | contig 29841 bp, 28 predicted proteins | sample 5560001 | NCBI WGS metagenome assembly JAABUQ01 (sample SAMN10711888, study PRJNA513371) | rock metagenome | isolation source: Antarctica rocks | place: Antarctica: Victoria Land, Finger Mt nord | collected 2015-12-18 | reverse complement strand
CTCAACCCCCCACTCCCCTCCCTCTTCCTCAAAATCCCCTTAACCGGATTCCCAATCCCCCCCTGCGCGCGACTATGATCGCTCAACTGCCCCGACTGGATCTCCACCCTCCCACTATTAGCAACCCGCTCGTGCGCAGCGACCTGTTCCGCCGAGCCGCCCATACGCCTGTCGACAGCGCTGTTGAGCGTGCCGCGTAGCGTTTCGCCGGCGCCCTGTTTGTTTTACGATGTCAGTATGTCCACCACACAAGTTTCCGGTTTGCTGAGGCTGGGAGTCGGGCCAACGCGAGGTATAAAGGTAGGGTAGGCATACATGTATCCCCACAGCCGCTTGCTTCAACCCCTCCAACGTCCCCCCATTACCCCCCGCCGGTCCCGCTCGCCCAGGGTAAGAGAAATTGTTCGAACCACTCGTGGTCGGGCTGCCATACTCTTGCGCCCTCGATGACTGAACAGGGGGGTTGGGGCTCCGCTCGCGCATCTGGTTCCGCGCGGGGATGCCGGGGGCATTCTCCCGGCGCACCTCGGAGACTTCGGTCTGGTCGCTGCTGGAGTCGACGCGGGGGTCGAGTTTGTTCATGAGGTTTGAACCGTGGGGGCCTGAGGTAGTACTTGAACCGCCCGCGCCGGACGTGGTGGTGGTTGTGGTGGTCGTGGTGGTGGTGACGACCTGGTTGCCTTGGTTGTCCACGGCGTTGCGCGAGGTGTCGCTGCCGGTTAGGCTGGGGGTTGGGGCGGTGGCGCTGTTGTAAGATTCGCGGGAGCCTTCGCTGCCGTAGGTGGAGTCGGTGGTCGAGGTTGGGCGGTCTTTGTGGAGGATGTTGCCCAGGCCGCCCCATTTCTTTTTGTCTTTGGTTGGATTGTTCATGCTTGTAAGAGTATTGTTGATGGTAGTTGAAGAGAGCGGCTTGAGCGATGTGAGGATTGATGAGATTAGTCGTCAGTGATCGGTGAAGGATTCCGAGAGCGTATGTTGTTGAGGGTGTCGAATCTAAAGCAAGGAAAGTTGTACACAACCACTTCATTTGGCCTGGGGGAGGCATGGGATTGAATTTCGTCATACGGTGTCGGACTAATCCTAAAACATTACCGACTAGGCCGAGAATGGATGAGGATATCTCTTGGAAGCCGAATTAGGAGAATGCTCCCTGTTGAACATTTCATCAGGCTCTCTTTACGCTGTGATATTGCATATCGCTTTTAATCAAGATTGTTCTATCCATGAACACAACTAGATGACTACCTATCCAATCGATCATGTACCAGAAATGAAACCATATTGCTCCATGCCGCTTGATTTACCTTATATCCAATACTTTTGCTCTTACTTGTCATGACATCTTGGACTAGATCTTCAACTTCTTCCCCGCACTACCAATAATCGCCCACTCCGCCACACTCGCCCCGGTCGTGTTTGTGAGGTTGCTAACCTGGTTCCCAAGAATCTGCAAAGTGGCATACTTCCCACTCCACACGGGCGGACTCAATGTGACATTCGTTGTGTTGCTCATGTATGGCGTTATCTCTGCTACAAGCGTCGGGTCATACCGTACGCTGATTTCAACGTTCTCCGAGACCACTGTCACCGCACCATCTTGGGAGGAGGTGTTGTGAAAGAGGACAGTGAACTTTGATGGTGGATTTTGGGCCCAGTCGAAGTAGAAGGACGAGATGGGCTGGAATGGCTGGGTCTGCAGCTCGACGGTTATTGACTGGGTTTTGTTCGAGAAATTGGGTACCCATTTTGTGTAGCCAGCGCCGTCGACGGCTGCAAAGGGAAATTGGCCTGGTTGGAAACCGTCAGGCGAGGTAACGGGGAGGCATTGCGCGATGTTTCCTTGGACGGCCTGGTTGCTCGCAATATTGCGATTGGCAAAGGTCAGAGTGCCGAAAGGTTGAAGTTGATAAGTGGTGGGGGCATTGTTGCCAATTTGGACGGGAATGTACGTTTCGGCGAATGCTGTTTCAGCTGTTGACAGGTGTGGTACATCCAATCGTGTGATCGTTGTATGTGTCTGATTTGCTATAGCGGATATTGGCCAGCCGTGCCAGTAGAACGTGCGATATCTGAGATTGGGTATTTGCGGCGGCAATGAAGGCTCGATATGAAGGGTGAAGTCTGGCGTCAAGCGCAGACCAAGGTAGCCAAACAGTGTAACTTGGTTGTAGCCTCCATGTCCGGTCAGGAAAGGATACGCCGGATGGAAGCCACCGTTGATTTGAAAGTTGTCAAGGAGCTGCTCGGAAAATTGGAACCATGGCGCGCGAGCGTATGGTTGTTCCGACCATTGCTGATAGGTATAAGAGGAACAGCCAGCAACGTCAACGGCGCTAGATACTATGCTGAAGGTTGAATATGTCATTCCAGGTCCATCCAAGGACTGTTTTCCAGCGTAGTATTGTAAGTCGGCCAGTCCATTTGCTCTAGTGTAGTCCTTTTGCCAGTTGAGTGGGAAAACATCCAAAACTACATCAGCTTGCTTGACAGAGATATTTCCTGGCATGCCGGTATATTCTTCAATAATCCCTGCGTCAGCATTCTTTGATATGAATATATTGTCAGCTATGTCCCGAAAGGTCGCATTGGCACCAATCCCAAACATCTCGCGGAAAATATTCGTATTCGTCAGTGTTTCCGAAATAAGAGGCATTGTGAATCCGCCATTGTCAACATGGTCAGCGAATTCATCCGGATCTGTCATATTACTCAATGTGTAGACCGATCCATTCTTGACAACTATCGCAGAGTAGAAAGTGGCAATTGAGTTGACGATGGGGAACAAATTGTCTTTGAAGTACTGTGTGTCTCCAGATACTACCCAGTAATTTTGGAAGCTTTGTGCAATGTCGCCGTTGATATGGTATTCGTAATCTATCAAGCCTTGTTAGTGTCTGTGGACTTTCGATCTCTCATCCAGACGTACCAAAGCATGGGCCAGTGCCTGTGCAGTTTCCGTATCTCCCACTTGTCCAAGAATAGACTGCAGCATCGCTTGGAATGCTTGTTTTGTTCTTGGAAGATTGGTAGCCTGTCTGAGCGTTTTTCTTCGCCTGATCATAATGATCGACGCGGTACTTGGCAATCTGCGCGGTTGCTTGAGGATGGGAAGCTGCGAGACCGGGCTGCATCCATATTTCTGCATCCCAGAAAATGAGGCCCGCGTACGAGTCAGATGCCAGCCCACCTACCATGATACTCCACTTGTCTATGTCCGCGTTGTTGGCTTTTTGAAGTGCATTGGGGCTGATGGTATTTTGGAGTAGGTAGTACTGGCTCAGCACTCCTGTGATACCCAACTCGACGATGTATGGGTCCGCTGGTAAAGCGCCAGTCTCAGGGTCAGTATAATTATCTGCGAAGTCCTCCGGCATGACAATTGCCCATTCTTGCATATGGGTGGCTAGGGACTTGTCGAAACCAGTTTGTAAGGCATTCGCACAAGCATCCCGAGCCACTCCTTGCGGATCTTGGAAGCCGTCTGTAGTAGCTCCGCCAATATATTTGTTGATTACAGTTACTTTACCAGCTTTCAAATTAGCGTCCACAGCTTGTGCAATGCTTGAATCATTGACTCCAATATATTGCTTGTCCGTCACGATTGCGAGATTTGGGCCATCAACCTCAGCAGTGAAGTCCATAATCGCGTAGACGTACGCAGTCACATCGTTGATATTGTTAGGCTTCACAGCTGTGTATATTGCATTATCCTCCATATTCTTTGTCACAAAAGTCGTTCGCACCGCACTTCTCCCATCAATGACGTTGGCGATTGAAACTTTTATGTCGGCTGAAGGCTTGATTTGCAGTTGCACGAATGCTTGATTCACGTAAAGCTTGTGGGCAAATATGGTATAGGTTATATCGAAAGACACAGAACCTTCTGGTGACCAGGTAAAGGACCAAGTAGATACTCCAGTCTTTGCATTGAGAGTAGAAGCAAAGTTTATGATCGTCTTCGGATCAACGGTAGCATCCAGGTAGACACCATTACCCAAGTCGACGACGATGCTGCTCCAGTGAGGAACTCCGCTGATAACACTTTCGCCCCCGTATTGATTGAGCCATGGAAAGTTTGTTCCATTGGTCGTTGGCTGTGAGTCATAAAAGCCAGCAATGGTCGCAAAGGTCTGCCTTTCGGTGAACAGAGCTATAGAACGGGTTTCGTAAGCAAACAGGCCAATGCGGTAGCCCCGGGTGAGACAAGGGCATGGAAACGAGAGATACTCACGCCAGCCATTAACATTATCACCATCAACTTGTACATCGACCTCGAAGCCAGGCAGAACGGCTGCCACATTTATGCCCAAATAGCCATTGGCAATGCTCTGGCGAGCCTGAAAATGCCCTTGATCTAGAACAGTAGTACGAACCTGCCACGCAACTTCATCCCACGTCACACCGGCAAAGCGAGTATTATACAGTGAGCTCGGAGAAGTATTGGCGGTAGTGGGCACGGCATCGATATTGTATCCAAAAAGGGAGAAAGCGACAGCAGAGAGGAACAAAGACCGCAGGCAATGCATGATGTGCATAGGTGATTTCGAAAACGCGCACATGCTTGAGGGATCAGTGCGATTCAATGGCAAGGCTGTGGAGAGCGACGCGCTGAAGAAGCATGTAGAAGTAGTGTGAGGGGTGCGGAAAAATAAATACATCATACGCTCCACGGTCTGGGCGTGCAGAATGGGCGCCATGCCGGTCACGAGCTCAGGTACGAGAGATGCTCTTTCCCCAGGAAAGTTGACGTCCCCTCGCTCTTCGTTGGTAGAGACAGTAGCCTGGCTCGCCTGGTTCGGGCAGGTGGAAAGAAGCTTGGCGGGAATTTTATTGCAGACCCGTGGAGACTAGTGAACTAGTGTAAAAGCCACGTGCGGGATGGCAAAAGGCGGGGAAGGCTTGATCCAGCAATTGTTGGCGAATCCCGTCAGATTGGCCATTGGGTAATAGTAGACTGCCTTGGCTGAACGGATATGGTCGTCTGGAGATTTGATTATCCATCGTTGCAACTTTCTGCAAGGGACTTTAAAGGACCTCAAGGGACCGGACGGTCGGAAACCATTGTCCATTAGGTAATCAATAACAAGTGTCACTATTTGTTGCCAGCAGCCCCCAACAGTATCACTCCGTAAGGTTGTTCTGTTTTCAACGGTACGTAATGTGAAGTCAGGGGACTTCTTCGTCTTGAAGCAGTGTTAGTGATCAACTATCCCCATCGTCTTCTGCTTGGTCCTGGTCTTCGACTTCTTCGACTTCTCCGTCCAGTGTGACTGGAGATCGCCGTCTTGCTGGCGCCGAGACTCCATTCGTATTGGGCCTCTTTGTCTTGTCTTTCGTCGATGTTGCTGCTCGTTCTCCCACGTAGTGATCGCCAGTCCAGTCAACCTTGCAAAGTGGGCAAGTTCTGGACTTCTGGAGAGTGAAGAACTTTTGCGTGCAGATGTCATGTAACCGGCAAGAACAGGATCTCTTCGGGCATCGTTGGCCCTGACGTAGAAGTCAGCATGGTGGTTCTCGACCCAAGGAACATTGTATTGACCGTAGTGATAATCTCCTTGCAAGCAAAGCATTGCTTAATCTTCAGCACTCTCCCTCCATCCTCATCCTCGTCCTCGTCGTCATTATAAGTCTCCAGCAACCACCCACGTAGTTCCATGAGCGCCCTCGGGCTGAGAGTGTAAAAACCCTTTCTGCTTTTCTCAAACCAGCCCTCCTCCACTAAGGACTTGAGCATTTTCTCGGCTTGCATCAAAGTCAAATTCTGTCCAGCTGTTCCTTGAGTCTCGGACCCGTTCTGAGTCTGCCTCCCATCGCTCGACGCTTTAGCGAGACGGACCGCCTGCATAGACGTAATGGCCATGATCTCGTGCCGAGGGGTATTGTATGTCTCGAACATGGCATCCAATACCCGCTTCAAGAAGCTGATTTCATCGGCGGTATGTACAGTGGCTAGTTGGGTTATTGGGTCACTTGTGGAATTGACAAGGGCGTAGATTCGTTGACGGGATATTTGGTGGAATGTGCTTCGAATTTCGAGGTCGAAGGGAGAAATGGCATTATTGGCGGCGGAGATATAGGCATTGAAGTCGGCTTCTGTGACATCCTCTGCCAGGTGCTCCTGTCTTTCTTGAAACTCATCAGTGCTGTCAGGCAATGACTGGGAGAGGTGACGAATGTACCTTGTTCGCTGAAGATGGCTGCAAGGATTGGTTTCGCATCTTCAAATGTCAGGACTGAGCGGGCTATGAATGCTTGAAGAAAAGCTCGATGGCTAGTATTATACTCGTCACTTTCATAGTCTGCCATGATATGACTGGTTTGACAGGTGCATAGGCACAAATCAGATGGATAAAAGATGCTTTCCCTCCGAATAAATAATCACATGACGGGGTGGACGCGTCGCGTAAATTTGTACCCCCGCTCACTCGGAGGTCGCCCCGATCCTGGTGATGCAGCGCCGTGGCACCCTATACGGTCGATGAACACTTTTCTCTTACCCTCGTACCCTCTCTATACCCAACGCCTATTCGTGCTCTCGTAAAGCTTGATTTGGCTGCTCTGGACATCGTACACACAATTAGAGTCAAGCAAGAAACAGTAATCGACCCCTTTTCTTACGCTTTTCAATTCTTACCCCTATAATTAGATCCGTAGTCTCTATTTTACACTTATACTACACTACCACGTCAAAAGTCTGCACCAACACCCCTTTTTACACCAAAACCTGTATGATTTACGTATATATTTCAACCCTTACATATAAATTTAAAATTCCAAAAATTTCAATTAAGACACTTTACTATACTATTTAATTTCTTATATATTTAGATTTTTGATATAAATATATAATTATACCGTAAAATGCCGTAGAAAAAAAGTATTTTGAAAATTTGATTTTTTTGACTTGTATATACTTTATATATATTATATACGATAATAACGTAATAAATTTAAATCGTAATATATAGAAATATTTATTAAGCGATTTTATTATACAATTATAATTTTTAAAAAATTTTGTGACCTAGAAAAAAAGTTAAGCTCCCTAAGAAAATTACAGGTTTTCGTGTAAAAAGGGGTGTTGGTGCAGACTTTTGACGTGGTAGTGTAGATACTTTGCCTTGTTTCATGAAATTGTGGATCCGATAAAGCAAACGGCTAACGATCTTGATACAAGAGCTCAGGCTAACAGCTATCGTCATTTCGTTATTGAATATATTATAGAGACACTCCCATAGACCGTGACAATGTCTTGAGATGATTACTTCCCGAGCGTACTCGCCTCGCAAAGAGCATAGTCTTCGGCGAAGCTGCGACGGAGCCAGAAAGGGAACAATGTATCGACGACGGGTATTCACTGACATCTCATGATTGTACCTTGCGCTTGGCTCTTGAGAAGCCAATCGACGGTGTGTGCTCTCTGGAGGGTTGCCAACAGATATGACCAGCGAAGAGGTCTGAGAGATTACTCCTTATACGGAAGCACTGACCTTCGAAATTTGCCCAAGAAAAATAGCAGTGCAGCCTTGACCCGAAACTTCATCATTCTTGTTCACCTGAAGAAGTCGCAGACGAAGAAAACAAATAATTATCACAACATGGTCCATGCTGAAGGTCCGCCTTGTACTATCAACCAAATCTTCCTTCCTCCAAAACTACCCCACAAGGATGTTAGTGGTTTAGAGGAGTATTCTGCGCTGACAGGTGAGTTGGAGGTGGCGTTGAGGTCACATTAGCTCATTTCTCTGCTCAGCCGCATTGGAGGTGGGCAGCGTGACCAGGTGTCAAGGATGCAACACTATTTCGAACCCTCGGGTATCGTAAAACCAGACCTCTTAGACACCTTAAAGCAAGACCTAAGGTATAGTGAAGAAGAATTATCACAACCTCATTGAGCATCGAGGGATAAGGTGGTGGAGAGAAGAGGGCACGATGGTTGCGCTATTCCGGTTCGGGAAAGCACTCTCTGATTAGCTACCTTCCAGGCTTCCCAGCCCAAGTGGGACTCACGGACCCTGTTGTCCCGAGATGGTACGCGGCCGCAAGCATGCTGGCATTGGCATGTGGATCCTAGGTAGGCTAAGGTAAAATCTTGTGTATCCCGTCCTTCTCTGTACAGTATATGGGTCAGCCGTCTCCCAGTGTCCGGATTAGGAAATTAGTCTCCCATTGGTGGGATCAATGGGTCGACCTATTTAGATGTGTTTCAATGTCTCATCATCTTATCGATAGGACATCGTCGGGACTTTGCTGTGAAGCCTCTCGGGTTTTGCTAAAGACCGGTCAATGACAGACATTGCGGAAGGCCGTCGCCCCCAGTCATCCAAAGACACCGAGTGTCCCTGAGAGGGTATATAAGAGCGTCCCCTTGCCCTCTCCTTCCCGCGAGACAGGATACGAGGAACTTCCATACCTTTATCGCAACAGTGTTGTGACAGAACCTACTTGCTGTAGATACCGTCTCAATAATCTTCTCTGTACCTCTTACCCAACAAATCCTCACACCAGCCATCCAGCTGGTCCTGGCCGCCGCCATCGCCCAGCAGCCCCACAGCCTCCCTCTCCTCGCCACGACCGAGACATGCTCATGCGGTACCTACATCATGACGGGTCCCAACACTGGTCTAGGTCATGAGGCAGCCAAGCACCTGGTTGGGCTCGGTGCCGCAAAGGTCATTTTGGGCGTCCGCAACGTCAGCGCGGGTGAGACAGCCAAGACAGAGATCAGGGCGGTGACTGAGACGTCCAATGTAGCCAACATGGAAAGTTAACAAGCGTTCGAACTACATCTTCCCAAGTGTAGAGGTCCGGGACATGCATTGCCTGGGTTGTCTTTGGAATCGACCATGCATCATCTGACGGTCTGAATATTGAAGCTGCTCCGATGAACAATGTCCAAAGCAGCAGCTCTTGATTCTCCTGCTCACTATCAAAATGTTCTTGAGCAGCTGAGCGAGCCAGCTCGGGGAGAATGGGGATATTCGTGATTTGGCGATCATATCCCCGCAAGAATGTTACGATGAACGATGTCAAACCCAAGTGAACCACATTTTCCACATAATTGATGGGACGCAGCCCGCCCAAAGGGCTGGTGTAAATGAGGCGATATCCCAGCAGTAGGAGGTAGTCATGGAATGGTAAGCCATTGAGTTTCCGTCGGTCCTTGGTACTGGTGTCGTTGACCAGCCAGGCAAGATCCGTAATGTCTATTAGAAGGGTTTGAATGTCGGCGCTCAATTGCCTGAGAAGCCGAGGACGGAGAACCGGGCATTTTTGGTCCTCGTATACTCCTCTCAAGCCGTTTGAAAGCCCGAACATGGCGGTGCTGCTAGCTATGATGTCCCAAATACTGAACCTTGTGGCTGAGCCTTGATGGAGAGCGTATTCGAGATCAGTCCTTGTATCAAAGCGTCAGCATCAAACAAGACAAAATCAGAATTCATGGGGAACGTATCACTTAAAACCCATTTGGGTTAAACCAGGCTCATTCCTTGTAAGCTGGGAGACCCCACCTCGCAACTCGATCATCCCCTGAAGTCCTTCGAGGTGGACGAGTCCTTGACGATGTTCACCTTGTAGGCATGCATACTGCGCCATGACCACAACCACAGCGAGGGTCGTATCCGAGACAGCGTCGTTTCCAGATAGTCTTTCATTGACCAGACGGAACGTCTGCGATAGGTGACGTATTGCCTCTGTGGGGTCCTCTTGCTTTAAGAAAGGGTTATTAAGAATCGTGACGGACATGGCCATAACGCAAGGAAAGTCTATGTCGGCGTTAGACATGGGCTGAAACGCGAGAAAAGAGCACACACAGGCTTCATCCAAGAACATGAATTGAACCCACATTGAGGTATGGTTTCGAGTAGCATCAAGGGCAATGCTAAGCTCGGGGTTGTATCGAGACTCATTTATGAAGGAGAAGACTAGGTGTACACGGTTATTGATAACAATATCCGGTAATGAAATTTGCAATTTTGTAGATGACCATACATACATACCCTTTTGAACAAGACCCGTGGATCCAGGATTCGGATGCTTTGGAATGGAAAGAACGGACAGCCCATCGCCAACCTGCCGTTCAATCTCATAGAACACATCTTCGTTGCTTTCCGAATCACGTGTATCCTCTACGACCTTCGGGATACGACTAAGAGCTGTGGCGTTCTTGATTCCCAGTCCGAGCTTCCTTTTCGATGGCCGCACGAGGGTTTTCCCAGCATTCCTCCCCATGGCCACATGGCTGCGAATTCGCCTTCTGGCAGCGCGGTCAATGATAGCATTGTTATCGATAAATTCTGGGGGCATAGTCGCAGCAGCATAAGCAGAATAATGATATGAGCGGCTCGTGCGTCCTACTCAACTGTTTTGTGCAATAGTACGGGAGTGATGCACTTCGTACTAATATTAATGTGGCTTGTCATGCTCCACTCCGCCCCACTTCCGAGACGCCGACCGAGTTGACTCACTTTGGTTGAACTTTTCATAAAGTATTCCATTTCATCGGCGCTTTACATTGAAGAGGACACCATGGCTACTCGTTCCTCATGTTTGTTCTTAGGACCTAGTGGCATCAGAGCCGCATCAAGTACAAAGCCCACGCATCGATGCCTCGCCTTCTCCACCAAGCCTATTTAGGACATATAGCATTTGCTTCCTTTCTGCCTTATAACCCATCAGAACAAGCTTGGTGGAATGTTCGTCGGGAACACGCCTACTCGTGTTTGACCTCGACCTTGGTCTTGTCTGGAAAGAGCGTCAGCGCCGTCGACCAAGGAAATTACCATCGGGAGGCTTACAAAAGGCGACGTAGTCCTTGAGCTTGTGAGCTTTCTCCGTCTTTGGCTCAGGGTAGTACCAAGCGGCATCTTTGGCCTCCTGGCCTATTTCGCAAGGTCAGGGGGTTTTCGTTAATAGCACCAGACGTCTCACCATCGACAGTGATGTTGTAATAGGATGCCAGTCCCTTCCATGGGCACGCCGTGGTCAAGGCTGCCTTGGAAAGGACGGAATGATCAATTGAGGTGGGAGGGAACTATAACAGGCGTGTCAGTGCTTTAATTTGAAGCGCACCGTGTGGGACTTTTACATAGACGTTGTCCTCGACGAATTCAAAAGTATCAGATTCAGCGATTGTCTTGCCGTTGAAGGTAGCTGTTGCGTGAGGCATGGCGATTTCGATTGATTCGAGGATGTTCGGTTGCTGTGGATATCCTTTCCGAAATGGTGATGGGTGTACTTGTGTACGCTATTTGCAGAGAAGATGGGGAAATGAAGGCTTTTGAAAAGCTACGCAGAGCACGAACACCTCTTGTACTTCGGGGTGGTAAGCGCTGACTTTTGGCTTCTAAGCAGTGCAAGCACCTTGTCCTGCAGGGCATCAGAATGATGAGGAATCCTCGTAGCAGCCGACGGTCTAAGGCGGCATGATTCCGCAACATTTTGCATAAGGTACGTGTACTCAAGGTGCTATTGAACAATTGTCTATTTTGGAATATGCATCGCTTTTTGGATTGAAGTTGCCCGCCATCACAAGCTTACATACCACGAAAATGAAATTCTCACCAGAATGGGTAATGCACCATCCGCTCCGTCCAGGGGTATCTCAGCAGGCAAACCCCGTGTTTATCTCGCGCTGTCCAGCAAAATCATCATCGAACCAATCAGTCATCCAGCTTGGGGTGGCATAGACTCCGACACTGCTGCCGTGGGTGTTGGGTTTTTCTTATCGTTGTTGCGTGCATTGGTACCCGTGTCCCATCTCTGATTACCGATCCATAATGGAATCGGATCATTGTCAAATGCGGGAACCTGGATGTAGAACAGGTCGTTTAGCCCATGCGCTGGTATGCCGATGCTTTGCCCGGTGCTAAGCCTGATATTTCCTATTTGTCCAATAGGCCACTAGGTACGGACGTTAGTCGATTGTCCAGGATACATGAAACTGAAATCGCCTCCAAGAATGAGGAGCAGACAAGAGAGATCGACGGTGTTACGTACCCCGTCTCCGTCAAAGAGCTCGACATCGAATAGGAACTCCACATCCGCCATGTTCTTCCCGTCTGCCTCTGTCTTCTGATATTGCGTAATATGTGCACCACAGTTTCCTTTCGTGATCGCCCCAAGAGGGCAGGTGAGTTTCATTGGAGGCAAGCAGGGCCTCAGCCAAGCTGGGCATGCACCTTCGTCACATTGGTACAGCGGCGATGTCAACGAGCCATAGTTTTTGTATTGCCCGTTCACACAGTTTGAGCAATATCATGTGACACAGAAATCGACATTCGTGTTCATTAGGTAGCTTGGTGTCACTGGCTCTGCCACCCCGCAACCGGTAGGAGGCGTACAAACATCGTCGTCGAGAAATTGGAGTTCCCCCAGGGCACTTGTAGCATCGGTAGACAAGCTTGGAATTATCTGCGGCGTACGAGACGGCGAATGTACCGCCTGAACACTCTTTGCATTGGGTGGGGCACTGAAGTCTTGGATCAGAGACCTGTTAGATTGAGCACTGGCCATTATAATCAGCGCCGCCAGAGAAGCAGTGAAGTGAATGGTTCCAACTCTCATAGCGGGAAGGGGGCAAAAGATGTATAGTGACTTCCTCTGTTTCCTACCTCTTGCGCGCGCACGAACATCCCCATGATTTGGAACGCATCTTATAGAAAAGTCCAGTCTGAGGCTAAAGCAGTCGGAGCCATCGCAGAATTGCCAGAGCGTCGAAAAGATTTTAAAATTGTTGGTGAGAAATGCTGGAAGATTTTTGATAGTAACAGGCGAACACTCAACGCACGTGGTCAGTGACTACAGTAGCCTATGAGGAATCCCAAGAAACAGGCGTCTTTCCAACGAGGTAAGAACTGGGGACAATAAATGCAGGCCAAAACACAACGCAGGTCGATAAGAATGGGCATCCCTCGTATGGTACTCTAATCTAACTTCTGAAGATTCACGTGTCCTTGAAGTTGAGTCCCCATTTGAGACTCTGCAGACGACTATCTGACTGAGATGTTTCGATCACATCGAGACGCAAAGCCTCAACGCGCTTTCCTAGAAGATTGGGGTTTTGAACATGTTGGTTTCCCAACCGCGAAAACAGGAACAATTTAGAAATATTAACTTAGAGGAAGTTTGCACAAATATTTCGCAGATATGAACAAGCCTCTCAAGCGGGCGCAAACACACAAACCTGGCTGTAATCGATAGTACCTATGAAAAAGTACGTATTGAGCATGGTAACGCCTAGGGCAGTGTTCACCTTCCAAGCGCTACAGCAGCGGGATCAAAATCAAGTGTTCATTTGGTTCATTCGATCCTAAGTCCCACAGCCACTTCTGGGTATTCCGGGGTCGCAATGAGTCCCTCGCACTGGGCAAGTGGACAACAGCCCAATATGGACTGCATTTAACAATGGGCCATTGACGGGTCGGTGTCATGCGAGTGGACGATAGATTAAAACAAACTAATAGTGTGCACACGAGGCTTCGACATCGCTAGACTGACCGGCGTTCGACCTTAGGAGTAGCCTTTCGGGAATACCAGGAAGGCTCTGATGGTGGTGGTTTGTTTAGAATGAGAGTACGCAAATGGCAGCGGGTTGTGCTTTTGACCGGCCGAGAAGCGTTGTTTCCACCGAAGATCTGCCTCGATTCACGCTACCAGGAGGGCTGTTCGGCTCCAACTCCATACACCGAATCTATCTGGTTCTCTACTAAGCTAGCCGACCCTTGCTACTCTCGAGGGGAAACTTGGATCGGACGTCGATCGTTCAGTATGGATTCTGCGGAGTTTCGAAGAGCGGCCCATGCAGCAATTGACGAAAGCAGGCTTCTCCTGCTCCCGGGTCGACAATGTGCTTCTCGCTGACTCTCTTGCAGTAATTGATTATCATGACAATATACAAAACCGACGTGTCGTACCAGACATTGAACCTGGCTACCTTCGAAAGTTGTTGCCATCTGGCCCGCCGGAAGAGGGGGAACCATGGAAGGACATACAGAACGACATCGAGGCTAAGATAATGCCTGGCATCACACATTGGTACTCCCCGAGACTGGAGGGCAGAGCGCAGCACAGGGCTGAGCAGATCAAAAAGGCAATCACCCCGATTCATGGCATATTTTCCGTCTTCTGTGACTTGGCCATCCATACTTGGTGAAATCTATTCCGCGGCCCTGACGGTGCCGGCCTTCAATTGGCAATGCTCTCCCGCTGTCACCGAGCTAGAAACTATTGTTCTCGATTGGATGGCAGGTCTACTGCATCTTCCAGAGAGCTTTTTGAGCAGAGGCGAAGGTGGGGGCGTCATACAAGGCAGTGCGAGTGAAAGTATCGTGACTGTCATGGTGGCTGCTCGAGAAAGATTTGTAAAGAAAGCATCCGAGGGTTTGACGGGAAAGGAGCAAAAAAACAAGATCAGCCAATTGAGAGGCAAATTGGTTGCTCTTGGGAGCGAGCAGAGCCATAGCTCCACGATGAAGGCTGCCATCATAGCTGGAGTTCACTACAGAGCAATCTCGTGCAGGCTGGAGGATGACCTGGCGTTGACTGGTCAAGGATTCCAAGGGATGCTGGAAGAATGCAAGCGCGAAGGCTTGGAGCCTTTCTACTTGACCACAACGCTCGGTACGACAGCTACTTGCGCAGTGGACCATTTCGACGAGATCACAGCGATCAATAATCGAGCAAGTCTTTTTCCCCCTCTTTGGATTCACGTTGATGCAGCTTACGCTGGTTCTGCCCTTGTCTGCGAAGAATTTGCGTACCTCACAGCAGCCTTCTCACATGTTGATAGCTTTGACATGAACATGCACAAATGGCTGTTGACCAACTTTGACGCTTCTTGCCTTTATGTACGCCATCGACGGGATCTGACCGACGTTCTTAGTGTTACACCATCGTATCTTCGCAATGAATTTACGGATAGGGGCCTTGTGACGGATTATCGTGACTGGCAGATTCCGCTTGGCCGACGTTTCCGTGCGATGAAGATCTGGTTCGTTCTACGGACTTATGGTATCAAGGGGTTGAAAGCACATATTAGAAAACACATCGCCATTGGAGAGAAGTTCGCCACCTGGCTTCGCGAGAGGCCGGACTTGTTCCAAGTTGTCACGCCTCCAGCATTCGCATTGTCCGTATTTACGCTTGTACTTCCCATCAACAATGGGAGCAAAAAGGCAGAGCTTCCTGACGGAACCACACAGACAGGGGTCAACGAAGGTGTTTTCACGGCTGACTTGAAACCTGACACTAGCAGCGAGGAGCAAGACCGCACAAATACTCTTACGAAGGCTGTCTACGAACATATCAATGCCTCTGGGAAATTCTTCCTCACGAGCGGCGTTGTGAAAGACATCTACGCTATCAGAGTCGTCAGTGCGAATGAAAAAGCGAATGAAAAAAGCTTGCGACAAGTATTTGAGCTCCTTATATCGACCAGGGAGGAGTCGATTGAGAAGATGCAGATCAATGATGCATAGTTGTACATATTTGTAAAGAGCTGATTCGTGTTTGTAATGCAAACCAAAAAGCCCCTTTCGCATTTTCAATTTCCATGGTATGAAGCATCGAATTGTAAAAGAGACTAGACGAGTCATTCTCGTTTGGTTCATACAGTAGTGCCCCACTCTGGGAATTTGCTTGTTCCGCCGTCGACTACAGCACTTTACCAAATCACAATTTTGAAGCTGTCTCTCGTTCAGCCCACACAAGCACACGACCACGAAGGTACCGCCTGTCAATTTATTGGAAATCGTCCACTTATCAGCCTACCCTCAGGACTCTAAGGACTCTACTCCCATGTCCCGCGTGATACTCAGGAAACACCAGAAGCACTCTGGCAAAAATGCGCCCCATCACGGTACCCCTGTTTCGGAGAGTGCTCCCACTAGCATTCAGGACTCGACTCTCGCCTTTCCTAGCATGTACAGAATGTCTTCAAGCCGGAAATATAAGATCCCCGTCTTCCAGGAGACCCTTTTATAACAGTTCCGCCGAAGACAAAACAGACGGCGTCGAACATCAGCCCAAATTTAGCACACTTTTGGACCCATTGGATACTTTTGCAAGACGCCATATTGGACCATCTCCAGGCGATGCAGTGCACATGCTGAAGAGCTTGGACCCACCTCTGGAATCTTTAGACGCTTTTGTCAAAGAAGTCTTGCCAGCCAATATATTGAGCACGAAGGATATTGATATCAATGGACCCTCCTTTGATTCCAGGGCTGAAGGCTACTCGGAGACAGAGCTCATCGCTCGATTACGGAAGATTGCAAGTGGGAACAAGGTCAAAAGGAGTTACATTGGATGTGGATATGCGGGAACAAAAGTGCCCGAGGTGATCAAGAGAAACGTGCTTGAGAACCCAGCGTGGTACACCAGCTATACTCCGTATCAACCGGAAATCAGTCAAGGGAGATTGGAGTCGCTGCTGAACTTTCAGACTGTTGTGACAGATTTGACCGGACTCGCGATATCGAATGCTTCAGTGCTGGACGAGTCTACGGCTGCGGCGGAAGCTATGACACTGTCCATGAATGCACTGCCCGTCAATCGACAGAAGCGGCCTAACAAGTCTTTCTTGGTTTCTCATCTATGTCATCCGCAAACAGTTGCGGTGTTACAATCGCGTGCGGATGGGTTCGGTATCAACATTGTAACGGGAGATATCTTGGCGAAAGACTGCAAGCAAGTCAAGGATACAGGAGAAGACTTGATTGGTGTGCTTGTCCAGTACCCCGACACTGAGGGTGGTGTCGAAGATTTTCAACATCTTTCCGATGTGGTGCACCAACAAGGTGCCACTTTGAGTGTCGCTACTGACTTATTGGCGTTGACTTTATTAAAACCACCTGGGGAATTTGGGGCCGACATTGCTTTTGGAAACGCACAGCGACTAGGAGTCCCTTTTGGATACGGCGGTCCTCATGCCGCTTTCTTTGCGTGTGGTGACAAGTACAAAAGAAAAATTCCCGGTAGGTTGATTGGTGTGTCGAAAGACAGAATGGGGAATAAAGCCATGAGACTAGCACTCCAAACCCGTGAGCAACATATCAGACGAGAGAAGGCAACAAGCAACATATGCACGGCTCAAGCCCTCCTTGCCAACATGAGCGCGTTCTATGCTGTTTATCACGGCCCTCAAGGCCTACGAACTATCGCGCAGAAGAACGTGAATGGTGCTCGGATCGTCGAAGAAGGGCTGCACAGACTCGGTTTCAAAACTGGTACCAGGGGCAAGGGTGGGGATGGTCGAGTCTTGTTCGACACCTTAGCAGTCGATGTTGGCCCAAAATTTGCCGACATGATTCCTGTCCATGCTGCAAAGATGGGCATCAATTTTCGCGTGCTCGATGAACGGCGATTGGGAATCACTATTGACGAAACGACTGACAAGCAAGATCTCCATGATGTCCTTGAGCAATTCGCTTTGATGTGTGACAAGGATACTCCATCCATTGATGGTATTGCTGCAGATCTCAAAATATCTTCCTCCGAGACTCCAGACGTTCCCTCATCATTGAAGCGCACGTCTTCATACTTAACCCATCCTGTGTTCAATACTCATCATTCTGAGACCGAAATACTACGTTATATGCTACATTTACAGTCTAAAGATCTATCCCTCGCACATTCGATGATACCTCTCGGTTCATGTACCATGAAGCTCAACGCTACTACCGAAATGATACCTATCTCCTGGCCGGAGTTCTCTTCTATCCACCCTTTCGTACCCGTCGAGCAGGCTCAGGGCTACATGACTTTGATGAGAGAGTTGGAGAAGGATCTTGCAGAGATCACTGGATTCAACGCCGTCTCTTTGCAGCCTAATTCCGGTGCTCAAGGCGAATTCACAGGTCTGCGAGTGATTCGGAAATACCAGGAAGCACAGCCTGGAAAGAAACGAGACATCTGCCTGATCCCAGTTTCCGCCCATGGTACCAATCCAGCCAGCGCTGCCATGGCCGGCATGCGTGTTGTCACGCTCAAGTGTGAGCCCGGTACCGGCAATCTAGACATGGAAGATCTCAAAGCCAAGTGTGAGAAGTACAGTGAAGAACTAGGAGCCATCATGATCACCTATCCTAGCACATTCGGTGTCTTCGAACCAGAAGTGAAGCAAGCCTGCGACGTAGTCCACGATCACGGAGGCCAAGTCTACATGGACGGTGCGAACATGAACGCGCAGATTGGATTATGCTCTCCCGGCGAGATCGGTGCCGACGTCTGCCACCTGAATCTCCACAAAACTTTCTGCATCCCCCATGGTGGCGGCGGTCCAGGTGTTGGCCCTATTGGCGTGAAGTCCCACCTCGCACCTTTTCTTCCTGGGCACCCTCTGATCAAGACCGGCGGAGACAAAAGCATTGCACCCGTCAGTGGCGCACCTTGGGGAAGTGCCAGCATTCTGCCGATAAGCTGGGCATATATCAAAATGATGGGTGGGCGGGGGCTCACACATGCTACGAAGATTACGCTTCTGAATGCGAACTACATCCTCTCCCGGCTCAAGCCATACTATCCCATTCTCTACACTAACGCCGCTGGTCGCTGTGCGCACGAGTTCATCCTAGACGTGCGGCCTTTCAAAGAGACTGCTGGTATCGAAGCCATCGACGTCGCAAAGCGTTTGCAGGATTATGGGTTCCATGCTCCGACAATGTCGTGGCCTGTGGCTAACACGCTCATGATTGAGCCAACGGAGAGTGAGAATTTGGCAGAAATGGATCGTTTCTGCGATGCGTTGATTGAGATACGCAAAGAGATCAAGGCTGTCGAAGATGGTGAGCAGCCGCGAAAAGAAAATGTATTAAAGATGGCGCCGCATCCATTGCAAGATTTGTTGCGAGAGAACTGGCAGCGTAGCTATGGGCGCGAGCAGGCTGCATATCCACTTCCTTGGCTGAGAGAGAAGAAGTTTTGGCCTTCTGTTACTAGGGTCGACGACGGTGAGTTAATACAAGAGCACCGCTCCGAGGAGATTGCAACCACTGACAGGCAACAGCATATGGCGACATGAATCTCTTCTGCTCCTGCGGGCCAGTTGAAAGTATAGATGGCATGACTGGTGCTGCAGCACCCATGCCGACATGACCGAAAAGTCGGGTTTAGATATGCATTGGGTGTACATTTGGCGTTTCAACATGATCCATAGATACCTTTGGGGGGCATATTTGGGGCCATCTTCAACAAGTGGTCTGCACGGCGCATTGCAATTAGGCGTTTGAGGGCTCTGCGAGAAGGGAAATTTCATTCGCGTTTCCACCAAGATACCCCGTCAAAATGTTTCGGAGTCGTTCCAACGAGTGGTTCTGCGGCTCATGGTTGGTTGGGCCATTATTGAATTCCCGCTCAACCGGAATTTGTATATATGGGAGAATTAAAGCAGTGGCATGCTCAAAGGCGAAATGCAAGAATTTGAAGCGGACGAGCCGTTCTTCGAAACAATATTTAAGATATCTCCTAACACAGAGCCGCTCTTGTGAGAACGACGAATCCACTCAGTCCAGGGCTCGGTATGAGCTGTAGACGCTAAGATAAGATAAGATAAACATCTTCGACGAACAATTTTGTGCGAGACTTGGGGGAGGTCCTCCCCATTGATGCCAAAGATGTTAACACAGTACTCCCCTTCCTTGAGCTATTGAGACCAACATACTACATACTGCCATCTTCATGCCTTCGTCGTCAAGATCCGGGTCGTCGAGGCGTCATGCGCCCCTCGCAGACGACATCGTAGCCACAGGCCCCCTCCGTTCAAAATCCAAAAAGCGCAAAGTGCGGGCCGAGGATGAGACAGATACCCATGTGGACTCGAGATCATCGCGAAAAATCTTAAAAATAGGTCAAGAGCTGGCAGATGAGGAGCGTGAGGAAAATGGAGCCGCGGCGCCGAACCCAGCTTTTGCTTTCGAGTCACGGCTTGGGGAAGACAGTGCGGACGAAGAGGATGTTCGGCGGCATGATGAAGATGCTTGGAGGGATGAGGAAGGGGTTGTGGAAGATGCTGTATGAACATCCATCTCTAGACATGAAGGTCTCGTGCTGACAGACTGATTCCTAGGAGCTGGACCCAAACGAATTGGATCTCTTCAACAAGTTCATGCCAAGTGATGGAATGGACTCTGTCGTACAACCAATTCCTCAGGATAGCAATGAAGAGCAATCTACAAATTTGGCGGACTTGATTCTCGAGAAGATAGCTGCCCACGAAGCGGGACAGATCGGGCAACCTCAGGTACAAGGTAGAGGTCTCCCAGAAGATGCTGTGGAATTACCTCCAAAAGTAGTCGAAGTCTACAGCAAGTAAGTATAGCCCTTTCTTCTCTCGATTGCTGTGCTGATCACTGCGATACAGGATTGGTCTCCTCCTTTCACGCTACAAGTCCGGCAAACTCCCCAAACCCTTCAAAATCATACCTACCTTACCACAATGGGAAGAACTCCTCACCATCACAAGACCCGAATCATGGTCCACCAACGCATGCTACGAAGCCACTAGAATATTCGTCTCCTCAAAACCGTACATCACACAGCAGTTTCTAGAAACAGTCATCCTCGACCGAGTCCGGGAAGATATCCACGGGACTAAAAAGCTCAACGTCCACCTCTACAACTCCCTCAAGAAATCTCTCTACAAACCAGCCGCCTTCTTCAAAGGCTTCCTCTTTCCTCTCGTCAACAGCAGCACATGCACCCTCCGCGAAGCACACATCATATCGAGTGTCCTCGTCCGGGTCTCAATCCCCGTCTTACACTCCGCAGCAGCGCTCCTTCGCCTAACTGAGATTGCGGCGGAGCAGACCTCTGTTTCAACGGAATCCGCTGGAGCTACAAACATTTTCATAAGAGTGCTTTTGGAGAAGAAATATGCACTGCCCTACAAAGTCATCGACGGTCTTGTCTTTCATTTCCTGCGATTCCGCATCTCACCAGCAGACGGGGTTGATGCTTCGAGCCTGGGGACGAAAGATGCGAAGCTACCCGTGCTGTGGCACCAATGTTTGCTGGCTTTTGCGCAGAGGTATCGCAATGATATTACAGAGGATCAGAGGGAGGCGCTACTGGATTTACTCTTGTTGAGGGGCCATAAAGACATTGGGCCTGAGGTACGAAGGGAGTTACTTGAGGGGAGAGGGAGAGGTGCACCAGCGGAGCAGGACACTGCTATGGATGACACAATGATCATCGATCCTGCTTGAAACGAAAAGTGTGGGGGCCTGAGGATGGTTAGGTGATGAGGCAGGATATAACATCCCAATTGTTTCAGGAAAATCTGGAAGCAGATGTCTAGGGCAGAGCCCCGAGGGAAGGACCCGGTTGGGAGTGTTGCAGTGAAGTTGCATCCATTTTGGGAGGCCTATTGCTATTCGCAGAGGAATTGCGGATGTCGTAAGGTTTAGCATCCACTATCACTGTCATGCAATTTACGGATACAATGGCAGGGCAACAGGATCCTCTGAGCCAGCCACCAGTGTTTGACAAAATGTCTTCTGCTGTCGCAGAGGAGCGAAGGCGTCTATTGTACTCCGTAGATCGATGGAATCACAAGAGCACAGTTCCCCAGCATTAAAATTGCTGCTTGGCCGTGAGGCGCAGGCTCTGTCATCCTTTTACCTGAAACGGAGATACCTTATTCAAGACGGAGAAAGGAATTTTCACCGACATTATTACTGTTTGACCACTCTCCGCTCATATTTGGCGCTCCACATAAAATCAGTGATTGAATTCAACAAAAGTGCATGGCTGAGAATTGCGCAGGGAGTTTGCACAAATAGGGTAAGTCGAGTTGTGGGCCTCCGCACTGAAGCTGATGGAGATGCCCGGTCCAGCCGGCATACCTGCAAGCATACGCAGTGCTTACCTTAGAAGTAGACGGCTTACTACCCTTGCCTCTCGGTCTTGATCGATGCTCGTAAAGGCAACCCAGGCCTCCCCTTCTCTTCCCTGATCAGAACTTGTAGCACCTCAAATTTGTAGCACAGATGAAGCATCATCACTTTGATACGCGAGGTTGCGTCGATTCCTCATCCGATCAAACAACAGTCTTATAGCCGTGCCGCTGGGATGAAACGTGGTCGCAAGTTGCTGCGTCTCCCTGTGCCGGATCCAACAGAAGATGGTCCAGGAATAGTGAAACGGGATTTGCTCATTGCGTCGGGCTGAGAAGACTTTGCTCCCCCTCGGGAAATTGTGGAGGCCCTTAAGATAATTAGTATCTAACAATGTTGCGACAGCCTGAGTCGCAATTGCCTGTTAGATAAGGTAATCAATGCTGAGTTGCTGACGGGTTGGCTCGGTTGGTTAGCCGCATTCCAGTACATTCCGCCCCCTTATAATTAGAGTGCGAGAGTGCCTCTTCACACGCAATGGGCACATTTCTCGCATAAAGGACTGCTTCTCCCACCCCTTTATAATTTTATTTTCTCACAACCCTCTCACTTTGAACAGTGATCGGCTTCTATTCTTTGATTGATCCATCAATCATTGTATCCTTATACAAGTCATTATAAACGTTGAGCAGTTACATCCCTATCTGCCTAGACGCTGTACCCGCTAGTCAGCCAGCGGATAGAATATGTGTCCTTTCCAGCCCTATTAGCCACCCCTGACCAGGCTGCTGCTTCGTTGATCAACAACTATTTTTTCCTGTCCACCATCATCCATTAACGTTTCCACAATCGATTCAGCGCTACCGTCGACTATTCACAAGACTCGAGACGCTTCACACTATGGCAGATACATGTTCACCAGCCATGGCGTTCGGTCGAGACGATTCTTACACACCACAAGCAACTATCTCTTTGTCGGAAACATCACTAGGAAATAATATGATGACACCGTCGACACCAGAGTCGCTATATGTCAAGGATGAGGATGATGATCTATCGGAGAAGAAGCCAACGAAGAAGCGCAAGTCGTGGGGTCAGGAATTACCGACACCAAAGACTAACCTCCCTCCTCGGTATGCACTACGAACCCGCAACGGTCATCAACCGCAAGCTGACATCGACATCAGGAAACGAGCAAAGACTGAAGACGAAAAAGAGCAACGTCGCATCGAGCGAGTGCTCCGAAATCGTCAAGCCGCTCAATCCTCGCGAGAACGCAAGCGACAAGAAGTCGAGAAGCTCGAGGGCGAGAAGTCTACCATCGAACAACAGAACGAACTCCTAAAGGAGCGACTCATGGCGACCGAGCATGAGAAGTTCCTACTAACACAAAAGGTCGCCAAGATGGCTGCGCAGATGAAAGGTTTCAAGCAGGGCTCGTCGACATCATCCGCTGTCGCGTCACCTTCAATGGAACCTGTCTTCGATCATCAAAAGATTAAGCAAGAGCTCGAGGATAACATTTTCAACCTGCCCACGCCGCAGGCGTCTTTCGGCGCCCCAACCGTCTCATCCTACTCCTCACCATCCTCAATGACCTACTCCCCATCACAATCACCACCTAACGTCGGCCTCGGGCTCGATGACGACTCCTTGACCACCTCCCCAGATATGACACAACATCCTGCAGAGATGTTGTGCGACCTGCAGTGTCAATCTGTGGAGGCGGCATGTCAAGCGTCATCGACTCGGTCTACGACACCCCCGACCCAATCATCTACGGCGAAGATTCTAGCCTCAATGATGTTGATTTCGGGAGTCTATTCGCAATTGATGATTCCACTGGTCCAGACGATCTTCATTTCTTCAAAGATGGCTTCAATCCCGCCCTGAACAACCCCCAATTCGAACAATCAGACAGCTTGAACGGTGACTCGTTCACTTTCGATTCCCTTCTCAACCTCGACGCCTGCCAACCCTCCAACAAGAACGACTTGCCCCACGGCAGCGATGATTCTTCCAGTGGGGATTCCTTCTCGAGTTTAGATTCTTCGTCCTCGATTGCCGCGACGTCTTCTGCACAGCAGCCCTTCTCTGGCGCGTCCCATTGAGGATGCGACGGGAAGGACGCTGCGTCTTAAGACCAGCCGCATGACAAGTGAGGAGTCGGCTCTTGGGGTATTCACCAACGGGAAATCTCGCCGTCGTGGGAAGGCTGGTCTAAAGGTGGCGGCGATTATCGACATGACAGAGTGGCTTCGAAATGGCTGAAAAGAAAGGAAGTCGGGAAAGCTCGGCTAGCTGGAAAGTTGGACAGTGGCTGACAAGCACCGACGAAGCCGAGTGTCAGCGTCTAGGACGAATTAGAACAGCTAGGGAGGTGTGGCAGAGCGAACTTTGTGAGACTACGGAGACGGAGAAGGGTCTGGCGTTCAGGAGTTGAGATCCGTTCTCAAAGGAATGTAATACTAGATAGCAGCGAGGATTTCGCGCTCGAGCAAATTGAAGCATTCAATCCACCATCCATCATCTCATCCGTTCCATCTCCGCCAAACTACCATTCCCGTCCCGATACTCATTACACATACAGCCAAACAAACCCAACACTCCCGCACCCCTCATCACTCCCAAACCACACCCTCGTGCCCTACTCCGTACATGACATTGCATCACAAAACCTCACGGCCCACCCCCAGCCCCAGCCCCTTCTCACTCAATCCTCCCCCCCCCGCGGCACCCCATTCCTTAAACACTCCCCACATCCCCACCCCCTATCCCCCAACAACTCAGCTGCCCTCCCCAAAACCCTGTTCCCCTCCCCACAAACCCAGCCAAATCATCCCACCCCACCCCACTCCTCCACCCTCCACCCTCATCCCCTTATCAAACGACGCACCTACTCCCGCTCTCTGTCTCTCACAGTCAAAGGGTGTGGGAACCAGCTAGGTACGTTTCAGGGCAGCGTTCAACCCGGCTCGTCGTTACGACTCTCAGTATGGCAGAGAGGGGGAGGGGAGGACGTGGTTTGTGATCTTGATACAGTAGGCGGTGCTGTGAGTGGTGTAGGGGCCGGGGAAGGGCTATGAGTACAGGGTGCGCTGGAAAGATATATAGCTGCCCGGGAGCGAATTAGGGAGCGTATTATTACTGCAAAAGTTTGGGACACTCTGTCAACTGATACTTAAGTCGCGGAGACTGATCATATCCGTGCAGACAAGGTTGGATAATAGCTTTGAGAGGATCTCTTATTCCCCCTGCTTCACTCTTTGCTTCTGCTTTTTTCAAAATCTGATACGAATTGATGATTGTTGTTAATTTTACTTTTGCTTTGATAAGGCAGACACTCTATTCAATTTTATTTCTTAGGACGGTTCGGGTTGCGACGGAAAAGTCTTGTTGATGGATCATGTTGGTTTCGAAGCTTCTGATATTTATTTCATACCCATTAATGTATTCTCTCGGCCGCCGCTAGCTTATCTTAATGTTTACAAAAACTGCCCAAGCTGTTAACAGTATTGAGTATAGAAGTATATTCGGGGCTCTATGCTTTCTCCTTTCCATCCAATGCCCGCTGGTACATTTTCTCGGCCTCGACCAAGTTTACTTTGATCGTACAAAGAAGACCCAAGTTGAGGTCACCTATCCACCAAATCTCTCTGGAAAAAGATGCTTACCAGACAGGTGAAGATCGAGATCACCAAGAAATTGAAAGCGTATCAGCAGACTTGCAGACTCTTGGCACGAAGCGATAAACGACCGCGGGATAGAGCCAGTATCTAATGGGGATTGTTATAGAATACCACAAGCTTTCCGGAGAGGCGATATTGTCCAAATACGGCCTCACCGACGTATCCGATCAAGAAACAACGCTTTGACTTTAACCGTTACAATCAATACCAGCAAGCACATATCAGAGGACATCGCCGTAAAGAAACATATGTTTCCTTTTGAGGCCAGGGATACCCTGAGAGTATTCAGAAGAAAATTCGGACGGCTTTGACGATACCAGCCTTCCAGCCGTTAGTGTTACCGCTATGAGTATGGAAGACGGCAATTCTGAATGCACAATTCAGATGCGTAAAGTTCCAGCATTCATTAGAATATCTTCGCTTGAGCCTTGCCGTCTTTTCAATCCGGGACGCGTTTTTTGCGCTTATAGAAAGCACAGACACCCGTCGTCTCATCGCTTCAAAAATAATATTTTCCGACATTGGTCATCTCATATTGCCCTCAACTACGTCTAGCACTCGTCCATTTGATGGTTCCAAGTTGAGGCAGCGGCATTGAACAGATGTCATGGTCCAAGGTCTTCTGAATCTTTGCTCCTAAGAATTCGGTGCCTCTTTACCTATGCTATGCTTTCCAATCGTATACATACCTATGCCATATTGCTAGCAACTCCATTCTACCGGGGTGTCTTCAGCCAACAAACAGCAACACCCCCAAACATCGATAACGGATGGTGCTACTACTGCTCCGACGACACCGCGCCACCCCTCTGCACCGCGCAATGCACCACAGCAATAACATCCCTCTGCGCCGGTGACCTCTCCCAGTCTCAGAAGGCAACCAACCAAAATTGCACACTCCAATACAAACCCCCCGTTTACCCCATCAACAGAAACGGCGCGCGTCCAATCTCTGTCAGCAGCACAACTTGCACCAACTACTTCAACCAGATCCTGGCCACCTGCAACGCAAACACAGGATCCCCCGCCAGTCCCGACCAGAGTTTCTGCACGCAGTCAGGCGGCGGTGGAACGTATGGGTGGAACGACGATGGGTCCGTGATGAACAACCGCAATGGCCGGTACATCATCACGACCGCGACCTCGACCCAGTGCGGCCAGGCGGAAGCGGCCTGGTTCCAAGCCACGTCAGTGATCCTCTGGAACAACAGCTGGATCGGCCCCAACGACCAGATCGTCTTCTCGACCGCCGCATCCGCCGTGTCCGCCCCCGCGACCGCAGCCACTGCCCTACCATCCCCCAACCCCGAATGCGCCAGCGACATCTGCAACATTTTCGACGCGCCCTACTACGCCCACTCGCCCGTCGGACCCTGGCCCGAAGGCGGAGCAAACACGCTGCGTCATCGCATCGTCTACGAAGGCTGGTCCGTGGACGGCGGCTCGACGCGCCTGTTCAATTCCCTGTACGATCGCTGCGGCGTTTACCCCGGGAATTTCCAGGCCTATATGAATGGGACGCAGCGGGTGGCGGATTTGAACCTGCAGGGTCCGCATCATGATTTGTGTTGGTGCGTTCCTGAGGCGGTTTGGGATGCTAGTGTGGGGATTGTGGTGGAGCCGGGGGCGTTTTGTAGTTCCGGGACGCAGTTGGAGGGGGCGGAGGGGGGGTTTTTGGTGGTCAAGGTGCATGATGAGTTCTGATGGAGTAGAGCGTGAGGACGTTGGGACGGACTGGGGTGGTGTGTGTGAAGGGGGGAAAGCGACGGATTTATATCTTCTTGTTGATTAATTAGGAGAAGAGATCAGACGTCGCCTTCCTCGCCGCTGAACGTGGAATATATAGATCGTTACCCTCGAGCGGAGAACTACAAGCCTACACCTGCCTCCGATTGTATATCCTAGTACATTTAGAACCGTGGCGTTCAACGTAAGCCGCCTTCTTCATCGCTTGCCCTTCGGCTATCCTGTAATCATACCCGGCCCTCGGTCTCCAACAATCCTCTGCGTAACCTGAATAACCAAGTCCGCGGACCACGCCAGGACCGTAAAAACCCCCACCACAACCACCGGAATCACCTGCAACATCACCATTGCAAATTGCTCGATAAAGTCCGCCGCGATCCCCAGCTCAGTTCCTATCTGCCCAATAGCTTGCGCCATAGGCCTTTCGACAATCACCATGGTGATTTTGATGAGGCCCCACGTTATGGTCATCCCGTTCTCGACGGAGGGTCCACTTGGACGTCTGGCGTTCGCAAATGCGGAGATGTTCGCCCACAGCTCGTGCTGCTGGAGACGGGCTATGTCTGAGGCGATGACGATGTCGATGTTCTCCCAGAGGAGAGTGAAGCCGAGGACTGCGAGATACGTGACAAAGCCGCGTTTGTCGTGGGTGGTGTGTCTGCTTAGGTGGTTTGAGATGTGCTTGTGGCGCTGGAGCAGGTACCGTGAGGGATTTGCGGACGAGTCTAATAGGTTTCTTCTTTGCGTGCGGGTTTCGAGGTTGCTGGTGGCGACGGAGTTGCTTATGGGTGCGTTGTCTCTCGTAGAAACCATTCCCATTTCCTGAATGTTATCCTGCGATTCTGCAAATCTCGGTTGCAGAGATGGTGCATTCTCCGCACCATAGCCGCTTGTAGGAGATGCATACAGCAAATTCGTAAATGAGAGAAAGAATATCGGCAGGAGAGTAGACCATAAGATACGAGAACGGAGCAGCATCATCGTCACGTCTGACGAGCGCTGTAGATGCAGAGGGACGTCAAATCGTCGAAAGGCACACTGTTCTCCATACTGTGCAATCCAACGGTGAGACACAGGGCGGGCGAGTGGCGTTTCATTTTGCAATGAACCCGCTGTTGCGCGAAGATCTGACGGGGAAACACATGCGCATCCCAAGTTTATAAGCGCACTCATATACGTCCGCTAGCACGATAGTACCACCCGGTCTGCAGTCGATACAGACTGGACAAAAGACCTCTCGAGACGTAGTCGGTACCGTTATCACGATTTGAGAATGATGTAGTGTATGTCTTTCTATTCATCCCCTCTGTCCCGTTGCAGCCATGCCGTCGCTGGAGTGTCGTCTCCAAACCCCATATCATGGATAGTTTTCGCACGTGTATTACTCTCCATTATATCCACTCGGAAGGTGGGGGCAACTTCCAAGGATTAGATTGTGGATTCGGAAACACATTCTTGGGATCCCGTTTCGCTTTCGTCTGCACTAGGTCTCCGTAAGGTTCATTAACATAGTTCAGCTTCCATGCTTGCTCCGGGGTGAGTTCAGGATCGATCCAATTGGGATACTGTCGAATGAGGGTCTCATCGGATCGTCGTATCATGAAATGAAAGCTTCTTCACGACGAGGTAATGCTGAAAACTCCTCGCTTCTGATTTGCTACCAATTGTTGGGTTTGTAATGAATTCTGTCTTCCACTTGGAATTCGGATGCTCAACAGTTAGTCTTGTTAATTGGTTTAGGTTGCTGGTAAATATCTATTTACGGTGAATAGGTACTCTGGTGAACAAGATTTTACTGGGCACTAAGCCTATTTAAGCCTGACCCTTCCAAGAAGCTCGACTCAATATCCAACCCCTTGAACACTTCCAAGTACGAGAGCAGGGAAGGGGGCGACCAGTAGATTAGAGTACACCTACACTACCAACCTCCCCTCCCCTTTTCCCCCATTTCCTTGAACCACCATGAAATCCCACATCCTCTCCCTATCACCCAGCGAAACGTCGCAACCCATCGAAACGACCCAACCTCTGGAAATATCCCCAACCCAACCCTCTCCAGTGGACCTCCTGATCCTCGGCGCCGGCTGGACCAGCAACTTCCTCCTCCCTCTCCTCCTTGCCCACAAAATAAGGTACGCCAAAACCACCCGCACAGGCCACAACAACTCCATCCCCTTCACCTACGACCCCTCCTCCGACGATTCCACCCCCTTTGAAACCCTCCCCTCCGCGAGGTGCATCCTCGTCACCTTTCCGCTTAACGGTGCGGACAGCGCACGGCACCTCGTCACCCTGTACAGCGACACTCACCCTTCCCTCTCAACCCATTCAGACCAGGTGGGAGTGGAAGGGACCCATTGGATCCTCCTCGGCAGCACAGGCATCTACAAGGCCCCCAGCTGGAACTCGGCAGGGTCCCCTTACGACACTGAGGCGCCCCGCGCAAAGGCTGAGGATGGGTTGCTGGAGCTTCTAGGGAAGAGGGCGTGCGTGCTGTGTCTTGCCGGTTTGTGGGGTGGGGAGAGGCAGCCGAGGGAGTGGGTGAAGAGGGTTGCGAAGACGAAGGGGGAGGT
>JAABUQ010003312.1_pt1 | contig 29845 bp, 29 predicted proteins | sample 5560001 | NCBI WGS metagenome assembly JAABUQ01 (sample SAMN10711888, study PRJNA513371) | rock metagenome | isolation source: Antarctica rocks | place: Antarctica: Victoria Land, Finger Mt nord | collected 2015-12-18 | reverse complement strand
GCGAGGACAGCCGGTGTGTGACGATCACCATCGTCCGGTTGCGCGCGATGCGCAGCAGGTTGGCGTTGACCAGGGCTTCGCTTTCCGGATCGAGCGCGCTGGTCGCCTCGTCCAGGATCAGGATGCGCGGATCGGTGATGAGGGCGCGGGCGATCGCCAGCCGTTGCCGCTGTCCGCCGGACAGGTTGGGCGAGCCCTCCTCGATGAAGGTCTCATACCCGTTCGGCATCCGCTCGATGAACTCCTCGGCGCCCGCCAGCCGCGCCGCCCGCACCGCGTCCTCCAGGGTAAGCCCGGGGCGGCCGGCAATGATGTTGTCGCGGATCGAGCCGCGGAACAGGAAGTTCTCCTGCAGCACCACGCCGAAGCTTTGGCGCAGGTGGCGCAGGTTGATCTCGCGCAGGTCGTTGCCGTCGATCTTAAGGAACCCGCTGTAGTCGCGGTTGATCCCCTGCAGCAGCCGGGTCAGCGTCGACTTGCCGGAGCCGCTGCGCCCGACGACGCCCAGCATGGTGCCGACCGGGACGGAGAACGACACCCGGTCGAGCGCCGGCATCTTGGTGCCGCCGTAGGTGAAGGTGACGTCCTCGTAGGAGAGCGCGCCCTCGAAGCGCGGACGCAGGCCGCCGCTTGCCGTATTGGTCTCCATCGGGCGGTTCAGCACGGAGGCCGCCTCGCCGATGGAGGCGCCGACCTCCTCGTAGTCCTCGATCAGCTTGGCCAGCCCGACCAAGGGCTGTGCGACGCGCATCGACAGCATCATGAAGGCGAACAGCCCGCCGACGGCGTAGCCGGTGGTGTCCGACAGCGCCATGTAGGCGCCGATCAGCACGACGCCGACCGACATGAAGCGCTCGATCGGCGTGACGATGGTCTGCGGCCAGTTGGACAGACGTCCGAAGGCGAGGCGCCACTTGCCGACATCGGCGACGCACTCGTCCCACACCGCGCGGCGCTGCGGCTCGAGCGCCAGGGATTTCACCGTCTTGACGCCAAAAATCGTCTCGCCGAGCGCCGACGCCTTGTTGGTTTCCGCCAGCACCACCCGGTTGAACACCACGCGCAACGGCCGGAGATAGGCCAGGATGACCAGCATGATGAGCAGCGAGCCGGCCAGCACCATCCAGGCGAGGGTCGCATTCAGGTAGAACAGGAACGGCAGCAGCACGAGCAGGGTTATCAGGTCGAGGAACGTCGTGAGCAGCTTGCCGGTCAGGAAGTCGCGGACTTTGTACACCGAGCTGATCTTGTGCATGGTCTCGCCGGCCGGGTGGCGCTCGAAATAATCGAGCGGCAGCCGGAGCAGGCGGCCGAAGATGTGCAAATGCAGCCTGGTATCCAGCCGCATGCCGATGACGAGCACGATCAGCCGCCGCGCGTAGCCGAGCAGGGCCTCGTAGGCGGCGGCGATGCCAAGCAGGATCCCGAGCAACGTCAGCGTGGAATAGCTGTGATGGGTGAGCACCTTGTCCACCACCGTCATCACCAGCAACGGCGGGAAGATGGTCAGGAAGCTCAGCGTGAGCGAGGCAAGGCCGACGTCCCGCAGCGGCCGTTTCTCCCGCATCACCAGGCCCCAGAGCCAGCGCAGGTTGAACGGGGCGTCCTCGTCGGTGACGCCGCGCTGCGAGCGGATCAGCACCGCTTCCCCGGACCAGACCTGGGCCAGCCGCAGTTCGTCGATCGCGACCGGAGCGTCGCTGTTCGGCGTCTCGGGGTTCTTGACGAAGATCACGTTCTGGGCGGCGTTCACGCCCGTGAGCAGGCCCGCGCTGTCGTCCTCGAACAGCAGCACGACCGGGCCGGCATCCTGCAAGCGCAACAACTGCTTCCATTGCAGCCGCACCGCCCGCGCCCACATCCCCGCATCCTGCGCCCAAGCCGATAGCGCCGCCGCCGACGGCGCCGTCTCGCCGGGCGCCGCGCTGTACTCGCCGGGGTCGAGTTCGATCGCGTAGTAGCGCGCGGCGGCAATCATCGCTTGCAGGCGTATATGAACCGGTGATGTGGCGCCCGCGCGGGGGCCATCGCCGTCGGCGGGCAGGGGGATTGGATGGGGCCCCGGGCGCATGACGCCCAAGGGCTCGTTATTCGGATGGTCCACCAATGGTCCCCCTGAAACACATGCGGGGACGGCAAAGCACCCCCGCCCGGCCAACGCAAATGACAACCCTGGGTCGCACCAATCGGACCCGTATGTAAAGCGAGATTATGTCCGCTGGGGCTCGAAGATCAACGCCAAGCTGTTCCTCATCCTAAAGCAGCTCCGCTTCGCCGCCCGCCGCCCTGCCGCGAAGATTGGCCGGCGGCCCGTTAACGCGGGGTAAACACGTGACGGGCGATGACCGAAACCTGCCGCCGATGAAAGGCTTGGTATGCGCGGCATGACCACCTATTCAGTGCGGCTTGGCTGCCAGCAGCTTGGCTGCCAGCAGCTTGGCTGCCAGCAGCTTGGCTGCCAGCAGCTTGGCTGCGAGCAGCTTGGCTGCCAGCCGGCCCGACGGAGGGATCATGGATATTCGCGACGCGACCGAGGCCGACCTTCAGGAAATCCAGGCGATCTACGCGCACCACGTCCTGACGGGGACGGGCACGTTCGAGGAAGTTCCGCCGACGGTCGAGGAATTGGCGGCGCGATTCCGTGAGGCTACGGGCCGCGGTTGGGTATGGCTGGTCGCCACGGACGCGACGGGCGTTCTCGGTTACGCCTACTACTCCCAGTTCCGCGACCGCTCGGCATACCGCTTCGCAGCCGAGAACAGCATCTACATACGCGAGGACGTGCGCGGTCAGGGCGTCGGCAAGGTCCTGGTGTCCCGCCTTGTCGAGGTGGCCGAGGCGCGCGGTTTCCGTCAGATGATCGCGGTGATCGGCGACTCGGAGAACGCCGGGTCCATCGGGGTCCATGCAAGCCTCGGCTTCCGCATCGTGGGCACGTTGCATTCCGCCGGCATCAAGTTCGGACGCTGGATCGACGTCGTGTTCATGCAACGGGCGCTCGGCTCCGGCGACGCCGACCCGTCCGGCTGAACGGCAAACCTTGTAATGCCTTAACCTGACTTGCGCGGGCGTCCGCCTTTGGCACCGTTTGCCCGCGCTGCGGCGGCCTTGGCCGGCGACGTCGCCTGGCCGGCGTGCCGGGCCATGTAGGCCCTTGTTCCGAACAGGCCGGCTAACAATCCAGGGATCGACAGGTCGGCATCTAGCGCCTCCCTGTGAAGCCCATGGCCAACGCCCAGCATCTCGACTTGGGCGAGTTGCTCCTCGGTCGCAGCCTCTAGGCCCTGCGCGAGGCGTGGCGGGAAGGCGAAAGTACAGCCATTGGTCAATTCGACAATCACCCGCCCGAGCTGCCGGTCATAGCGCGCGCTTGCGGCGCTCGTGCGCCTGTGTGGAGCGGCCGCGCTCAAGTGCGGCGTCGATCTGGGCGTCAGTCAGCTCAGCCATCAAAGTCCTTCCAGCGCTGCAGCAAAGCGGCCTGGTGTTTGTTCACGACCCGCATGGCGCGACGTAGCTCGGCCCGAGTCATGTCTTCAGCGCGGACCAAATCGGGCGTGCCGCTGGGGCCAAGCAGGTTGATCTCCGGCGCCGAAGACGTGCACGTGAGCCGGGTCATGATCGTTGAGATAGATGACGACGCGCAGGCCCTCGGCGCGCATTACAGTAACCACTCAACAAGATACCCGTCACGTTGGGTTTTGCCAGTCTGATCACTCGCGCCCTAGCCCGTCTTTTTGATGGTCACCTTTGCGAGATCGCCGAGCGGTCGGCGCATCCACACGATTTAGGGCGTCAGCCGAAATCGCGCCTGCAGAACGACATCGTCTTTGAGCGCGGCGGAGACCGAAGCCCGACCCTCCTCCGTTGCGGCGTAGACGAGCACGCCCGTGTTGATCGCGCCTTTGGCATACGCCACGGAAAGTCGGCTCAGCGCCTGCGCGGCGGGCGAGCGCGATCGGCAACAAACGCATCCGAACGCGTGACGCTGGACCCGGGCAGAAAATCGCTCGACGACGGTGCCGGGCGGAACTGACGCGTTACCCTCCACGAGGAAAGCCTCGCCCTTCGCCTGCGCCACGGAAGCGATGAAGGCGATGGGGATCCGTCCGTCGCTGCTGTTCCGCACGGATGGACATAAGGATATGTTTATGTCATATGCAAGCCGTGGAACCCCTTCTCGCCATGCTCCGAGCGGCGGCTGAGCCCACGCGGCTCCGGCTGCTTGCCCTCGTCGCCCACGGCGCCTTCTGCGTCACCGACCTGACGGAGATCCTCCATCAGTCACAGCCCCGCCTGTCTCGCCACCTGCGCCTGTTGTGCGAGGCGGGGCTTCTCACGCGGGTGCGGGAAGGCGCGCAGGTTTGGTTCGCCCTGCCGTCGGGCGATCAGGCCGCGCTGGCCCGTGCGTTCCTGGCGCGCCTGTCCGATAGCGATCCGGTGCTCGCCGCCGACCGTCGGCACGCCGCACGCGTGCTCTCGGAGCGCGCACGGGCCGCCTCGGACAGCTTTCGCCGCAGGGGCGCCGATTGGGACGAGATGCGCGCGCTCAATCTGCCGGCAGCTGCGGTCGAGCAGGCGATCCTCGATCTGCTCCCCGCCGGCGGCATCGACCGGCTGCTCGACATCGGCACTGGTACCGGCCGGCTACTGGAATTGTTGGGCCCGCGCGCGGCGGAGGGAGTGGGTGTGGATGCCAGCAAGGCGATGCTCGCCCTGGCCCGCGCCCGGCTGTCCCGCGCCGGCCTGACCCATTGCGCGGTGCGGCTCGGCGACATGTATCGGCTGCCGCTGGCCGATGCGGGCGTCGACGTCGCCCTGCTGCATATGGTTCTGCATCACGCCGACGATCCGGCGGCGGTGCTGGCCGAAGCGGGCCGCGTGCTGCGGCCGGGCGGCCTGCTCGTGATCGTCGATCTGGCGGCGCACGACCGCGCCGACCTAGCCGCGCGCCTTGCCCATCGCTGGCCGGGTTTCTCGGAACCCGCGATGCTTGACCTGCTCGCCGGCAGCGGGCTGCAACCCGCGGTCGGCCGGCTTGTATCGGGCTTGCTGGACGTGCGGCTGTGGTCCGCCCGCCGGCCGATGCCCGCCGTCCACCAGCCCGCCACCGGAAGCATCCTTCACCCCGCGCTGAGTTTCTGAGGAGCCCTGATGCCCCGTCCCCACCTGCTCGATGCGCTGCGCGACCGCGTCCTGCTCTGCGACGGCGCGATCGGCACCCGTACGCAGGCGCTGCCGCTCGACGTCGAGGCGGATTACTGGGGCCGCGAGAACTGCACCGAAGTGCTGAACCTTTCCCGCCCGGATCTGGTGCGCAACATCCATCGCGGATACTTCGAGGCCGGCGCCGACATGGTGCAGACCAACAGCTTCGGCGGCTCGCCCGTCACCTTGGGCGAGTTCGGCCTCGCCGACCGCGCCTTCGAGATCAACCGCGTCGCTGCCGAGTTGGCCCGCGAGGCGGCGGAGGCGTTCGCCGACTTCCGGCATCGCTGGGTGATCGGCAGCATCGGGCCGGGCACCAAGCTGCCGAGCCTCGGCAACATCGCCTATGACGCGCTGGAAGCAGCGCTTGCCGAGCAGAGCCGCGGCCTCGTCGCCGGCGGGGTCGACGCCATCCTGATCGAGACCTGCCAGGACACTTTGCAGATCAAGGCGGCGGTGAACGGCGCCAAGCTGGCGCGCGCGGCGGCCGGCGTCGATACGCCGATCTTCGTGCAAGTCACGGTGGAAACGACCGGCACCTTGCTCGTCGGACCCGACATCGCGACCGCCGCGACCGTGGTGAACGCGCTCGACGTGCCGCTGATCGGGCTGAACTGCGCCACCGGCCCGCAGGAAATGGCCGAGCACATCCGCTGGCTCGCCGCGAACTGGCCCGGGCTGCTGTCCGTGCAACCCAATGCGGGCCTGCCCGAGCTGGTGGACGGGCAGACGCGCTACCCGCTCGGCGCCGCCGACATGGCGAGCTGGCTCGAACGCTTCGTCGCCGAGGACGGGATCAACCTGATCGGCGGCTGCTGCGGCACGGATACGGGCCACATCGCCGCGCTTGACGCCATGCTGAAGCGGCGCGGCGAGTTCCGCCCTGCGCCCGTCGCGCGCACCGCCGTCTGGATGCCCTCGGTCGCCAGCCTCTACCAGCAGGTGCCGTTGCGGCAGGAGAACAGCTACTTCTCGATCGGCGAGCGATGCAACGCCAACGGCTCGAAGAAGTGGCGCGAGCTGCAGGAACGGGGCGACTGGGACGGCTGCGTCGCGATGGGCCGCGAGCAGATCGGCGAAGGCTCCAACAGCCTCGACGTCTGCACCGCCTTCGTCGGCCGCGACGAGACCGCCGAGATGAACGAGGTGATCCGCCGGTTCACGGCGTCGGTCAACGCGCCGCTGGTGATCGACAGCACCGAGACGCCGGTGATCGAGGCGGCGCTGAAGCTGCACGGCGGCAAGCCGATCATCAACTCGATCAACTTCGAGGACGGCGAGCGCGCTGCCGCCGATCGCCTCGTGCTAGCGAAAAAGTTCGGCACCGCGGTGATCGCGCTGACCATCGACGAGACCGGCATGGCCAAGACCGCCGAAAGCAAGCTCGCGGTCGCCCGTCGGCTGGTCGATTTCGCTTGCAACAAGTACGGCCTGCCGCAATCGGACTTGCTGGTCGACCCGCTCACCTTCACCATCGCCACCGGCAGCGAGGACGACCGCAAGCTCGGAGAATGGACGCTGGAAGGGATCAGGATGATCCGCGAGGCGTTCCCGGACATCCAGATCATCCTCGGCCTGTCCAACATCAGCTTCGGTCTGAACCCGGCCGCGCGCGCGGTGCTGAACTCGGTGTTCCTCGACCATGCGGTGCGCGCCGGCATGACCGGGGCGATCGTGCACGTGTCGAAGATCCGCCCCCTGCATCTGATCGCGCCCGAGGAGGTGCAGGTCGCCGAGGATCTGATCTTCGATCGCCGCCGCGAGGGCTACGACCCGTTGCAGAAGCTGCTGGAGATGTTCGCCGACCGCAAGCTCGCCGACGCCACGGTCAAGAAGCGCGCCGAGACGGTGGAGGGGCGCCTGAAAGACCGCATCGTCGACGGCGACCGCAAGGGGCTCGCCGACGAGCTCGACGAGGCGCTGACCCGGCTGCCGCCGCTCGACATCATCAACAACGTCCTGCTGGACGGCATGAAGGTCGTGGGCGAGCTGTTCGGCGCGGGCAAGATGCAACTGCCCTTCGTGCTGCAATCGGCGGAGACGATGAAGGCTGCCGTGGCACATCTCGAGCCGCACATGGAGCGGGTCGAGGGCCAGGAGAAAGGCACCATCGTGCTTGCCACCGTGAAGGGCGACGTGCACGACATCGGCAAGAACCTGGTCGACATCATCCTGACCAACAACGGCTACCGCGTGGTCAATCTCGGCATCAAGGTGGCGCTCGCCGACATGCTGGCCGCCGCGCGGGAGAACCGGGCGCACGCCATCGGCATGTCCGGCCTGCTGGTGAAGTCCACCGTGGTGATGCGCGAGAATCTCGAGGAGATGTCGCGCCAGGGGCTCGAGATCCCCGTGGTGCTCGGCGGCGCGGCGCTGACCCGCAACTACGTCGAGGACGACTGTGTCCGCGCCTACGGCTGCGGCCGCGTCGCGTACGCGCGCGATGCGTTCGACGGGCTGCATCTGATGAACAAGGTGACCGGCAACGGCTTCGACGATTATCTCGCCGCGGTGCAGGCCAAGCGCGTCGGCAAGGCGCGCAACACCGCGCGCACCCTGGGCCAAGCCGACGCGCGGGCGTTCCGTCCGGTCGATGTCGGGATGGTGCGCGAGCGGCGGCATCGCCTGACGCGCGACGTGCCGGTGATGGAGCCGCCGTTCTGGGGCGCGCGCGTGATCGAGGCAGCACCCAAGGCGATCGTGCCGTTCGTCAACGAGCGCAGTCTGTATCAATTCCAATGGGGTTTTCGCAAACAGGGCCGCTCGCTCGACGATTTCCTCGGCTGGGCCAAGCAGGAGCTGCGCCCGGTGATGCGGCGGATGCTCGCGCTGTGCGAGGCGGACGACATCCTCCGCCCGCAAGCGGCGTACGGCTACTGGAAGGCCGCCGGCCAGGGCAACGACCTCGTCGTGTTCGAGCCGGACGGGCAAACCGAACTATGCCGCTTCACCCTGCCCCGCCAGCCGCGCGAGAACGGCGAGTGCATCGCCGATTTCTTCCGCGACGTGGACGACGAGGCGCGCGACGTGATCGGGCTGCAGGTGGTCACGGTAGGCCAGAAGGCGAGCGAGGTCGCGCGCGCCTGGTTCGACGACAACCGCTACCAGGACTATCTCTACCTGCACGGGCTGTCGGTGGAGATGGCCGAGGCGATGGCGGAATATGCTCACAAGCGCATCCGCGCCGAATTGGGCTACGCGGGCGAGGATGACCGCGACATGGACAAGCTGCTGTCGCAGAGCTATCGCGGCTCGCGCTACTCGTTCGGCTACCCAGCCTGCCCCAAGCTCGAAGACCAGGCACCGCTGCTGCGCCTGCTGGGCGCGGAGCGGGTCGGGGTATCGCTGTCGGACGAATGGCAGCTGCATCCGGAGCAATCCACCAGCGCGATCGTGGTGCTCAATCCGCGGGCAAAGTATTTCTCGGTGTAGGCGAACCAGTCCTGGACCGCGCGTGCGCTCCGCCGCGCGGCTAGTCTATGGCCGATAAGCGCCGGCCTTGCGCGCCTGCCACTCCGCGAGTGTCGTCTTCGCCTGCTCCGCGAAGCGCGGGCCGTCGCCCTCGGTCCCGGTGCGCACGGTCATCTCGAGCCGGTGGCCGCTCGGGTCGAAGAAATAAACTGACTGGCAGAAATCGTGGTCGATCGGGCCGACCACCTCGATGCCTCGCTCGCGCAGGCGGCGGACGCCGTCCCGCATGGTGTCTATGTCCTTCACTTCCAGCGCAAGATGCTGCACCCAATTCGGCGTGTTCGGGTCCGGCTGCATGTCGGGCAGCTCCGGCAGCTCGAAGAACGCGATGGAGGAGGCATCCTCCATCTCGAAGAACACGTGCAGATGCGGGTTCCAAGCCTGCGTCGAGGGTACGCGATCCTGCGCGATGGCGTGCGAGAATTTCAGGCCGAGCGCGTTGGTGTAGAACTCGACCGTCTCGGCGGCGTCCTTGCACCGATAGGCGACATGATGAAGTTTCTGCAGCATCGTTGCGTCCCTCCCGCCGGATCGTATCCAATCGGCCCAAGTAGATGCGTATCTATAACGGAAGCCCTGCCGGTGCAATCCGGCCCTCCCGGGTGACGCGCCCGGTCATCAGGGCGTCGAGCCCGAGGCTGCGCCCGGGCGGGTCGAGCGCGAACAGGCACTGGATCACGATGAGGAACCCGTATGTCCAGGGCCACTCGCCCGGCGCGGAGTACAACCCGAACCACAGGTTCAACGCCATTAACGCCCCCAGCAGCGCGCCGAGCCGGGTGAGGAAACCCAGCATCAGCGACACGGCGATGAACGCCTCGACGGCATACACCGCCGGCCCGAACACCGCGATGTTCGGCAGCACGAGATCGCGTACGAGGGCGCCGTGCAGCGGGATCACGGCGTGGTCGACGATCTGCTTCATCCAGTACACCAACGCGCCGTAGTCGGGTGGGATCTTCCACAGCGACCCCTGCCACCACATCAACCCGACGGCTAGCCGCAGCAGCCAGATTGCGAGATGACGCGGGCCGCGCTGCGACGGCAGCCGACGCCACGCCGCCGCCGCGATCGCGACGCTCGCGACCAGCAGCAGCCAGAACACCGGCGTGGTCCATTCCGGCTTGCTCAGGAACTCCACCAATTGCTGCAGCGGACCCGGCTTCATCGCAACGACCTCCATGCACCCACGGCCGCGGCGATGACGGCAAGGGAGGCGGTCGCCCCGTCGGCCTCGCCTTTCTCGAAATCGCCGTGGACCTGCGCCATCTGATTGGTGACGTGCGCGAAGCATAGGACGTCCCGCCCCTGCGCGCGGGCAAAGGCGTAGAGCGCCGCCGCCTCCATCTCCACCGTGACCGCGCCTGCCTCGCGGGCCGCCGCGATCGCCGCCTCCGTCTCGCGGAACGGCGCATCCGTGGTCCAGCTGGCACCAAGGTGAACGGTGAGCGGCGCCGGTGCGAACGCGGCCGACACGCACGCGATTAGCGCCGGATCGGCCTCGGCGAAGCGGGCGGGCGGAAGGTAATGGTAGCTGGTGCCTTCGTCGCGCAGTGCGCGGTCGATCAGGACGAAGTACGGCGTCGGACCCGCCTCGATGAGCTGCCCCGCGGAGGTGACGCTGACCAGCAGACGGCAGCCGGAGGCGAAAAGCTGCTCGGCCACCAGCACCGCGAACGGGGCGCCGACCGCGCAACCGACGATCCCAAGCCTCTCGCCCCGGTGCTCTGTCTCATCCATCGCGGTGTGATAGCAGGCCCAGGCCGGGCAGGGGTGGGTGCGGCCCTCGGCGCGGAGCACGCGGACCAGGTCACCGTCGGGGTCGAGGACGCAGATCTCCGGCACCGGCGCCAGGGGCAGCCGCTTCTGCCGCCGCGCCTCGCGCATCAGGTTCTCCGGGAGGAACACGGATGGCGCGGCATAATCCTTCGCGCGCAGGATGGGGAACGGGTTCGGCACGAACACCTCGCTTGTCTCGCCGGTTCGCCGGCTCGGAGCGCAAGGTTACGCGCTTCTCGGCCCGACACGGGCTCTGCTACAGCCGGTGCGGGACGCAGCCTAGGGATGGCACATGACGCGTGGAGAGCGGCTCGCCCTCGGCAGCATCGCGATCGGCTGCCTCGTGCTGGCGATCAAGGCCGCCGCCTGGTGGCTGACCAGGAGTGCCGCGATCTACTCGGACGCGATCGAGAGCACGGTAAACGTGGCCGCCGCGATGGTCAGCCTGGCGGCGATCCACCTTGCCGCCAAGCCGGCCGACGCCAACCATCCGTACGGCCACGACAAGGCGGAGTTCTTCGCCGCCGTGGTCGAGGGCGCCATGATCGTCGCCGCCGCCCTGACCATCTTCCAGCACGCCTGGACAACCTACTGGGAACCGATGCCGGTGCAAATGCCGGCACCGGGCCTGGCGCTGAACGGCGTCGCGACCGTGATCAACGCCGGCTGGGCGGCGCTGCTGATCCGCGCCGGGCGGCACGCCCGCTCGCCTGCCCTGCTGGCGGACGGCCGGCACCTGCTCGCCGACGTTGTCACTTCCGTCGGCGTCATCGCGGGCGTCGGGCTTGCGGTACTGACGGGCTATCTCGTGCTCGACCCGCTGCTCGCGGCACTCACCGGGGTGCACGTGCTGTGGTCGGGCGCCTCGATGATCTCGGCCTCGGTCGGCGGCCTGATGGACGCCGCGCCGTCGCCGGACATCGTCGAGCGCATCCGCCGCCTGGTCGCCTTGCACGCAGAGGGCGCGATCGAGGCACACGATTTGCGCACTCGCCATGCCGGACGGTTAACCTTTCTGGAGTTCCATCTGGTCGTGCCCGGACGCATGACCGTGGCCGAGGCGCATGACATCTGCGACCGCGTGGAGGCGGCGCTAAAGGCCGAGATGGACCAGCTCATGATCACGATCCACGTGGAGCCGGAGGGAAAGGCCAAGCAGCAGGGCGTGCTGGTGCTGTGACCGGGCTTGCGACCGGGCCTGCGGCCGACTGATGCGGCGCGCGCTCGCCGTCTCGGTAGCCGCGCATTTGCTGGTGGCGCTGGCCGCGGTCGTCGTGCTCCGGCCGGTCACGCGCGATCCGGGTTCGCCGGAAGGCGCCACGGCGGAGATGATCTTCGTCAATCCCGGGGAGGGCAATCCGGGCGCCGCGCCCACTCCCCCAACCCCGCCTCCCGCCGCACCCGCGCCCACGCCCACGCCCGCGCCGACGGCCACGACACCGACGCCCCCCGTGGCCGCCTCCCAGCTCGCCCCGGCAGAGCTAGCCGCATCCGAGCCGGAACCGGCCGCCTCGCCGCCGGCCTCGCCGAAGCCCGCACCTCAGGCGGCCGCCGCGCCCGAGGTGCGGCTCGGCGACAGCGACGCGGAAGGCACCACCTCGGAGGTCGAGGGCGAGGACATCCCGGTCGGGCCGGACCCGGCCGCGCCGAACATCCCGCCGCGCTATCCGCCAGACGCCGTCCGGCACGGCGAGCAGGGGGTTGTGGTGCTCGAGGTCGCCGTCGCCCCGGATGGTGGCGCGACCGGCGTTGGCGTGTATGTAAGCTCGGGCTTCGCGGTGCTGGACCGCGCGGCGCGGGACGCGGTCGCGCGCTGGCGGTTCAGGCCGAAGGTCGACGCCGGCCAGCCGACATCGGCACGCACATTGATCCGCGTGCGCTTCAGGCTCGATTAGGAGGCAACCGCATGGTCCGCATCGACCGGGTCGTGACGCGCGGCGGCGACGGAGGTGAAACCTCGCTCGGCGACGGCGCGCGGGTGCGCAAGGACACCGCCCGCATGGAGGCGATCGGCACGGTGGACGAGGCGAACGCCGCGATCGGGCTGCTCCGCCTGCATACTCGCGACCCGCATGACGCGATGCTCGCGCGCATCCAGAACGACCTGTTCGACGCCGGCGCCGACCTCTGCGTGCCGGGCGACGCCGGCGAGCGACTGCGCCTGACCGATGCCCCCAATGAACGGCTGGAGGCGGAGATCGCGGCGATGAACGCGGCGCTGCCCAAGCTGACCAGCTTCGTGCTGCCCGGCGGCACGCCCGCTGCCGCCCACGCGCACCTCGCCCGCACGATCGTTCGCCGTGCCGAGCGCTGCGTCGTGCGGCTCGCCGCGGAGGGGCCGCTCAACCCGGCGCTGCTGCGCTACCTGAACCGGCTGTCGGACCACCTGTTCGTGCTGAGCCGCGCGCTGAACGAGGGCCACGACGTGCTCTGGGTGCCCGGCGCCAACCGCTGACCGCCGGCGGGCAGGGTTGCGGGCGCGTTGCACCTGGATCAGAAGTAACTGCCGGGCTTACCGGGAGGAACCGCGGACATGAGCGAAGCGCGTCCGCAGGGCGTGGTGCCGCAGTGTGACGTAGCCCAAGCCGGCACGCTGCGTCGCTGGTGGCGGCGGGTCGATACGCGCATCTACCTCGTCTACGCGCACCTGCTGCCCTCGCCCGTCATCAAGGCGGTAGTCGACTTCACCAAGCAGTCGAGCTTCCTACCTGTTCATCGGCTGCGTCATCGTCGGCTCCATCCTCGGCATGAGCCGGGACGTGCTGATCAAGGGATTCCTGAAGATCCTCGTGCCGCTCGCGGCCGGCTCACTTGCGGCCGGCGTGGTCGGCACCCTGGTCGGCTGGGCGAGCAGCCGAGCGGCGCCCCGATCACGGCGGCGACGATCGGCGCCGCCGGGGTGACGGCGATCACGCTCTACCTGCAGATCGCGACCCGCATCGGCGGCGCCGTGACGATCACCCTGGCGCTGCTCGTGCTGGCGAGGCTGGGTTGAGAAGCCACCCCTCCTCCCGGCCCTCTCCCGGAGGGAGAGGAAGCAGAAAGCCCTCTCCCTCCGGGAGAGGGTTGGGTGAAGGTGGGCTCCGCCCATGATCCCCCACATCGCCTTCGACCCCGACGCCACGCCGCCGCTGCACGGCATCCGCGTCGTCGATCTCTCCCGGCTGGTCGCCGGCAACATGGTGAGCCTGCAACTCGCCGATCACGGCGCCGAGGTCGTCAAGATCGAGGACCCCGCGAAGGGCGACCCCTTGCGCGCCTGGCGCGTGAAGGGCCTGAGCCTCTACTGGAAGGTCTACGCCCGCAACAAGAAGAGCCTGGCCCTCGACCTGCGCTCCGATGCGGGCAAGCAGGCGCTGGCCGACCTGCTCGCGCGCAGCGACGTGCTGATCGAGAACTATCGCCCCGGCACCCTGGAAGCCATGGGGTTGGCACCGGAGACGTTGCACGCGGGCAATCCGGGCCTCGTCATCGTGCGCGTCTCGGGGTTCGGCCAGGACGGCCCGTACCGCGAACGGCCGGGCTTCGGCTCGCTGGTCGAGGGCATGAGCGGGTTCGCGGCCAAGAACGGCTTCGCCGACCGCGAGCCGGTGCTGCCGCCGCTCGCCTTGGCCGACATGATCGCCGGCCTGTACGGCGCCTATGCGGTGATGATCGCGCGGCGCGAGGTGGAGCGCGGCGGCCGCGGCCAGGTGATCGATTTGCCGCTGCTCGACCCGATCATGTCCATCCTCGGCCCCGACGCGGCGACGTACAGGATCAACGGCGCGATCACCCCGCGCACCGGCAGCCGCTCGGCAACCACCGCGCCGCGCAACGTGTATCGCACGGCCGACGGCCGCTACATCGCGATCTCCGCCTCGATCCAGGCGATGACCGAGCGGCTGTTCCGCGCCGTCGGTCGAGCGGACATGATCGACGATCCGCGCTTTCGCACCAACGCCGACCGGCTGCGACACGTAGAGGAATGCGAGGCGCCGATCATCGCCTTCATCGGCGGCCGCTCGCTCGACGAGAACATGGCGATCTTCAACGCGGCCGAAGTGACTGCCGCACCGGTCTACGACATCGACCAGCTGCTCGACGATCCGCACGTGCAGGCGCGCGGCATCGTCGTGGAAGCGCCGGATGCCGAGATGGGCTCGGTGCCGATGCACAACGTCGTCCCGCGCCTGTCGGCGACGCCGGGCAAGCTGCGCTTTCCGGCACCGACGCTCGGCCAGCACACGCGCGAGGTGCTGTCCGCGATCGGCTACGATGCGGCGCGGATCGACGCGCTCTTGGCGCAGGGTGTCATCAAGGAGGCTTGAGGATGGACGCGAACCTGCCGGCGTGGCGCTCGATGTTGTTCGTGCCGGTCACCCGGCCTCGCTTCGTCGAGAAGGGGGCCGAGTCGGGTGCCGACGCGATCATCCTCGACCTCGAGGACTCCGTCGCCCCCGCCGACAAGGAGCGCGCCCGCACGCTCCTCGCCGGCGCCGTGACGCAGGTCGCCAGCAAGGGCGCCGACGTTGTCGTCCGGGTCAACCGCCCGTGGCGGATGCTGGTGCGCGACCTCGAAGCCGCCGTGATCCCGGGCGTCATCGCGCTGGCACTGCCCAAGATCGAAAGCGCCGAGCACGTGCAGGCGATCGCCGAGATCGCCGGCGAACTCGAGGGCGAACGCGGCATCCTTCCGGGAACCGTCAAGCTACTGGCGATGGTGGAGACCGCGAGCGGTTTCTTTCGCATCGATCAGATTGCGCGCGCGCACCGGCGCCTGATCGGTCTCTCGATCGGTGCGGAAGACCTCGCCCTCTCGGTCGGCATGCTGCCGGAGCCGGAGGGGCTGTTCTATCCGAAGCAGCAATGCATCATCGCCGCGCGCGCGGCCGGCATCCTGCCGCTCGGCTTCATCGGCACGGTGGCCGACTACAAGGACCTCGACGCGTTCCGCGCCACCATCCGCCGGTCGCGCCGGCTGGGCTTCATGGGCGCTTCCTGCATTCACCCGTCGAACGTCGCGATCCTCAACGAGGAGTACGGCCCGCAGCCGGCCGAAGTGAGCCAGGCCGAACGCATGGTCGCCGCCTACGACGAGGCGCTCGCCGCGGGCAAGGGCTCCATCGAGTTTGAAGGCAAGATGATCGACATCCCGGTGGTCGAGCGCGCCAAGCAGGTGCTGGCGCGGGCCACAGCTCTCCGGGAGCGCGTGTGACGCGTCCTATCGCGTTACGAGCGGCGTAGACGCGACGCTGGCTCGCTACCCGTTCTGCGCCGCTTGCTGCTTCATGGCGTCGATCAGCGCCTGCACGCTGTTGCCGTTGCGGGTGATGTAGGACGCGTAATCGCTCCGTTGCGTCAGGCGCAGGCTGGTGCCTTCCGCGACCACATCGACGATTTTCGGGCCGCTTGCCGTATCAAGGATCCACCAGTCCACCTTGGCAGGCGGATTGTTCGGGCGGTTGACCACGGTGCTGACGACATCGACGTCGCCGCGGTGCTGGGTGCGACCCGTCTCAAACGTGACGCCCGCGTACTCGCCGAGATTGCCGGTGATGTTGTTCAGCAGCACGTTGTGGAACAGCGCCGTGTATTGCCGCTGCTGTTCCGGTGTGGCGCGATTCCAGAACGAGCCGAGACAGAAGCGCGCAACACCGTTGACGTCGACGGTGCCCTCGATGATCTGCTGCAATCTGCCACGCTTGTCGGCGAGCGTGCCGGCGCCGTTGACGACGTCCACCAGTCGTTGGCCGGTGCTCTGCACGAAGGCTGTCGCCGGTTCCGGGGCTTGCGCGAACGCACGGGCAGCCAAGCCGGGGATGGCCGCCGTCGCCGCCAAGGCGCTCGTGAGGATCAGGAAACTGCGGCGTGTCAGCATGGCGTCTCGCACCCTATTTACGCGGAGCAGCCGCATCGGGCTGCTGGAACCACACGGGGATCGTTCTACGATTGTCAGCGCGAGTCTCCGCGATCTCGGCGGCCCGGTGCTGGCGATACAGGCTGCGGAAGGTGGCATACGGATCGAGCGCGGTCTTCTTGATCTGGTCCACCGCGTCCAGCACGCGCTCGCGGGCGTCAAGGGCGGAAACCCCGTAACGCGACCAGTCGAGCACCTGGACCGCGACGCCCTGACCGACCCAGGTGAACGGATCGAGCACGACGTCCACCCCGAACCCGGCGGCGTCCCGAGGGTTCGAGGGGCCGATGACCGGCAGGAACAGGAACGGCCCGTCCGGCACGCCCCAGAGTGCCAAGGTGGTGCCGAACGCGGCGTCGTGGGCAGGGTAGCCCCACCCGCTCGCAACATCGAACAAGCCCACGCCGCCGACCGTGGTATTGATCAGGAAGCGCATGGTCGTGTCGCCGGCGCGGCGCGGCTTGGCCTCGAGGATGTCGTTGCTCAGCAGGACGGGCGTGCTCAGGTTCGCGAGGACGTTATGCACGCCGTTCCGCACCGGTTGGGGCAGCACATACCGGTAAGCCTGGGCGGCAGGGCGCAGCACCGCTGTATCGATGCTATCGTTGATCCGGTAGAAGACCCTGTTGCTGGGCTCCAATGGGTCATCGGTCTCGTTGTACTGCGCGACCGCATCGGGATCGCTGGCGGGCGGCCGATCGGCGCAGGCGGAGAGCATGGTGATGATGATCGCAGCGGCGAACGAGAGGCGATGAAGCGGGACGGCGCGCATAGGATTCCTCGATCGGGCAACGAGCGTCCGGCACGCCGCCATGGCAACGGCATTCGTTTACCATGCACGGCCATGCTCGCAAACGTGGGCATCGGGCGGGGTTGCCGTGCTTGCCCTTGCGGCCGGTTTCCCGCATTGCTTCGCCAGCATGAATCACGACCCCCGCCAGTCGGTCGGCGACGGCGCGCCCCGCACGATCGAGCGTTGGCTCACCGGCCCGCGCTTCTCCCGCCTGCCCGCGCGTGGAGCAGCGCAGGCGCCGCCGCTGCTCTCCTTCGAGTTCTTTCCGCCGCGCACGGAGGCGCTGGAGCAGCAACTGTGGGCCTGCATCCGCCGGCTGGAGCCGCTGGCGCCGCGCTTCGTCTCCGTCACCTACGGCGCGGGCGGCTCGACCCAGGAGCGGACGCACGCGACCGTCGCGCGGATCGTGCGCGAAACCCGCCTGATCCCGGCGGCACACCTGACCTGCGTGGGTGCGACGCGTGACCAGGTGGACGCGGTGGCGCGGCGCTACTGGGACGACGGCATCCGCCATATCGTCGCCCTGCGGGGCGACGCCCCGCCCGGCACCGAGTATGCGCCGCACCCGAACGGCTACCCGTACGCCGAGGACCTGGTAGCCGGGTTGCGGCGGGTAGCGGATTTCGAGGTCTCGGTGGCCGCCTACGCCGAGACGCACCCGACGGCGATGAGCGCGGCGCACGACCTCGACAACCTCAAGCGCAAGCTGGACGCCGGCGCGACCCGGGCGATCACCCAGTATTTCTTCGATCCGAACCTGTTCCTCGATTTCCTCGACCGCTGTGTCGCGGCCGGGATCACGGCGCCCATCGTGCCGGGCATCATGCCAGTCTCCAATTTCGCGCAGGCCGTGAAGTTCAGCGCCATGTGCGGCGCCGGCATCCCGGACTGGCTCGCGCGCATGTTCGAGGGTCTGGACGACGATCCAGAGACCCGCCGCATGGTCGCCGCCTTCGTCGCGGCCGAGCAGGTCCGGCTGCTGCAGGCGAACGGGGTGGACGAGTTCCATTTCTACACGCTGAACCGGCCGGACCTGACCTACGCCATCGCGCACATCCTGGGGGTGCGGCCTGCCGGACGGGGCGCGTCGTGACCAACGCTCAAGCAACCCCGAGTCTCGACGCCGAGCAAGATATCTTCGAGTTGGCGAACCTCTATCCGAGAACAACGGGGCTGCCGGTCACGGTTTGGGCAAGCCCACGCGGACACGCGCGGCACGATGCGCGCGTTAAGGTCTGCACGATTCCGGGCGATCGAATGACGATCGATGATACCGCCGTGGTCGCGATCCGCCCCGCTCCCGCCCTGCTGCACGGCACGCTGCCGCCGGACCTGTTAGGGCCAGTACTACGCTGGGTGGCTTTGAACGCGCCCGCGCTGCTCGATTACTGGACCGGCACCATTGATACCGTCGAGTTTGTGGGGCGGCTTCAGCGAGTCTGACCCGTCCTCCAACCGCCTTCGCGTTGGCCGGACTCGCCCTGGACCCTATATCGGCCCGGTGACGGAATACCTCTCACGCCTGAACCCCGAGCAGCGCGCGGCGGTGGAGACCGTGGATGGGCCGCTGCTCGTGCTCGCGGGCGCCGGCACGGGCAAGACCCGCGTGCTGACAACCCGCTTCGCCCACATCCTGCTGACCGGGCGCGCAGCACCCGGGCAGGTGCTGGCCGTCACCTTCACCAATAAGGCCGCCCGCGAGATGCGCGAGCGCGTCTCGGCCATCCTCGGCCGGCCCGCGGAGGGGCTCTGGCTGGGCACCTTCCACGCCCTCTGCGCCCGCATGTTGCGCCGCCACGCCGAGTACGTGGGCCTGACGTCCGGCTTCGGCATCCTCGACACCGACGACCAGTTACGCTTGCTGAAGCAGGTGATGGAGGCGGCCCGAGTCGATGCGAAGCGCTGGGCGCCCCCGGCGTTGATGGGCATCATCCAGCGCTGGAAGGATCGCGGCCTGACCCCCGATCGCGTCACGCCGGCCGAAGACACCGACTTCGCCTCCGGTCGCGCGCGCGAGCTGTATACCGGCTACCAGGAGCGGCTGCGCAGCCTCAACAGCGCCGATTTCGGCGACTTGCTGCTGCACATGACGGAGATCCTGCGGACCCGGCCGGACGTCCTGGCGCAGTATCACCGTGGCTTCCGTTACATCCTGGTGGACGAGTACCAGGACACCAACCTGGTGCAATACCTCTGGCTCCGGCTGCTGGCGCAGGCGAGCCAGAACGTGTGCTGCGTCGGCGATGACGACCAGTCGATCTACTCCTGGCGCGGGGCGGAGGTGGAGAACATTCTCCGCTTCGAGAAGGACTTCCCTGCCGCCCGGATCGTGCGCCTGGAAGCCAATTATCGCTCGACGGCGCCGATCCTGGCCGCCGCGTCCGGGCTGATCGCCCACAACGAGGGGCGGCTCGGCAAGACGCTCCGCCCGGGACGCAACGACTCGTCGGGCGAGAAGGTGAGCGTCGTCTCGCTGTGGGATTCCGACGAGGAGGCCCGCATGGTCGGCGAGCGGGTCGAGACGTTCCGGCGCGACGGCGACTCGCTGGCCGAGATGGCGATCCTGGTGCGCGCCGGGCATCAGACCCGCTCCTTCGAGGAGCGGCTGATCACGCTCGGCGTGCCGTATCGCGTCGTCGGAGGCCTGCGGTTCTACGAGCGTCAGGAGATCCGCGACGCCATCGCCTATATGCGCGTGCTCAACCAGCCGGCCGACGACCTCGCCTTCGAGCGCATCGTCAACGTGCCGCGCCGTGGGGTGGGCGAGGCGGCTCTACGGTCGATGCACGAGGCGGCGCGGTCACGCGGCGCCCCGCTCGCGGCGTCGGCCGCGGCGCTGGTGGCCGAGGGCGGGCTGAAGGGGCGAGTGAAGGATGGCGTCGCCGCCCTGCTGCAGGGCTTCGCGCGCTGGCGGGAGATGCTGGCGCGCGACGGGCACGTGGTCACGCTGGCCACCATGCTCGACGAGAGCGGCTATACGGAGATGTGGAAGCAGGACAAGTCGCCGGATGCGCCGGGTCGCCTCGAGAACCTCAAGGAGCTGGTGCGCGCCCTCGCCGATTTCGAGACGATGGCGGGCTTCCTCGACCACGTGGCCCTGGTGATGGAGAACGAGGAGAACGCGGAAGGCGAACGGGTCAGCCTAATGACTCTGCACGGCGCCAAGGGGCTCGAATTCGACATCGTGTTCCTGCCCGGCTGGGAGGAGGGCTTGTTCCCCAACCAGCGGGCGCTCGACGAGAGCGGGCTCAAAGGGCTGGAGGAGGAGCGGCGGCTCGCCTACGTAGGGCTGACCCGGGCGCGGCGGCGGGCGATCGTCAGCCACGCCGCGAACCGGCGCATCTACGCCAATTGGCAAAGCAGCATCCCGAGCCGGTTCATCGAGGAGGTGCCCGACGAGCATGTCGAACGCAGCGGCTCGGCGGCGCTGGCCCGCGACGCGCGGGCCGGAGCGGGGCACGTCTTCACCGGCCAGTTCCCGCTCGTGGCAAGGCGCCAGCACGTGGTCGAAGCCTGGGAGCAGCCCGGCCGGCCGCCCCGCGAGGACGCCATCCCGGTCGGCAGCCGGGTTTTCCACCAGAAGTTCGGCTACGGCACCGTCACCGCGACCGATGACGACCGTCTCGACATCGCGTTCGACAAGGCTGGAGACAAGCGCGTGCTCGACCGTTTCGTCGAGCGCGCGTGAACCATCGCCGCGCCGTGCCGCTGGAGACGGTGTGGGTCGAGGTGCCGGAAGCGGCGCTTGAGGCGTACGAGGCGGCGTTCGGCGCGGTCTGCGAGACGGTGGGGTTCTTCCTCGACGAGACGACCGGGCGCTGGCGCGTCGAGGCCGTCAAGCCGATCGGGGAAGCGGAGGCAGGTTTGGCAGGCGCGCTGGCGCTCGCGGAAGCGGCGAGCGGGACCGCCGCCGGATTGCAGCGCCAGCCGACCGCCGTGGAGGGCTGGCTTGCACACACCCGCGCCGTCTTCCCGGAACAGTTCATCGGCACGCGGTTCGCCGTGCGAGGCACCCATCTTGAAGAGGTCGCCCGTCCGGGCCGGCTCACCTTAACCCTCGACGCCGGTCTCGCCTTCGGCTCGGGCGAGCACGGGTCAACCCGTGGCTGCCTGCGCGCCCTGGAGCAGGTAGCTCGCCGCCGGCCGCGACGGATCCTCGATCTCGGAACCGGCTCCGGCATCCTGGCGATGGCGGCGGCGCGGCTGCTGCGTCGGCGGGTGCTCGCGACCGATATCGAGCCCTGGTCGGTCAGGGTTGCCCGGGAGAACGCCGCGGCCAACGGACTAGCCGGGCTGGTCCGGGTGCGCCGGGGCGACGGCTGGAACGACGCGGCCGTGCGCGCCGGCGGACCCTACGACCTCGTGTTCGCCAACATCCTGGCCCGGCCGCTTTGCGCGATGGCGCGCGACCTCGCCCTGCACCTCGCCCCGGGTGGGACCGCTATCCTCGCCGGCCTGCTGCACACTCAGGCGCGCATGGTGCTGGCGGCGCACCATCGATGCGGCCTCGTGCTGCGAGGCCGGGTGCGCGAGGGCGCGTGGAGCACCTTGCTCCTGCGCGCCCCCGCGCTGACCGTCAGCGGCGTCGAGCGTATTCGGCCGCGAAACTCGGGTCGAACACGCGGTGGATGTCTGCCCGACTGAGGCCGATATCCGCCAACTCGCGCGCCGAGAACGAGTTCAGTTCATTGAGCGTCGCACCCCGAGCGCCGATGCCGCGCAGCCAGGTGAACACGCGACCGACGAAGCGGCCGGAGGAGGGTCGCTCGCCCGGCACGCCGGCGACGCTGACCGAATGAGGCATGACGCCCGCAAGCTGGTGTTTCGAGAAATCTGCAGACATGGGTTAAATCCCCCATCAAAATCGCCCGGGTCCCGCGCCTGCGTCAGAGTGACGGGCGTTCCCAGGCTTGCTGCGGTGCAACATAATGGCTCGCCCGTCGGATTGAACCGACGATCGTCCACGGCCAGAGATGCGAGGAACGCATGGTAATCTTCTCGCGACGCGCGAAATTTGGCGCGGAGCCGGCATGAGTGCGACGCGGCTGGCGTCGGTGCGGGCCGAACTTGCCCGACAGGGGCTGGACGGCTTCATCGTGCCGCGCGCCGACGAGCATCTCGGCGAGTATGTGCCGCCGGGTGCGGAGCGATTGGCGTGGCTGACCGGGTTCACCGGGAGCGCCGGGCTCGCGGCCATCCTGCCGGACCAAGCGGCGGTGTTCACCGACGGGCGCTACGTGCTGCAGCTCGCGGCCGAGACCGATGGCGCCGTCTGGCAACGACGGCACATCATCGAGGAGCCGCCGCCGGCCTGGTTCGCCGCCCACGCCGCGCCCGGCGCGCGCATCGGCTACGATCCGCTGCTGATCAGCGAGGAGGCTCTGGCGCGCTACGCGGATGCGGGGCTCACGATGGTGCCTGCCGCGACCAATCCGATCGACGCGGCCTGGTCCGACCGACCCGGTCCTCCGCTGGCTCCGGCGGTGCCGCACGCGCTTCGGTATGCGGGCCGCAGTGCCACGGAGAAACGCGAGGAAATCGCCGAGGCGCTGCGCAAGGCCAAGCAGGATGCGGCGGTCATCACCGATCCCGCTTCGCTGGCCTGGTTGTTCAACATACGGGGCGCCGACGTGCCGTTCACCCCATTCGCGCTCGGCTTCGGCATCGCGCACGCCGATGCGCGGACCGAGTTGTTCATGGATGCGGCCAAGCTGCCCGACGCGACGCGGGCGTGGCTCGGCAACGCCGTCTCGGTTCAGCCGCGCGAGGCGCTGGCCCCTGCCCTTGCCCGGCTCGCGGGCAAGCGGGTGCGGGTGGACGCCGCCGGGTCGCCGGCATGGTTCGCGCAAACCCTGCGCGCGGCCGGCGCCGAAGTGCTGGCCGGGCCGGATCCTTGCCAACTTGGCAAGGCCAGCAAGAACGAGACGGAACAGCAGGGAGCGCGCGCGGCGCACGCGCGCGACGCGGTCGCGGTCTGCCGTTTCTTGCATTATCTTGCCGAGGCCGCTCCCGGTGGCCCCGAGACCGAGATGTCGGCCGCCGCGCGGCTGCTCGCCTGTCGCGCGGCGATGGACGGCTTTCGCGGCGAAAGCTTTCCGGCGATCTCCGGGGCGGGCGAGCACGGCGCGATCATCCACTACCGCGTCACCGAGGAGACCAACCGGCCGATCCGGCCCGACGAGGTGTACCTCATCGACTCGGGCGGCCAGTACGACGACGGCACCACCGACATCACCCGCACGATCTGGACCGGCTCCGGCCCGGCGCCGGCCGAGATACGCGAGCGGGCGACGCGCGTGCTCAAGGGTCACATTGCGATCGCGACCCTGGTGTTTCCGCAGGGCGTGGCGGGTCCGCACCTCGACGCGTTCGCCCGGCGGGCGCTGTGGCAGGTCGGGCTCGACTACGATCACGGCACCGGCCACGGCGTGGGCAGCTTCCTCTCGGTGCACGAGGGGCCGGTAAGCCTGTCCCGGGCCGGCCGACCGGTCCCGATTGCACCCGGCATGATCCTCTCGGACGAGCCCGGGTTCTACTCGCCGGGCGATTACGGCATCCGGCTCGAGAACCTGCTGCTTGTGCAACCGGCCGATCTGCCGTCGGCGGTCAAGCCGTTCCTCCGTTTCGAGACCCTGACCCTGGCGCCGTTCGACCGGGCGCTGATCCAGCCTTCCCTGCTCGACGGTTGGGAGCGGGATTGGTTGGACGCCTATCACGCCCGCGTCTTGGCAACCGTCGGACCATCGCTCGAGCCGCCGGTCCGCTCGTGGCTGGCCACGGCTTGCGTGCCGATCTCTGCGGGATAGCGGGCGCGAAACGGCGCGGGGGATTTACCGCGCTGTAACCACCCGAGTGCGTTACTTCCGCGTCGGGAACAATCCCGGATCGCCCCGCAGTGAACGGAACCGATGCCCGCTGCACCAGTGTTCCTGCAGGAAGCTGCTCGCCAGCAAGAACTGCTCTCGTTCGCAATCCTCGACACGCCGGCAGTGCAATCCTACCACGCCATTGTCGAGCGGCTTGCCGAGGAGTGCAACGTGCCGATGGCAGCCATCTCGCTCGTCGATGCCAAGCGGCAATGGCTCAAGGCATCGGCCGGCCTCGTCACGCGCGAGACGCCGAGGAGCGCGGCGTTCTGCGCTTATGCGATCCTCGGCTGCGAGCCGCTGATCGTGGAGGATGCGACGCAAGACTCGCGTTTTGCCGACAACCCGTTGGTGGTCGGCCCTCCGTTCATTCGCTTCTATGCGGGTGTGCCGCTGGTATCCAACCGGGGCTTTGCCATCGGCGCGCTTTGTGCTCTCGACACGAAACCGCGACGCCTCACCCGGCCGCAGATGCGCCGGATGAAGTGGCTGGCCGGGCGGGCGATGATCCTGCTGAACATTCACAAGGCGGTCGAGCAGGTCGCGTTCGATCAATCGCTTGAAATAAGAGCCACGGCCCTTCGCGGCCGAGCCTGAAGGTTTCGGCAGAAACACTGGACCGGAGCCGTCGCTTATCGGATCGGTGCGCCGGGCGGCCACTCGGTGCCGGGATCGGGATCGGGATCGGGGGACGTCGTCGGCCAGGAAGAACACGATGTTGGGCGCTAGGCCGCGCCGAGCAAGGCAGCGCGGAACCGGTCGCGCACCCAGGCGGGCTCCAGGCGCCGCTTGAACTTGAGCGCCGGACCCTCCTTGACGCGAAGCAGGATGAAGGCGAGTCCGCCGCCCTCGCTGACCAGCCGCCGGCCTTCCGGCAGATCGTCGGCGGTGTTGACGGTGAACACGACGGGGATGCCCGAGCCTTCCGCGATCACGTCGAGGCGCACGCCCATGCCGGTGTGGGTTTCCTGGTTGCCGGTCTCGCCGTAGCGGCAATTGTCGACGCAGACGATCGTCAGGTTGGGCGGGTTCATCGCCGCCACGGTCGCCAGCGAGCCGAGGTTCATCAGGAGCTCGCCGTCGCCGGTCACGCCAATACCCGCCGCTTCGGCTGCGCCAGCGCCAGGCCTAGCGCCATGGTCACCGCCGCCCCCATCGCGCCGCCGAGCGGGAAGTTGAGCGGGCTGTCCTTGGTGATCGCGGTCAGCTCCTGCGCTGCCCCCGCCAGCCCGGCGATCACCAGGAAATCCCCCGGCCGCTCGATCAGCGCGGGGACCGCCTCGCGCCGGTCGAGCACCGGATCGGGGTGGCCGGGAGTCTGCATCCGCTGCGGACGTGCCATGAACGCGTGCTCCTCAAAACTTCTTGGCGCCGATCAGGCGCTGGCCGAGCAGGACGGCGACGGCGAAGCCGGACTGGAACGCCATCGTCAGCGCCGCGGCGACGACGGGCTGCACGTCCTCCGGCCGGTCGATGCGCGTCACAATGAGGCCCATCGCCTCCAGCACCTTGGGCGTGGCTTGGCCCATGGGGAACTGCCACGGATTGCCCTCGCCGAAATCGCCGCGCATCGACACCAGCGTGAGGAACGGGAAGCGGCCGCCGACGGTCATCGACAGCATGTTGGGGCAGTTGCCGGCGCCGCTCGACTGCATCAGCAGCACGCCGCGCGCGCCCCCGAGATCGGCGCCGGCCAGCATCGCCACCCCTTCCTCCTCGGTGGTCAGCGCCACCGAATGCACGTCGGGATCGGCGATCGAGCGGTCGATCAGGATGCGATGCCCGGCGTCGGGGACGTAGGCGAACTGCGTGACGTCGGCGGCGCGGAGCTGGTCGTAGAGCGCGTGCTGCCAGGGTTCGAGATCGTGCTCGTCGTCGGCCATGTCGCGCCCTCCGCTCATGCGGGCGCAGGTTAGCGCCTAGGCGTCAATGCACAAGCGGGCAGCCCCCCTCGCCCACCGGCCGGAACGCCGCCTCGGCGGGGATCGTCGCCACCAGATCGTAGTCGTCCCACCGGCCCTTGGACCGCTCGGGCGCCTTTACGCGGAACTCGTACATGGCGTGGATCGCGCGCCCGTCCGGGCGGACGGTGACGGTGCCGAACAGCTTGTCGTGGATCGGCGCGCTGCGCAGTTGGGCGAGCACCTTCTCGCCGTCGATGCTGTTCGCCGCCTTTACCGCGTTCAGATACGCGAGCACGGACGAATACACGCCGGCCTGGTTCTCGGTCGGCATGCGGCCGTTGAAGCGTTGCGCGAAACGCCTGGCGAAGGCGCGGGTGTCGTCGTTTAGGTCCCAGTAGAACGCCTCGGTCAGCAGCAGGCCGCGCGCCGCGGCGAGGCCGATCGCGTCCACGTCGACGATCTGCGCGAACAGGGCGGCCAGCGTCTGCTTCGGCTCCAGGCCGAACTCGGCGGCCTGCTTGACCACGTTGATGAGGTCCGAGCCGGTGTCGGCGAGTGCGACCACCTTCGCACCCGACGATTGCGCCTGCACCAGGTAGGACGAGAAATCCGTGGTGCCGAGCGGGTGCCGGGTCGATCCCACGACCTGCCCGCCGAGGCTTTTCAGCACCGCGGTCGCATCGCGTTCGAGCGCCGCGCCGAGCGCGTAGTCGAACGAGATGAAATACCAGCTCGTGCCGCCCTGCTGCGCCAGCGCCCGGGCGGCGGCGTTGCCGAACGCCCAGGTGTCGAACGTCCACTGCACCGTGGTGGGCGCGCAGGCCTTGCCGGTGAGATCGGAGGTGCCGACATTGCTCGCGACGAAGGTGCGGTTGCGCTCGCGCATCACCTGGTTGATCGCCAGGCCGACGCTCGAGTTGACGGCGTCCGCCACCGCGGCGACGCCCTCGCGGTCGACCCACTCGCGCACGATCTGCGAGCCGATGTCGGGCTTGTTCTGGTGGTCGGCCGAAACAATCGCGACGGTGAAGGGGGCGGCGCCCTCGGCCGAAAAGTCCTCCGCCGCCATCTGTGCGGCGACGACGGAGCCCTTGCCCGACTGGTCGGCGAACGGCCCGTTCATGTCGTTGATGACGCCGACCTTCACGGTTTGCGGCACCTCCGCCCGCGCCCCGGACGCGGCGAGCAGGAGCGCGGTCGCGAGCAGCAGCCGACGCATGGACGTGTTCTCCCGAGCGGTTCTTGGGGGAAGGATGGAGCCGCGCGGCGGGAAGGGCAAACGGTGGCGCTGGACAAGCCCGGGCGGGGATCGCAGCGTTCCGCGATGAGCACCGACATCAGGATCACCGCCGGCCCGTTCACCTTCGGCGCCCGCTTCGAGGACGCGGCGGCGCCGAAGACCTGCGCCGTGTTCCGCGGCCTGCTGCCGTACCACCAGCGCATCATCCACGTGCGCTGGAGCGGCGAGGCGTGCTGGATCCCGCTCGGCGACTTCGGCCTAGGCCGCGACCTCCGCCTCGGCTACGAGAACCACACGAGCTATCCGGCGCCGGGGCAGATGATCCTCTATCCCGGCGGGATCAGCGAGACCGAGATCCTGCTCGCCTACGGCGGCGTGCGGTTCGCGAGCAAAATGGGACAGCTCGCGGGCAACCATTTCCTGACGGTGACGGAGGGGGCGGAGAACTTGGCGGCGCTCGGGAGACTGACGCTGTGGGAGGGCGCGCAGGAGATCGTGATCGAGGCGACCGGCTGAGAGAAAGGCCGTGTACCGGGAATGGACCGCCGCGTCCGGTTACGTCACGTCGCCGAAGGCGCGGCGCTTGAGGTCTTTCAGCTTCTCGGCCCCGCCCGGCGTCTTCGGATCGATCTCCAGCAGCTTCTGCCAGGCGGCGTAGGCACCCTTCCAGTCCTGCCGGCTTTCGGCGATGCCGGCCAGGGAGCGGAGCGCCGGGAAGTAGCGCGGCTCGCGCTTGAGCGTTTCCTCGATATCGCGCACCGCGCCCCGCGCGTCGCCCAACTGAAAGCGCGCGACGGCGCGGCGGTGCCAAGCCTCCGCGACGCTCGGGTCCAACGCGATCGCCGCGTCGAAATCGTCGAACGCCTCCTGATTGGCGCCCGCGCCGAGGTTGCGGATGCCCCGCGTGACCAGCAGCGTCACCGACGCCGAGCCCTGCTCGATCCAGACATGCTCGATCCGCGCCTCGACCGGCGCCGCCTCCGCCTCGCTCTGCGCCGTCCGCAGGGAGTCGAGCAGATGATCTAGGATCGCGCGTCGTCCCTGCGCGGGCGACTGCGCTTCGGCAGGCATTGCGCAGAGCAGCATGAGCAAGAAGCATGAACGCATGGTCCATAGTCTCACGCCCGGCTAAGCAGGCTGCAAGGGCGAGTTCGGCCGATCAGTCGTCTGCTTCGAGCCAATTGCGACACTCATGGCGGACATCTGGGCTGAATCCGGACTGGCTTGCAAAGGTGTCCAATCTGCCCGATAGCCATCAGGGCTACATGGAGAACTACGTGCTTCGGAGCCTCGACATAGCCAATTTGACCGTTTTCGCAGAAGCGCGCTTGAAGTTTAGCAAGGGCTTGAATGTCTTTGTCGGCGGAAACGGGTCTGGCAAAACTCACCTGCTGAAAGTGCTTTACTCTATCCCCGCCGCGAGCTGGGAGGAGGGACGGCGCGCGCAGGGCGTGCTGCCGACTAAAGCAATCATGCAGACGAAAATCTCTGACAAGATCGTCGGGGTATTCCGGCCAGAAGCTCTGGGGAGACTTGCACGGCGTGTACGAGGGCGTTCGCGCTGCCAAATCAGTCTAAAGTTTTTCGAAGCTGCATTGAATATTGATCTAAGTTTTTCAACAGCCAGCAAAGCCGAGGTCTCAATCGATCATGTGCCGAGTGCATGGGTACGGGAAGCGCCAGCGTACATCCCAACTCGCGAGCTGCTGACTATTTACCCAAATTTCCTTGCGACCTACGAGAGCCGTTACCTCGACATAGAAGAGACCTGGCGAGACACCTGCATATTGCTCGGTACACCTCTGCAACGCGGCCCCAAAGAAGCAAGGATCAACCAACTTTTGGAGCCGATTGAAGCAGCAATGCAAGGAAAGATTGTCCTTGATCAGAACGGCCGATTTTATCTGCGGTCCGACGCTGGGCTGATGGAGATGCCGCTCGTCGCGGAGGGGTTTCGCAAACTGGGCATGGTCGCTCGACTGATTGCGACCGGTGCGCTTGCAGATACCGGATTTTTGTTTTGGGACGAACCTGAGTCTAATCTGAACCCGCGATTAGTTAAGGAAGTAGCACGAACGATCTACGATCTAAGTCGGGGTGGGACGCAGGTATTTATCGCAACTCATAGCCTCTTTCTCTTGCGTGAGTTGGAAATCATTTTTTCGACGCTGCCGAAGCGGGATCGAAATTGCCGTTTCTTTGGCTTGCACCCTGGGTCGAATGGCAGCGAGATTATTCAAGGTGAAGGCATCGAAGATATCGGTGATATCGCTTCCTTGGATGAAGAACTTGAGCAGTCCGATCGTTTTCTTGAAGTGAGCCAAGCTATTGCCGCGCGTTGATGTTGATGGCTTTTGGTTCAAAGTCTGTGATAATTTTCTGGCTGCTAAGTATGACGAGTGGGCTTTCTATCGGAATCACATAAATCGTATTGACGGCGCAAAGGCTATAGACCTGATAGTCGTCGCGCGGGACGCCTCAACAGCCTTCCTTGTTGAAGTGAAAGACTTCCGTAACAACACCGCTACCCGAGAACGCCGTCCGCGAACCAACCCTAGCAAAGTAACTGCTCACCTGGGCGGCAGATAGCTGGCGACGCGTGGTGTGGTGGTTTGCGGGCGACGGCGTGATGCTTGACGCGGCTACGGGCGACTCGATTCAAGCTGCGTGTGACGCACGGGATCGATC